>Ga0316205_10002496_pt1 | contig 19052 bp, 19 predicted proteins | sample 3monthpyrite_MG_FD_204941 | JGI IMG/M metagenome (GOLD analysis project Ga0316205, IMG submission 204941) | Microbial mat bacterial communities from mineral coupon in-situ incubated in ocean water Damariscotta River, Maine, United States -... | ecosystem: Environmental > Aquatic > Marine >... | reverse complement strand
GCCATCAATATTTGCGCGTCATAAGGTTTGCCTGCGCGAATCAATACCGTGGCACGTGCACGCTTCCAGTCGCTTCTGGGAGATGCGTAATCTTGCTGAAAACGTAGCATAGCGACTTCAGCATCAGGAATATTTTCAGCGACCAGATAAGCCTGTATCACCAGTTGCCGCCACACCGGCAGTGACTGCGTCAAGGTTGTATTGGTGTCGTTATTATCATGGCTCCAGAGTAACTCTCTGAGGGTTTGCAAGGCCGCTTGTGTGTCTTTTTTCTCGATCTGTGCATGGGCAATATGCTCAAGTGAGCTTAATTTGAACTCCAGAGGAACCCAATTGGGCAATTGTCGCAGACGTGCAATCAGGCCATCCCAGTCCTTGATATGCCGGTATAGCTTGATACGTTGATTTTCCCATTCCAGCCATTGCTCGGGATTGCTTTGCAGCCCGGGCTGTTCCTGGTCAAGCACTTGCATGGCAAGGCCGGATGCGCCAGATTCTACCAGCAATTCAACTTCGCGCAGCTCAGTCGCCCATGCAGGCATAGAAACCAGTGCAAGGCTGAAAATCAGGATAGATTTTTTGAGATAACTAACGCTCACAATCCTCTCTTTATTATTTTTCACTGAACAAAAAAAACGGGCATCCCGACAAGGATACCCGTTTTTACCGCCGAATCAATCAGGTCGTTATAACACCTGGTGATTATCTGGCCAGCTTTTCCTTGATACGTGCAGCCTTACCCGTAAGATCACGCAGGTAATATAATTTTGCACGACGGACATCACCACGACGTTTCACTTCAATGGCCCCGAGTTGCGGGCTATAGGTCTGGAATACACGCTCAACACCTTCGCCGTGAGAAATTTTACGCACGGTAAAGGCTGAATTCAGTCCTCGGTTACGCTTGGCAATCACCACGCCTTCAAAGGCCTGCAAACGCTCACGTGTACCTTCCTTTACTTTTACCTGTACAACAACCGTGTCACCCGGACCAAAGTCCGGTACTTCACGACCCATTTGCTCTTTTTCAAGCTCTTCAATGATATTGCTCATGTTTGCAAACCTCTATTTACTGGTTTTATGACTATCCAAATTTCCAAATTCTTCAATGTACTCTTGCAACAAGTCCTGTTGCTCTGCACTCAATGGCAGTTTTTCTAACAAATCCGGTCGGCGTTGCCAGGTACGCCCCAGTGACTGTTTTAATCGCCACCGTTCTATCTCGCGGTGATTCCCACCCAATAACACATCAGGTACATCAACACCTTCAATCTGCTCTGGCCGCGTATAATGCGGGTGATCCAGCAAACCATGCATGAAAGAATCCAGCTGGGCTGAATCTTCATCCCCGAGAGCTTCTGCCTGCAGACGCGTGCTCGCATCGATCAGCACCATGGCAGCCAGTTCGCCACCGCTCAGTACATAGTCACCAATCGACCATTCCTCATCAACATCGCGCTCGATCAGTCGTTCATCAATGCCTTCATAGCGTCCGGCTATCAGTATCAGGTTTTGCTGCGCAAGCCTGTTCACTGCTTGCTGGTCCAGTTTTTTACCTTGTGGTGACAGGTAAATAACCAGAGATTCCTTACCCGTATCAGCCCTGGCTGTTCTGCGTGCCGCCTCAATAGCTTCATGCAGTGGCTCAAACTTCATTAACATCCCCGGTCCACCGCCATAAGGCTTGTCGTCTACCGTACGATGTTTGTCATGCGTATAAAGGCGCGGGTTCCAACACTGCAAATCGAGAATGCCTGACTTGACGGCCCGACCCGTAATCCCGACTTCCGCGACCGCTTGTACCAGTTCCGGAAACAATGTCACTACATCAATACGCATTGTCTGAATCCTGTTTAAAAATCAGGATCCCAATCCACCTGAATCAGTTTTTCATTCAGGTCTATGTTCTTTATCACCTGATCCTTGATATAGGGAACCAGACGTTCGCGATCCCCCTGGACAATCAGCACATCATTGGATCCGGTTTCAATCAGACGATCAACCACACCCAGATCAATCCCTTCCTGATTCACGACCTGCAAGCCGATGAGGTCATTCCAGTAATACTCGTCCTCGGTTAATGCAGGCAACTGACTTCTGTGCAAAGCAATATCGCAACCAATCAGCCGACTTGATGTTTCCGGGTCGCTGTAGTGTTGCAGACTGGCAATAATACCCTTGCCATGCTTTTGCGCCTGCTCTACCTGGATCTCTACCCAACCCTTGTCTGTTTTAAACAGCCAGGGATTATACTCAATAATATTTTCACGCGGCTGTGTGTAGGAAAAAACCTTGACCCAGCCTTTTAACCCAAACAACCCGGATACCTGACCCACTAATACAATATCTTCAGAGACATCCTGCATGGGTTATCCAGGCTTACTACATCGAAGATTAAGCAGCGGCCTGTTTGATCAGTGAAGCAACACGATCGCTAGGCTTGGCACCCTGGGAAACCCAATGTGCAATTCGATCAGTGTCCAGTCGCAGACTTTCTTCATTAGCAGTGGCAACCGGGTTAAAGAATCCCAGACGCTCGATATAACGACCATCACGACGATTGCGCGAATCAGTGACCACAACGTGATAGAAAGGCCTTTTTTTAGAACCACCACGGGTTAAACGAATGACTACCATCTCGCTTATTCCTCATTTTAATAAGCTATTGAAAACTGCCCGATTTCATGGACAGGTGAAACGCTGGAATTCTACGCGAATTCTGGCAAATGTGAAGGAATATTGTGCAATATTAAACAATATAGGGACAAATATTCTATATATACTACAATTAATATGGTTATTAGGCTTTATCAGCAGGAGTTTATGAAGATTAATAAGCCATTCCCGAAAAATCCACAGTTACTGAACTTTCATTCTTCTCATTTTTCGACCCGATCGTAGCTCTTATGTTAAATCCTGCCCCACCTGGCCGACTAAGTTGACTCGAATGGCTTGTTCGCAGGTTGAATTAGTAGCGAAAATTGCAAATCAAATATAATCATTAATAGTATTTTTTTGAATAATATAATCCGACAATATTGTATTCGCAATACAATAACAAATGCTTAATAAAAAAGGGACCGATTTTCATCGATCCCTTTTTTTTGCATCTTTTTAAAGTAAAACTAACATATCATCATTCACAATCAAGGTGCTGTATACGATGTCAACTCCCAAATCTGGGATGTCACACCACCATCCGTGTTTTTATTAATCCTCGATGTATAGACGCGCCCAACTGCAGGACAGACCACGCTGGTGTTGGCAAAATAGCCAAAATGCTCTGATGCCCGCTCCTGCGCATATTCATTACAATTATTAAAGGTGCCAGCTGTTACCGTTTTTGAGAAATTGGCGTCCACTAAGGTAGTACGGCCAAGATACACACCAACAGTAACAGACGCTGGCATTACAGTATCCCTCTCACTTTTTCCGCCCCAAAGCACAGGTTTTACCACAACGGTCATGTCATTCTGTCGTTGGATAATACCGCAGTCTGAACAGCTGCTGGGGTGATATTCAGTTGAATCGGTCCTGTTTAATGTCGTCCCGGTATTGTTGTAATTTTCTCTTTCCACTATCTGCAGACTGCTACCATCATTGATCAATGTAATTACATTGTAGTGACAGGGGGTTCCTCCAGTCCCACTGGCAAATCGTTGACGTGTCATCACAACTTGCGTGATACCACCACCAAGATCTGTCCTGACAATATCACGTACTTCTGTATCTGAACCCGTCGTCTGGCAAATGGTTGCTCCGCCACTAGTGGTGAAATCACCACTCAAGGCGTAAACCTGTTGAGTTGCGGTTACAGCTGGCATGTCATACGTGGTAGTAAGCGCACCAATTGCTGCGAGAATAGCAGGATCGAGCTTGTCGGCTGTTACGGCGCCATTAGCAATCTTATATTCGTTTATTGCACCACCGGCAATTTTAGTCGTCGTTACTGCACCATTTTTGATTTTTTCAGATGTAACAGTATTATCCTGCAGTTTAGCGCCATTGACTGCGCCATCCGCGATTTTCACTGTGGTCACCGCATCGTTTTGAAGCTTGGCAGTGCTCACAGCCTGATTGGACAATCGGTTCCGTGTGATGGTACCCAGTGCAACATCACTGTTTTCCACGCATTTGTCACACACAACGTCAGAGGCTTCAACGGCCATGGCCACCTGCGAGGATGTTGCAAGCAGTAACGCTAAAAAAATTGTACTCATTTTATGTAACATTAAAATTTCCTCAATGTTGATTGATGTTTTTCTCTATAAATATTTTCACTTCTACTGGAATTAAGCAATATTAAACATTAATTAGCTAGAGCTAATTGTTTTTTTAAGCATGGTTATTACAACATACTTTTCATGCTGCGAATACCCATGTCCGCGAGCTAAGTAATTGAATTTATTTAAGAATATTATTAATTGCTTATTATGACAATATTGTTATTTTAGATCTTCATGGGTAACTTAATGGCAAGATTGCCATACATAATGTATGGCAATCCGCATTAATCGATCTGTTAGCGCTTCATCAGAATGATGGTACCCCTGGATGCTTCGTCATCACTAATACCAAAGCAATTTGAATTAATTCGCAAGACAACAACCTGTCCACCATGCATCATCGGACCCTTCACGCTCAGCGTACAGCCAGGATCAGCTGGCACGGACAAGGTCACGATACCGGTTGACGCAACCGAATAAGGGACCGTTGGTAATGTATCAATACCTGTGTTCCTTCTTATCTCGGCATTTCCGCTAACATCGAAATACAACTCGGCATCATCGTAGTTGAATGATCCACTCGCTGTATTGACACCATCAAATGTCACGGTGCCGTCAGCTGACCATATATACTTTTCAAGATAGTCACTACCCGTGCCCGCAAATAAACCATCTTCCTGCAGAATCACTGAGTAGGTACCGTTGAGCATGGCAGCGGAAAAACCGCTACCACCACCCAATGCCGCAACAGCATCTTGTAAAGCAGTTACACTTGCTTGCAAGGCGGCAATATCACTGGCGTTGGTGCTGATGCTGCTGGCTACGCCAGCGTCGAGTTTGTCTGCCGTTACTGCACCATTGGCAATTTTAAAGGTATTTATTGCACCACCAGCAATTTTAGTCGTTGTTACTGCACCATTTTTGATTTTTTCAGATGTAACAGTGTTATCCTGCAATTTAGCGCCATTGACTGCGCCATCCGCGATTTTCACTGTGGTTACCGCATCGTTTTGAAGCTTGGCAGTGCTCACAGCCTGATTAGCCAGTCGGTTCCGTGTGATGGTGCCCAGTGCAACATCACTGTTTTCCACGCATTTGTCACACACAACGTCAGTGGCTTCAACGGCCATGGCCACCTGCGAGGATGTTGCAAGCAGTAACGCAATAAAAGTTTTACTCATCTTATTAAACATTAAAATTGCTCCTATTCTTGGTTTATCTTTAAAAGATATATAAAATAATTCCACTTCTGAATTTATGTTAAATACTATATAACATAAATTATTAATTATTTACATTATTTTTAAACATGTTTATTACAACATATTTTGCATTTAGTGAACACCCGCCTGTCGGTAAGTATATTGCTTTGAATTTATTATGAATTTTATTAACTGCTAATTATTATATGATTATTTTTGTTTTTCGGGGTTGTCTAAAATTACTCAATTCACTGCGATATAATTTTCCTAAATGGCATGAACCGTTGGGAAACCTGGGCTAGAAAGGCATACCCGGAGGCATCTTGCCCTTCAGCCCACGCATCATCTTTGCCATACCGCCACCGGCCATTTTCTTCATCATTTTCTGCATTTGCAAAAACTGCTTAAGTAAACGATTGACATCCTGTACCTGGGTTCCCGAACCGGAAGCAATGCGTTTCTTGCGCGAGCCCTTGATAATAGCTGGATGCAGGCGTTCCTGGGGTGTCATCGAGTTAATAATAGCGATCAATCGGCCAAATTCCTTATCATTGACTTGTGACTTGACGTTTTGCGGCAGGTTGGCGACTCCTGGCAGCTTGTCCATCAGGCCGGCTACTCCCCCCATCTTGCTCATTTGCTGCATCTGCTCGCGGAAATCCTCAAGATCGAAGCCCTTACCCTTCTTGAGCTTTTTCGCGAGTTTCTGTGCCTTGTCCTGGTCAAGCTTCTGTTGTGCCTCTTCGACTAATGACAGTACATCACCCATACCAAGGATACGTGACGCAACCCGGTCTGGATGAAAGGCCTCCAGCGCATCGGTTTTTTCGCCGGCACCAAAGAACTTGATAGGCTTACCGGTAATCTGTCGAATAGACAGGGCTGCACCGCCACGTGCGTCACCATCTGTCTTGGTTAGAATAACACCTGTCAGCGGCAAGGCTTCATGAAAGGCCCTGGCTGTATTGGCGGCGTCCTGCCCGGTCATACTGTCGACGACAAACAGGGTCTCGACCGGATTAATGGCTGCGTGAATTTTCTGGATCTCCGCCATCATTTCATCATCGATATGCAAGCGACCCGCCGTATCCACAATGACCACATCCTTGAAATGCTTACGCGCATAACTCAAGGCATCCGTCGCAATTTTTACCGGGTTTTGTTTGATGTCACTGGGGAAAAACTCGGCACCCACCTGCTCGGCCAGAGTTTCCAGCTGGGCGATGGCGGCAGGTCGATACACATCACAACTGACCAGCAGTGAAGATTTTTTTTCGCGTTCTTTCAGCCATCTGGCCAGCTTGGCAACGGTGGTGGTTTTACCTGCGCCCTGCAGGCCAGCCATTAATATCACCACGGGGGGTTGTGCGTTCAAATTGAGGCTGTCATTGGCCTCACCCATGAGTTTAACCAGCTCGTCATTAACCACCTTGACCAGCGCCTGGCCAGGCGTGAGGCTCTTCACTACCTCAGCGCCAATGGCACGCTGATTGACCTGTTCGATAAATGCTTTCACCACTGGTAACGCAACGTCGGCTTCCAGCAAGGCCATGCGTACTTCACGTAGCGTGTCTTTGATATTATCCTCGGTCAGACGCCCCTGGCCACGCAGATTCCGGATCGTTGTACCCAGTCGTTCACTGAGATTTTCGAACATGATGACTTCCTGTAAATGCTAGATGGTTTAAATAGAAATATTGTAACTGAAAATAGCCCTGAAAAGGTACAGCAGTGAGAATAAGTCTGGTGGATTATGCAGAATGTTAAAATCCTGCCTCTTGTACCGATGTTAAATAAATTGAATACTAACTGATATCGATGATCTGGCCACTCATCAGTTTTTCGCAATTGAAACCCTGAATGGCCTGTTCGCATTCTGCCATAATAGCATCCTCCGAACCCGGCTTGAGATGGCTGATATAGACCTTGGGTTGGTGTTTTAATTTGGCCAGATCAGCACCGAGTAAGTCAGGACAATAATGGCGCGCCAGCCTGCAGATCTCGACTTCTTTATTAGAAAAGGCACATTCCACCAGCAAATAGTCGAGGGAAGGATATTCATTCAGCCGTGCCCAAAAACTGTCATTCGTGGTGGTGTCAGCGGAAAAAGCCAATGAACCACCAGCGCATTCAAATCGGTAGCCAACGGTGGGTACCACATGATTCACAGGAATTATTTCCAGCTGACAAGTCTGCTGCTGATATTGTTTGCCTGCTTCCAGGACATTAAAGCTTAAAACAGCATTGTCTCTGGTGGGTATCAAGGTGAAATCCGGCCAGATAACATTATTGAAAATGTGCGTTCTCAGTGCCTCAATAGTGCCCTTACTGCCATAAACCTGTAACGGTTCGGATTGCAAGGTTTCGAAGATACTATCAACTAACAAAGGTAAACCGGCAATATGATCAAGATGACTATGAGTAAAATAAATGGCGTCTATTTTTTTCATCTCGGCCAGCGAGAGATTGCTAATGCCAGTACCACAATCAAGCAGAATGTGGTCATCCAGCAAAAAACAAGTTGTGCTGAGATCACCTCCTATACCGCCACTACACCCTAGTACCCTGAATTTCATTGACCTTTAGCCTTTACACTGCGTTTGACCCTCCTGACTCTCGACAGGAATGTCTCGATTAAGTGTTGGTTATTTAGCATGCCCTCGGGTCATGTAAATTCGCAAGATTTTATAAACTACTTATATTTTTCAGAAGTTTATACCACTATTCACCTATAAGCGGCATATTTTAGATAAAATTTAAGAATTATTATGCATTTTTTATAAAATTCACGTTTAAATCCATGAGATAGCCACATATTTAACTAAATTCACACAGATTTCCAGACAATTCAGGCAAAATGATTCATTTACGGCCAGAAATCAGCTCTGTATTAAAGATTGATCTTTCTGTCCTTTTTAGTCACGTTCGCATGCAATACTTGAAGCTCCAGGCCGGGCTTGCATGGTGACTACTTGTCATTCACACTAGTGAACAGGAATAATAGTCCAGCAATTCATACAACGGCGATTTAAAATTTACACTTAATGAACAACCTGATTCCCAGTATTCTTGCCATCTCCCTGTATCTGCTCTCCGGTATTTTTGTCGCTGCACGGCTTTTCGCTACTGAAAATACGATCAGTATTCGTAAACCCGTTATCATTTCAACGGGCATCATCGCCCTGCTGGTCCATAGCCACCTGCTTTACCATGGCATTTTTAGCGAGCAGGGGCTAAATCTGGGTATTTTCAATGCTTTTTCATTGCTCAGCTGGCTCATTGTACTCATGCTGATCTTAACAGCGATACGAAAACCAATCGAAAACCTGGGTATAGCGCTTTTTCCTCTGGCTGCTATTGCCATTCTACTGGAAATAAACTGGCCGTCTCAACATATCATCAGTGCTGCCGGACCCTGGCAGCTGCAAGCTCATATCATGTTTTCATTTCTGGCTTATAGTTTATTCACCATTGCCATGGTACAAGCCATCATCCTCTATATTCAGGACAAACACCTACGCAACCACCAGCCCGGAGGTTTTATCCGTAGCCTGCCTCCGTTACAAAGTATGGAATATCTGTTATTTCAAATTATCAGCATAGGCTATCTGTTATTAACCATAGGCCTGCTTACCGGTATACTTTTTCTGGAAGATATTTTTACCAAGCATCTGGCGCATAAAACTGTCCTCTCCATCTTTGCCTGGGTTATTTTTACAGTATTGCTCTGGGGGCGATTCCGCTACGGCTGGAGAGGACGCAAAGCCATTCACTGGACATTAGGCGGATTCATTACCCTGATGCTGGCCTATTTCGGTAGCAAAATGGTACTTGAACTGGTGCTGTCACGCTAGATTCCCATTGCCGGCTTTCATGACAACACGCCATAAAGCACGTTAATTAACATCATAACAATTTAAAAGGCCACCTATTCTTGGACGATATACCACTTAGTATTCTATATAGCATCCTGTTTGTCCTGATTCTGCTATCGGCATTCTTTTCGAGTTCAGAAACGGGCTTAATGACGCTAAACCGTTACCGCCTCAAGCACCTCACCAAGAACAGGCATAAGGGCGCTATGAAGGCTTCGCAATTACTCGACAAACCGGATCGATTAATCGGCCTGATACTGATTGGCAATAATACAGTCAATGTACTGGCATCCTCGCTGACAACCATCATTGCACTTCGTCATGGAGGTGAAGGCTATATCGCCATTGCCGCCGGTATCCTCATCCTGGTGATACTGATATTTGCCGAGGTCGCGCCGAAAACCCTGGCCGCTACATATCCCGAAAAAATTGCTTTCACCGCTGCATGGATATACATACCCATGTTAAGAGTATTGTATCCATTTGTACTGGTGATTAACGCTATCTCCAATCTGGTTTTACGCGCTTTCGGCATAAGACTGGATCAGGAAACGTCGTTGAGCTTAAGCAGAGAAGAATTGCGTACTGTGGTGAATGAAGCAGGCGCCATGATTCCGCGCAAACATCAAAAAATGCTATTGAACATTCTCGATCTGGAACAGGTGACCGTGGAAGATATCATGATTCCACGCACCGATATTGTCGGCATAGACCTGGATGATGACTGGAATGACATCCTCAATCAACTCATTAACAGCCAGTATACACGCTTGCCTGTATACCGCCAGAGCATTGATAATATTATTGGTTTTGTGCATTTAAGAAAGCTGGTACGCGCCCTGAAAAGTGATGCCTTCAATGAGGAAGACATTATTAAAACTGTACGGGAAACCTACTTTGTTCCTGAAGGCACCGTACTTAACAAGCAACTGCTGCAGTTCCAGGCCAAGCGCAAACGTATCGCCATGGTGGTGGATGAATATGGCGATATTCAGGGACTGATTACACTCGAAGATATCCTCGAAGAGATTGTCGGCGAATTTACTACAGACCCTTCCAGCGTCGGCATCGGCATCCATCCACAGGAAGATGGCAGTTACCTGGTTGATGGTAGCACCCATATCAGGGCCATCAACAGAATGTTACATGTCAAATTACCCGTTGATGGACCAAAAACCCTGAGCGGCCTGATATCAGAGTATCTTGAGTCTATTCCCGAATCCGGGATCAGTATGTTACTGGCTGGATATCCAGTAGAAATTGTTCAGGTACAAAATAATGTCGTCAAGACAGCAAGAATACAGCCACGACTTGATAATGAGTGAATTTTTTTGAATACGGTAGCAAAGCGTTTCAAAATATAAAATAAACTTCATCCTCGATTTAAACGCTAAGTTAATCTTGCAGACTCGCACTTGTTTGAAGCAACTAAAAATGTGCAAAAGACCTGCTGATGCACTTCAATGGTGCAAACCATGAATTTCCCTCTGTAAAACCATGCCATCCATACGACGACACATCTTTCTATAGTTACAATAAAAAACAGTTAGTTAATATATTTTCTAAGGCTGGATCGCATGCTGTTTGGTTTCTTTCATCGATTCAGTTAATACGGCACGATTACTGCTAAATCATAACCAGTAGATAAATAGCCACCTGTCATCTTTCACGCAAATTGCACAGGCACTATATATCGGTCATAGAAATCATGCGCTGGATATGCTTGCCAAAATATCAAACATACCAGTAATGATAAAAAATCTAAATATGAGGAATCGGAAATGAGTCGACATGAATCACGCGCACAAGCAGTGTTTGAAATTACCACCGGAGAACCCCTTGTGGTGGTAAAACCTAAATCATTAGAAGAAATCTGGGCATCAGATGTATTTACACTGATGAAAATGGAAGATGCCTTATCAAAAAGCGCGTTCAAGGCCATTAAAAAAACCATGGAAACGGGAGCCCCGCTGCTACCTGAGTTCGCCGATGACGTCGCTGCGGCGATGAAAACCTGGGCTTTGTCCAAAGGTGCCAATTACTTTGCGCATGTATTCTATCCACTCACAGGTGCCTCCGCTGAAAAACACGACAGCTTTATTGTCACCGAAGCCAGCGGCAAAGCCATCACAGAATTTAACGGCAGCTTGCTAACCAAGGGTGAGCCTGATGGTTCATCTTTCCCGAACGGTGGCATTCGGCAAACCAATGCTGCCAGAGGTTATACCTTCTGGGACCCGACCAGCCCGGCCTATATCCTCGAAACACCTAATGGTGCGACGCTCTGCATTCCTTCTGTTTTTGTTTCATGGACGGGTGAGGCACTGGATAAAAAAGTACCACTAATGCGATCCAATAAAGCCATGAACGAAGCGGGTACGCGTCTACTTAAGATTGCTGGTGAAACAGATGTTGCCCCGTTGAACTCCAGTTGTGGTGCTGAACAGGAATACTTCCTGGTGGACGCTACTTTTGCCTCGATGCGACCTGATTTGCTCTTAGCAGGTCGCACTCTGTTTGGCGCAGCTCCGGCCAAGGGACAGGAATTTGATGATCATTACTTTGGCGCTATACCTGAACGTGTACAGGTCTATATGGAAGCTGTTGAAGAAACACTCTATCGTCTGGGTATACCGGCGAAAACCCGCCATAATGAAGTCGCTCCCGGGCAATTCGAAATTGCCCCCTATTTTGAGGCCGCTAATGTCGCCGCTGATCACCAGCAAATGCTAATGACCGTGCTGAAAAATACTGCTAAAAAGCACGGCTTTGTTTGCCTGATGCATGAAAAACCTTTTGCCGGTATTAACGGTTCAGGAAAACACGTCAACTGGTCAGTGGGCAACCCAACCCAGGGCAACTTGCTTGATCCGGGCGCTACCCCTTCTGAAAACCTTAATTTTTTACTGTTTTGTGGTGCCGTGATACGCGGCGTGCATCTATATGGTCCACTACTGCGTGCCGTCATTGCTTCAGCAGGCAACGATCATCGCCTGGGGGCGAATGAAGCGCCACCTGCTATCTTGTCAGTATATCTGGGTAGTGAAATTGAAAATATTTTTAATCAAATCAAGGAAGGTAAGCTGGATGATGCCGGCGAAGCTGAACTCATGGATCTTGGGCTATCGCAAATCATTCCTTTTCCAAAGGACGCTGGCGACAGAAATCGTACATCACCTTTTGCCTTTACAGGTAATCGCTTTGAATTCCGTGCGGTAGGTTCTGATCAATCTGTTTCCGGACCACTGATAGCCATGAACACTATGCTGGCAGACTCGCTAAACTGGATCGCTGACAAATTACAGATAGAACTGGACAAGGGCACCGACAGTACCGCCGCCATCTTTGCTGTGTTAAAGGACCTGATGAATGCACATAGCAATGTCATCTTTGGTGGGGACGGTTATTCCGCAGAATGGCATAAAATGGCTGTTGAGGAACGTGGGCTGAAAAACCTGCCAACAACCGCTGATGCCCTGCCCTATTTGCATGATGAATCCATTCAGACCTTATTTTCCAGTACCGGAGTACTTTCTCCGGTTGAGCTGGAAAGTCGCTATGAAGTCTATGCCGAGATTTATATCCTCTCTATTGGCGTTGAAGCCAAATTGGTAGCCGATATGGCTAAAACCATCATCTATCCGGCTGCAATGAGTTATTTATCCGGCTTGTCAACAACCTATTCAGGTGCTTCGAGCATGGGCCTGGAACTGGACATGACGGTGGCTAAAACCATTGCTACTGAATCCAACGCCATGATGACTGCAGTCGCCAAGCTCGAAGAGGTAGCCTGCAAGGAAGAGTTTGGCTCTACAGATGAACACATGCAATATTGCGCCAATGAAATTCGCCCGCTGATGGACCTCGTTCGACTACATGCCGATGCTCTGGAAATGGTGGTTGCAGATGATCAGTGGCCATTACCCAAATACCGGGAAATGTTGTTTATAAAATAAATCGGTCATTGCACTGAGTCATTATCAGTGTCTGGTTATTACACTATTGACACAGGGAAGTGTCTTTATTGTTTTCAGCGCTAGTCGCTTTCTCAATTGTCCGCACCCTTGCTGACAAGCTAATGTGCCTGAAGAATTGAATCATCAATAATATACTCTTTGCCTGAATCCTCCGCCCAACATTGGAAATAGTGTTGGAAAAAACGCCTATTTCATTGTTTTTTATAGGTTTATATGCCCCCAACATAGCACTTCAGTTCCTGCATTATTTTGCCGATAACTATTAATAAGCCAGACACTTATGCCACATCCCCACCTGGTCAATATTTTATCGTGATCGGGAGTAGGCATGCTTACATTGTTTTTTGTCATAACATATATTTGAGAGCCGTAAAAACATCGTGCACAAATTAATTTTATCGTTCAAAGGAAGAATCCAGAAAGTATTCTTGCCAGAAACTGAAAAATGTCTTGTTGGACGTCAGCCTGACTGTGAGATTTACATTGATAACCTGGCTGTAGAACCGGCCCACGCCATGATTCAGTTCAAGCCTGATGAAGCCAGAATCAGTGCGGTAAAAAAAGAAAATATAATACTCATTAATAATAAAAAATATGAAAATACAGAGGATATCAAGCTCGTCACTGGTGATGAACTCACCATCGGTAAACATACGCTGGTATATCTTTGGGAGAATAAGGACAGTGACGTAAACACTACTACGACCAAAATGATGCCTCACACCATCAAAACCGCCTGGCTACAAATGATGAATGGGCCAAAGATGGGGCGCACCATGCAGTTAAACAAACCCAGTCTGCGAATCGGTACGTCAACCGATAAGGGGGTCTTGATTACTTCACGTAATGGTGGCTATTATCTGTCTCATCTCGGTGATGAAATGGCCGTTGAAGTTAATAATCAGAAAATTGGCAGCAATAATATTCATTTGCAGGATGGAAACACCATACGTATAGGCGATATGGAAATCCTGTTCTATACTCAGGAGCTCTAAAACAGGAAACCCGTCATGAGCGAACAACAAGACCACAGAGTTTTCAGCCGGATTGTATTCGATGCTAAAACAATAATCAGTAATGCTGAACAGGAATGGGAAACTGAACTGCTTGATATTTCCCTCAAGGGTGCCTTGCTTGATAAACCAGCAACATGGGATGCTCCCATTGGTGCAGAATTTAAACTCAGCATTTTACTTTCTAAAGACACCGCTATCTACATGGAAGCAAATGTGGCTCATATTGAAAACGACCATATCGGCTTTAATTGCCACCACATAGATCTGGAAAGCATTACCCACCTGCGTCGCATCGTTGAGTTAAATACAGGTAATGATGAATTACTCCATCGTGAATTGTCCGCATTAAAAAGAGAATAAAAGCGAGTTATCAAAACATCTGATTGCGTTGATTTGATCCTGCCTGGAAAATTTTTTTATTGAAATTTCACCTGCTTTAACTGCTCGGCAGTCAACAGAAACACGCCTTCTCCTCCCCTGGCAAAATCGAGCCACAGGAATGGCACATCAGGATACGCATCAATCAGCGCCGTCTGACTATTACCCACCTCAACGACCAGAAGTCCCCCGTCATTCAGGTAATCAGGCGCCTGTCGAAGAATCCGGTGGACAATATCCAGCCCGTCATTCCCTGCTTCCAGCCCAAGACTGGGCTCGTGCCGATATTCTTCAGGCAAATCCCGCATTTCGGCTACAGACACATAAGGTGGATTACTGACAATAATATCGTAACGTCTTGCTGCCAAACTCTGAAACAGATCGGACTCTATCGCCTCCACCTGGTCCTGACACTCATGCCTGTCGATATTGATGTGACTCACCTCGATGGCATCAGAGGATATATCCACTGCATCTACATGGGCTTCAGGAAATGCATACGCACAGGCAATGGCAATGCAGCCACTGCCGGTGCATAAATCAAGTATACTGTTCACATGATCAGGTACACACCAGGGCATAAACTGCTCTTCAACCAATTCTGCGATCGGCGAACGAGGAATGAGTACGCGCTCGTCAACATAAAAAGGTAATTGGGCGAACCATGCTTCATGGGTAAGATAGGCCGTTGGTACACGCTCCTTTATACGTCTTTCCAGCCAGGCCACAATCTTTGACCTTTCATCAGTGGTCAGCCGGCTATCAAAGTATGATTCGGGAAAATCATGCGGCAATTGCAAAGCATGTAAAATCAGCACAAATATCTCATCCATGGCATTATCTGTGCCATGACCATAATAAGCATCCGATTGCTTAAGCTGACTAAAACCCCAGCGAATAAAGTCTTTTATGGTATGAAGTTCTTCTACAGCCTGTTTTTTATTCATTTTAGCGTTATCCCGCTTTTCCTGTACTAAGCAATGCGTTAGGATTACGTCCTGTTATCGCACTGTGCATTAAAATATTGATCATGACTACAAATCCAGAAAACAAGGCTTTCCCGACTACCCTATTATACTGGGTGTTTGCTATCGTAGCGATTATTGCCGGACTGGCATTGTCAATCGGTCAGCAGGATAACACAACACCGCCAACTCTGGAGTCGGCAACACTGTTACTGCCTCCAAGAGAAACCGCAGACATTACCCTGACCGATCAAAATGGTAAGGCATTTGGGCCTGAACAATTACAAGGCACTTACAGCTTTGTATTTTTTGGCTATACCCATTGCCCGGATATTTGCCCTGCCACCTTGTTCCAGTTCAAGACGATGGCAAAAATACTCACATCCCGACCAGAACTCAAGGCAAAAACACGATTTATCCTGGTATCCATCGATCCACAACGCGATACCCCTGAACACCTGAAAACCTATGTTGAATATTATCATCCTGATTTTATCGGCCTTACCGGGTCGGCAGAAGATATCAAGACCTACAGCAGGCAAATGGGCGTGATTTATGAACGCCGTGACAGTGAAGACGGTGAGGACAAAGATCAATATCTTGTCGACCATAGCTCTGCCATCCTGCTGACCAATCCCGCCGGGCAATTACAGGCTGTATTCTCCGCTCCGCACAACGCTGATCGAATGATCAAGGATTATCAGGCGATTTTTAATTATCTGGAACAAGCATCATGAAGAAGTATCTTATTACACTCTGCGCATTTTTTTTAACTATCCCGTCTACTTTTGCCATGAGCGCACAACCCGGCCTGCTCATCGATCAGGCCTGGGTACAGGAAGGCCCGCCTAATGCGCGCGTTCTTGCCGGTTTCATGCATATAAAAAATAATAGTGATCAAATCATTTCGATTGTATCTGCCCAAAGTAAGCAATTTAAAAAAATCGAGTTTCATCGCACTGTACATGCTGATGGCATGGCGCGTATGGTAAAACAGGAAAATCTAACCATTAAGCCAGGTGAAATACTGAAGCTTGAGCATGGCGGTTTTCACTTAATGCTGATAACGCCTGTGAATACACTCAAGGCTGGCGATAAAGTTGACATGAGTTTGACACTTTCCAGTCAATCGGTGATCCCTCTTTCACTGGAAGTACGCACGCCGGACCAGGATCAAATGCAGCACCACCATCACCACTGATTTCGGAAGTATTATGCAGAAAAGTTTAAAGGTGTTGCTACATCAGTACATTATTCCCGCTGGTTTGCTATCAAGAATAACTTACCTGATTATGCATGCCCGGTATGTCCCGTTCAGGGATAGCCTGGTTAATTTCATGATTCGCAGACATTCAGTGAATGTGGACGAAGCGCTAAATCCGGATCATACCAACCGCAACCTGTACCCTGACATCAACAGCTTTTTCGTACGGGCCCTGAAGCCTGGTGCACGTCCCATCGCTGAAGGCAAGGATCAGATATGTTCGCCTGCCGATGGCACCTTAAGCCAGTTAGGCGCTATCACTGACGGTAGAATAATCCAGGCCAAAGGCCATTCATATTCTGTTACTGAACTCCTGGGTGGGTCTGAACAACGCGCTGAAGTATTCAATCAGGGCACATTTGCAACTATTTACCTGTCGCCCAGTGATTACCATCGGGTACACATCCCTTACAGTGGACAGCTCAAAGAAATGGTACATGTACCAGGCAAGTTACTCAGTGTTGCGCCATTTCTGATTGATAGTGTTGAAAACCTGTTTGCACGCAATGAGAGAGTCGCATCAATATTTGACACTGATATTGGACCCATGGCCGTGGTGCTGGTGGGGGCGATTAATGTCGGCTCGATCGAAACTGTATGGGCAGGTGAAATCACTCCACCACGTGGACACCGGGTGACAGAGACAAGCTATTCTAACAATCATGCCGTTTTACTTGAAAAAGGTGATGAGTTGGGACGCTTTAATATGGGGTCTACAGTAATTGTGCTATTTGCCACGGATAAGCTTCAGTGGTCGACACCTCTCGTCTGCAATGACAAGGTAAAAATGGGTCAATTACTGGCACGGGTTGATCACGCCAAACAGGACTAAAGTATATTGCTGGTTATGCCAGGCGAACCACCTCATAGGGCGACTCAAATAATACCTCCTGCAGCAGGCGCACATCACGGGTTTTAAAGTCTTCAAATTCGAGACCATAGCCATGTGGTGTCACATACGCAACGCGCGTTAGAAAGCTGATGGGTTGCTGGCGCTTTATATAATGCAACATAATGACACTGATGTGTGTATCACGTGGAATCAGTACATAATTCAGATCGATAAACATACCACCGAGACCGATGTCTTGCGTACGAGCATAATAAGTTCGGTTATTAAACTTCACCTTCACGTCCGTCATGATTTCGCGCCGGTCACTCCAGCGTTTCTCTTCGTTTGATGAATTCATCATCACGCATCCCTCCATCACTTTCAGCTAGAGCTAGAGCTAAAGCTAAAAGTATAGCTGAAATTATTTTATGTGGACTATACGACTGTATAACCCGTCCTGACAAAAGCCGGGTTACGCCCTGTCAAATGGAAAGGCTAATACCTCTTGCAATGCAGGCTTGTTGGCCGCCACCATCACCAGTCTGTCAAACCCCATGGCGACACCGGCACAAGACTCCATTCCATAGGCCAATGCATCTATAAGATACTGATCAATATTGATTTTATCCTGATCTCTCGATGCCCGTTTGCGCTGTTGCTGCAGAAACCGTTGCGCCTGCTCCTTGCTATCAGTGAGTTCATGAAAACCATTGGCCAATTCAATGCCGCCAGCATATAACTCGAAACGCTCTGCTACCGGGTAGTCATCTTCACGGATCTTCGCTAACGAAGCCTGACTGGCAGGATAATCATAGACCATCAAAAAGGCTTCATGACTGATGCTTGGCTCAATCACGTGGGTCAAAATCAATGCCAGCAAATCATCTTTTTCCAGCCCCATGCGCGAATTTAATTGAATATGATTGTCGCTGATACATTGAAACAGCATCTGCTCGTCGGCAACATGCGGGTTCAATCCCACCGTGTTCTCAAATAAAGACTGGTAGCTGACGGTTTTTATTGATTCATCTTTCCCCAGCAGGCCAATAAAAACCAGCAATTGCTCGATTTCCTGCATTAATTGATGATGATCAAAACCGCTACGATACCATTCCAGCAAGGTAAACTCAGGGTTATGTAAACGCCCCGGTTGTTCATTTCTAAATGCCTTGCAAATCTGGTAAATTGAGCCGCTTCCTGCTGCCAGCAGGCGCTTCATGGCAAACTCGGGTGATGTTTGCAAATACAATGGCTGTGCAACTGTCACCCACTGATACTTGCTACTAAAGCTCTCAATATAAATATCAGGATTGCCAG
>Ga0316205_10002495_pt1 | contig 19058 bp, 21 predicted proteins | sample 3monthpyrite_MG_FD_204941 | JGI IMG/M metagenome (GOLD analysis project Ga0316205, IMG submission 204941) | Microbial mat bacterial communities from mineral coupon in-situ incubated in ocean water Damariscotta River, Maine, United States -... | ecosystem: Environmental > Aquatic > Marine >... | reverse complement strand
TTTATCACGTTAGTAATGTACCGACTCTCAAGTTATTGATAAAATCGTTTAATCAAATTAATTTAATAGTCTTAACCTATCGTAGCGTGTGTCTTTCCATTTCCGCAGTAACGATAGCGATTCCCTGCCAATACGTTTGTATGATGGGGTGGTTGCGATAAATAGTCATAATTAAGTATATTAGACTATTCTTTTAAGTTTCTGTTTTTATTAAAATTATTCTTGTGCCATTAGTATTAATTATCTTACTATGTGTCTGCTTTATAAAATAATGATAGACAGGCATGCTTTACAAAAATGCGGGTCAGTATTATCAAATCGGCACCTGTCTTCAAATAACAATAAACAGGAGTCTTCCCATATGAATAATTCTGCTAGTGAATACTGGAAAGCGAATTTGCGCCTGGTATCCATTCTACTGGTCATCTGGTTTGTGGTTTCGTACTTGTTCGGGATAATCCTCGTCGATGTATTGAACACCATCAGAATCGGTGGAGTAGGATTGGGTTTCTGGTTTGCTCAACAAGGTTCTATTTTTACCTTCCTGATCCTGATCCTCGTTTACACGGTCCGCATGAACGCGCTTGATCGCAAGTTCAATGTTCATGAAGACAGGGAGGATTGATCATGAGTCTACAAATGTGGATTTATATCTTTGTCATTGGGACTTTTCTTTTGTACATAGGTATTGCAATTTGGGCGCGTGCATCGACTACAGGTGAGTTCTATGTCGCGGGAAAAGGCGTCAACCCAATAGCGAATGGAATGGCAACCGCAGCAGACTGGATGTCGGCCGCTTCCTTTATATCGATGGCTGGTCTGATCGCTTTTAGTGGTTATGATGCGTCGGTTTATCTGATGGGGTGGACGGGTGGTTATGTCTTACTGGCGATGTTGCTGGCTCCCTATTTACGCAAATTCGGTAAGTTCACCGTTCCTGAATTTATAGGCGATCGTTATTATTCCAAGACGGCTCGAATTGTTGCGGTAATCTGCTTGATTGTCGCATCACTGACCTATGTTATCGGGCAAATGAAAGGTGTCGGTGTGGCCTTTGGTCGTTTTCTGGAAGTGGACTTTGAAACTGGTGTGTTAATCGGTATGGCGATAGTATTCTTTTATGCGGTACTCGGTGGTATGAAAGGCATCACCTATACCCAAATTGCTCAATACTGTGTGCTGATTTTAGCCTATACCATTCCTGCTATTTTTATCTCGCTGAATTTGACAGGTAATGCTTTGCCACAGATAGGCTTGGGTAGTGAGCTGGTCGATAAAAGTGGTTTTTTGCTGGATAGACTCGATCAGGTCGTCACGGATCTAGGCTTTGCTAAATACACAGAGCAAAAAGGGACGACCTTGAATATGGTGTTGTTAACCCTGTCTCTGATGATCGGAACGGCGGGTTTACCGCATGTCATTATTCGGTTTTTCACCGTACCCAGGGTTAGGGATGCACGCGCCTCTGCAGGTTGGGCATTATTTTTTATCGCCATCCTGTACACCACAGCACCTGCTGTTGGTTCCATGGCTCGCTTTAATCTAACCAATACCATTCAGACCGGTGCAGTGGGTGATCCGCAAGCTAACTTGCGCTATTCCGAAGCGCCTAGCTGGTTCAAGAATTGGGAAAAAACAGGCTTGTTAAAATTCGAGGACAAGAACGGTGACGGTCGTATCCAGTATTACAATGACAAGAATGAAGCCTTCGCTGAGAAAGCCAAAGGCTTTGGCTGGAACGGTAATGAAATGGTCAAAGTGGATCGGGATATTATGGTGCTCGCCAATCCTGAGATTGCAAACCTGCCATTCTGGGTGATTGCCCTGGTTGCAGCAGGGGGGCTGGCGGCAGCGTTATCGACGGCAGCAGGTTTGTTGTTGGCCATCTCATCATCGATCTCGCATGATTTGCTGAAAGGCGTTTTTGTGCAGGATATTTCCGAGAAAAAAGAACTCATGGCAGGTCGTATCGCGATGGCAGGTGCTATTGTTGTCGCGGGATATCTGGGGATGAATCCACCGGGGTTTGCTGCGCAAGTTGTCGCATTGGCATTCGGATTGGCAGCATCCTCAATCTTCCCGGCCTTGATGATGGGCATCTTCTATAAGAAGATGAACAACACCGGTGCGATACTTGGCATGCTGACCGGCTTGAGTTCTACACTGATCTATATATTCGTTTATAAGGGTTGGTTCTTTATCCCTGGGACGAATAATTTACCCAATACCGCAGACAACTGGATTTTGGGTATCCAACCGGAGTCATTTGGTGCAGTAGGAGCTTTGATCAACTTCATCGTCGCTTTTGCGGTTTGTAAAGTAACTGCAGCACCACCAGAGCATATTCAGCATTTGGTGGAAGACATTCGTGTACCGAAAGGCGCAGGTGTTGCAGTATCTCATTAACTTGACTTAATGGAGAAAAAGCCCCGCTTGGCGGGGCTTTTTTATCTGCGCTGGAATAGGTTTGGTGATATAACAGCCTTATAACTAACTAATATTAAATTCTTATGTATCGCCTATGGAAATTGAGTTACAGGAAATTGCAGATTTTTTATCTCAGCAAGGTCTCTTTGCCGGTTTGTCAGGATCAACATTGCAGCAACTGGTTGCGGAAATTGAAGTTCGTTATCTACGACGAGGTCATCAGTTTCCACCCTCGGAGTTATCTGAACGTCATTTATATATCATCCGTAGTGGTGCGATAGATTGGCGTGACGAGCAGGGACAGTTACTTGATCGACTATCTGAGGGCGATCTTTATAGTGAGCAATGTCAGGCAACGGACTCTGAGGATACTCCAACGAGTCATGCCAGTGAAGACAGTCTGCTCTATGCAATTCCTTGTCAGGTTCTCAATTCACTGCGCGCGCAAATACCTGCGATCGATCAGCAGTTGTATAGTTCGCTGCAAGAACGTATGCAACATGCTTCTAAACATTCAGTAGCTGCCTACCAGGACGTCACCATGCAACGTCCTGTTGACAGTGTGGCTGACTATCAGGCATTGACTGCCAAAGGGGATATTACAATCACAGAAGCAGCCAGATTGATGTCTGAACATCATAGTACGTCATTAATGGTGGTTGAAGAAGGTAAGCTAATCGGTCTGGTTAGTGACTCCGATTTACGACGGCGCTGTTTGGCTAGCAATGTCAGCCGCCATGCGCCTGTTAGTTCTATTATGACCACGGAGCTGGTCAGCGTCACACCGCAAACAACGCTTTCTAAAGCACTGATAGAGATGACGCGGCATCAGGTTCATCATTTACCTGTGGTGGAGAATAATAAGCCAGTCGCAATGTTGGGCGTTAACGAGCTCATGCATTACCTGGGAACCAATCCTGCTTATCTTGCCAGTGATATTGAAAAAGCCAATACTTTGGAACGGCTGGTTCAGGTCAGTCGCCATCTACCGGAATTACAAGTTACATTGGCGCATCATCACGCTAGTGCAGAACAGATCAGTGAAGTGATCTCTTCAATCAGTGATGCCATAACCACAAGATTGCTGCAATTGGCAGAACAGCAATTGGGTGATCCGCCGGTACCCTATGTGTGGCTGGCAGGTGGATCGCAAGGTAGACATGAACAGACCTCGCATAGTGATCAGGATAACGCAATGTATATTGATGATCGCATGCAACCTGAAGATGATGAATATTTTAGTGCATTAAGTCAGTTTGTCAGTGACGGCCTGCACGCTTGTGGTTATGTTTATTGTCCGGGGGATGCCATGGCAACAAACGATCGTTGGCGGCAGCCAGTGCAAATATGGAACAACTATTATAGTCAATGGATTGAACAGCCTGAAAAAAAAGCGTTAATGCTTGCCAGTATTTTTTTTGATTTAAGACCTATCTATGGTGAATTCAGTTTATTTGAAGCGGTGCAAAACCATATGCTGAGAAAAGCGCAATCAAATCAAATTTTTATTGCATTCATGGTTGCCAACGCATTAACACATCGCCCACCATTGGGTTTTTTCAGGAACCTGGTTGTTATTCATGACGAACAACATGATCGTACACTGGATTTAAAGCATCAGGGGATTGTTCCTATCGTAGACATTGCGCGAGTTTTCGCGTTACAAGGTGGTATTTCAGCCGCGGGTACTCTACAACGCCTTCAGCAAGCTCAGAAAGAAGGTTTGCTAAGCCAGGATATGAGTGAGAATTTACAGCATGCACTCGAATATATAGCCAACCTGCGAATCCAGCATCAAGCAGGACAATACAGAGAAGGCCTGGCAGCCGACAACTATCTTGACCCGGATTCCCTTAGTCAATTGCAGCGTGGTTATTTAAAAGATGCCTTTCAAATAATTAAAACCATGCAAGAGGTGCTTGCTAATCGCTATCAGACAGGCAGATTGATTTGATACCGTGGTTTGGCCAGTGGCGGTTAGAAAAACAGCGCCAACAGTTATTAAAAAATTGTCCCGAAGGCCCTCTGAAAGAATTTTATAAAGCAGGTTTTCAGAGTCAAAGACTGCCTATTCGTGATGCTGAGATTGTCGTTCTGGATTTTGAAACAACCGGGCTTGATATCCGTAAGGATCACATCATCAGTATTGGCCTGGTCGAAATTCATCAATTAGGTATACGTCTTAACAGCTCCTGGCATCAAGTTGTGAAAACGTCCCACAATATGCCTGCAGGGACGGCTATTATTCACCAGATTACGGATGACATGGTGGCCGATGGTGAGCTTATGCATCAGGCAATGGTTGAGTTATTATCTCGCCTGGCGGGAAAAATACTGTTGGCGCATCATGCAAGTATTGAACTTGGTTTTCTAAATAAAGTAACGACTGCCTTATATGGACAGCGTTTTATTTGTCCAACTATCGATACCTTCGTATTAGGACAGCGACAATTGAATCGACAACAGTGGTTGCAACAATCGGGAGCATTAAGGTTATATAATTTACGTAAAATTTATGGTCTACCGGTCTATAAAGCACACAATGCTTTTTATGACGCGCTCTCCACGGCAGAACTCTTCCTGGCCTTACTAAATGATTTGTATCCGCAGCTGGATTGTAAAGTTAACGATCTTGTCAGTGAGCCCTTTAAATCATGAGAGGTCATTCTTACCTAGCAAGCGCTCAGCAATTTTTAGTGACAAGATATGCTCGAAGGCCTTGCAGCGAAATGCCTGAATGGCGCTAATGATTAATGAGATCATCATGTAGGCGACTGCTGACAACGTGATGATCGTATTTATGTTCTGTAAATCATCTTCAGTCATAGGTTTCATCCATGACACTGCCGCCAGTAAAGCGCTGGCTATAATCAAATAGAGTTGCAGACTAAAAGCCAAATCTGCTGCACGTAATGCAACCAGTCGCGCAAACGACATTTGCCGCCAGTTATAAAATATAAAAAGTACGAACGGAATAATGATTGCAGCAGCGGGATGAATAAACATACCCATCAATGTCAAGATTGAAGCGAGGGCAGCATAGTGTTTTTGCTGTTTGATTTCCATGCTGTGCCTGTGTTGTAGAGTCCGGGTATAGGAACTACTAATTAGTTGGTCATTGCTAGCGAAGCGCGCTACTCGCTTTTGCCCATCCATGTGCAAACCTCGTAATGACTCAGTTGTTGAATTACTCAGAGATTCATTAGAGTTATTATTATTCATCGTTGAGTACGACAAGCATATCAGTCGGGAGGTTGTCTGACAAAAAACTTTATAGAGGTGTTTCTTCAGCAATTTCTTCTCGTTTGAGAGAGGCAAAGTACAAAGTCAGATAATCTGCCGCAGCCGAAATGATAGAACCGATGATGATATTGAGTCTGTTATCGACAGAGCAGCTACCGTTATCCTGTTCAAAAGCGAGTGAACAGGCGATACTCATCTTAAAATTAATGCCACACACCAAAGGCCGCCTTCATTGATGCGCGATAAATTTGAACAATAAAATTAGTACTCCCTGGGCGATAAAGGCAGATGGACCTTTGCAAACGTAATAACCACACTATCTGGCAAGCTATTTTCTCCGGTTATTTGCTCCATCGCGATTGTCTCAAGTTGAGGCCAGCGGGTGGCTATTCTAAAAGAAGGGCTGCTATGATGCTGTTTTTAAGCGGTTTCAAATTCATCACGCGATATCAGTTTTAGTCGTTGTAAAAGTACAGTATTATAATGACAGATGGCCTGACTTCCTTCATGTTTTTCAATGGTTTGTGGTGAGCACATTGATACAGGGCAGAGGGGGAACCGGGCCTATTTATTGAGTGTATAACGGTACAGCAGAGCTAATATAAAACAGTTAATTCAGATAACATCATGACGCTTTTAACATCCAACTTGCCAATCGTTACTTTATTGCCTTTTATTGGCGCTATATTTGCTGCCTGGGCTTCTACTTTCAATCGTCTTGCTTCTGCCTGGGTTGCGGCTGCTGTAACGCTACTCGTCATGGGGTTTTTAGCCCCTTCCGTTCAGCAGGTATTTGCGGGTGAAACTATTATTCAGAGTTGGTCTTGGATACCCGCGATTGGCCTGGATTTCGCCTATCGTCTGGATGGCCTGGCGTTATTGTTTGCTATTCTGATACTGGGTATTGGTCTGTTAATAATTATGTACGCGCGCTACTACCTTGATGCAAAAGACTGTATGGGTCGTTTTTTTGCGTATCTACTGATATTTATGGGCTCAATGCTCGGTATTGTTCTGTCAGAAAACTTGATACAACTGCTGGTTTTTTGGGAACTGACTTCGCTTTCTTCCTTTTTGCTCATCAGTTACTGGCAGTATCGAGAAGACGCCCGTGAAGGCGCTCTTATGGCGCTGGTCATTACTGGCGGTGGTGGGTTGGCCTTACTTGCCGGTGTGCTGTTACTGGGCCATATCGTTGGTAGTTACAATCTTAGCGATGTATTGGCCGCTGGTGATCTGGTGCGCTCGCATGAATTATATTTTCCGACGCTTGTTCTTATTCTTCTCGGTGTTTTTACCAAATCTGCGCAATTTCCTTTTCTTTTCTGGTTACCGCATGCCATGGCTGCGCCCACGCCTGTGTCGGCCTATTTGCATTCGGCAACGATGGTCAAAGCGGGAATATTTTTGCTAGCCAGATTTTTCCCGGTGCTGTCAGGTCCACCCGAGTGGTTCTGGTTGGTAGGGGGTGCCGGTTTGATCACCTTGTTAGTGGGCGCATACATGGCGTTGTTTAAACATGATATGAAAGGCTTGCTGGCTTATTCCACCATCAGTCACCTGGGCTTAATCACTTTATTGTTTGGTTTTGGTACCAAGCTGGGCGCAGTCGCGGCGATTTTTCATATTATTAATCATGCAACATTTAAAGCCTCGTTGTTTATGGTGGCAGGTATTATTGACCATGAAACAGGGTCGCGTGATATGCGTAAACTCAATGGTTTGTTCAAATATATGCCGCATACAGCAATTTTAGCCATCATTGCCTCAGCTGCGATGGCGGGTGTTCCCTTATTGAATGGTTTCTTGAGTAAAGAAATGTTTTTTGAGCAAACACTCATGGCGACTTACCAGACACCCTTGATATGGATCTTACCTGTTCTGGTTACAGTGGCGGCCGTGTTTGCGGTGGCCTACTCATTACGTTTTATTCATGATGTGTTTTTTAATGGCGAGCCCATTGATCTACCTAAAACACCGCATGAACCTCCCCGTTTCATGAAAATACCGGTCGACTTGTTGGTGCTTCTGTGTCTGGCTGTTGGAATTATACCATTGGTTGTCGTCGCACCAATATTAGCAGTGGCGGTCGAGGGCAGCTTGCAAGCAGCTCCACCAGAATACAGTCTGGCTATTTGGCATGGCTTTAATTTACCGCTGATGATGAGCGTACTGGCGTTGGTCCTGGGCGTGGTTGTTTATATCTTCCGTGAGCGCTTGTTTGCATGGCATGACCGTAGAATTGCACATCTGGATGCACGCATTATTTATCATTTTATTTTAAACAGCATTTATAAGCTGGCCACCGCTATCACCCGTCGATTTGATAAAGGCTCGCTACAGAGTGCCATCTCCTGGATTTTTGGGGCTGCCTTTGTCGCGGGGTTGATTGGCTTTATGTCTGTATCATCTCCCGTATTCGGCCAAAGAGAACTGTTACCGATTGGCGGGCTCAGTTTACTGGCTACTGCTATCGTTATTCTCGCGAGCATAATGTCTGTGGTTTTACATCACAAGCGACTGGTTGCAGTGGTTATGGTAAGTGTCATTGGTTTGGCGGTAACACTGATATTTGTTAAATTTTCAGCGCCTGATCTGGCCTTGACACAATTATCAGTCGAAATAGTAACCATTGTACTGTTACTGCTGGCACTGTACTTTTTGCCGCAAACCAGTCCCAGAGAAGTGGGTCGCCTGCACATTAGTCGTGATGTGATTATTTCAGTATTGTCAGGTGCCGGGATCATGGTGCTCTCACTGGCAGTTATGACACGGGATTTTGCGCCAATTTCTGACTTTTTCCTCGTTAACGCGGTACCCGGTGGTGGGGGAACCAATGTGGTGAATGTCATTCTGGTTGATTTTCGTGGCACAGACACATTGGGCGAGATTGTGGTGCTGGCCTTAGCGGGGCTGGGAATTTATGCCTTATTACAAGGGTTAAAATTGTACGCACCTGTCGCTGATGAAAGTGGTTATAGCTGGAGCGAGGATAATCATCCTCTGATCATGCAAACCCTGACACGATTACTGTTTCCATTAATGCTAATGGTAGCGGTATTTATTTTTATCCGTGGTCACAACTTGCCTGGTGGTGGTTTTATCGCAGGCCTTATTGCAGCCGTAGCGCTGATTGTGCAGTACCTCGCCAATGGTATTACCTGGACGGCTGAACGCCTCAGGGTTGATATGCATTGGGTGATTGGATTGGGATTACTGATTGCAACAGTCACTGGCCTGGTCGCGATGGGCTTTGGGTATCCTTTCCTGACCACCACCTATACCTACCTGACATGGCCTGTTATCGGCAAGTTTGAAGTGGCCAGTGCCATCGCATTTGATCTCGGTGTCTTTATGGTCGTAGTAGGGGCAACCGTGATGAGTCTGGTGCAACTCGGCAAGTTGAGTGACGTGTCGCATAAACAGCAACAGCTTGAGAATCAACACCAGGAGGTACACTAATGGAGTGGTTGATTGCGTTGGTGATTGGTGTGTTAACTGCCGCAGGTGTTTATTTAACTTTGCGCGCTCGTACATTTCCAGTGGTGCTGGGTTTAACGCTGTTGGCTTATGCCGTCAATGTCTTTCTTTTTGCGATGGGTCGTTTAACCATTGGGCAGCCCGCTGTTATCAACCCCGCTGCAACGGGCTATAGCGATCCATTGCCTCAAGCGCTGGTTCTAACCGCAATTGTCATTGCCTTTGGTATGACGGCGTTTTTAATTGTTTTGGCCCTAAAAGCACAGGGTGAATTGGGTAATGACCATGTGGATGGTCTGGATCACGCTACTGATGAACTGCCCTTAGAAATTAATAACATCGAGAAAGTAAAAAATAATAAATCACTCGACTTTAATTCGCAGGAGGCTAATCAATAATGCATTTAGCTGCATGGCCAGTCTTCTTACCCTTGATAGCAAGTTTTATTGTGCTGTTTGCAAAAGCAAAAGGATTGTTATGGCAGCGCGTCATCAACTTGCTGGCTATATCAGGTTTAATTTTACTGAGTATTGGTTTAATTATTGAGTCTTCTTCTGGTGTCCACCAGGTTTACTTACTGGGTAACTGGCCCGCACCCTTTGGTATTGTGTTGGTACTCGACCAATTATCCGCATTGATGGTGGCCATCACTTCAGTGCTTGCCCTGGCCGCACTGGCCTATGCTATCGCAACGGGTACAGATAAAACTGGCGCGCATTTTCATGTGATGTTCCTGATATTCATTTTTGGTTTGAATGGCGCTTTTTTAACGGGTGATTTATTTAACCTGTTTGTATTTTTTGAAGTGTTGCTGCTTGCTTCCTATGGCCTGTTGCTACATGGAGGGGGGCGCCGCCGCACCAAGGCAGGTCTGCATTACGTCATTATAAACATGGTGGGTGCGACCTTGTTTTTATTTGCTGTGGGCACACTATACGGAATTCTGGGCACGCTAAATATTGCTGATATGGCGGCGAAAGTCGCGGTGTTACCACAACAGGATGCAGCCATAGTCGCAGCCGCAGGCTTGCTGCTATTAGTGGTTTTTTGTATAAAGGCAGCGATATTTCCATTGTATTTATGGTTGCCAATTGCCTATAGCAACACAGCAGCAGCGGTGGCTGCGCTGTTTGCTATTATGACGAAAGTCGGTCTATATGCCATCATCAGGGTGCACGGTACTGTCTTTAGTGAATCTGCCGGTAGTCTGGCAAACTACTATATGCCCTGGTTACTGGGTCTGGGGTTGCTGACGCTTATATTGGCTGCATTCGGTGTCATGGCCGTTACTAATTTACGCCAGCAAGTCGCTTACCTGGTGCTGGCTTCTGTGGCGACCCTGCTTATCGCTATCGGCTTGAATAATCTATCAGGGCTCAGTGCCGGTCTCTATTATATTATTCATTCCACGCTGATTGCTGGAGGGTTCTTTTTATTAGCTGATATTATTTCACGCGGGCGAGGTTCATTTGATGATCGCTTTGAGCGAAGCTTTGCTATGCCCGGTGCGATTTTGATTGGTTCCATGTTTATGTTTGGCGCGATTGCCATGATAGGCATGCCGCCATTATCCGGTTTTTTTGGTAAAGTGCTTATTTTAGACGCTTCACTTGAGCATCAGTGGGTTGGTCTGATAATAGCAGTCGTATTAGTGGCAGGCTTCATTATGATGGTCACCATGGCACGCACGGGTATGCTGTTATTTTACCATGTGCTTCCAGCTGATGAAGCTGACAATAAACCAACTGATAATGATGTGACACGTACATCGCCTAATCGCATTTCAATTGTCGCTGTTATCAGTCTGTTTGCAGTAAGCCCTTTATTGGTCATATTTGCACAACCGATCACCACCTTTACAGAATCAGCCGCTGCGCAGCAATATGACAGTAAACGTTACATTGAATCAGTGTTGTCAAAACAGCCGGTAAAATCAGGGAAAGAATAATGTTTAAATTATTACCTCATCCCATCCTCAGTCTCACATTATGGATTATCTGGCTGTTACTTAATAATACCGTTGCTGCAGGGCATATGCTTCTTGGGTTGATACTTGCCATTGTAATTCCGTTATTGACTGCGAGGTTTTGGCCTGAAAAGGTAAGAATCCTGGCGCCTCTTACCCTGCTCAAATATATCGCCATTGTGTTGTGGGACATTGTCATCGCCAATCTTATGATTGCGAAATTAATCGTCGGGCGTAATGATAAATTAAAACCAGCTTTTTTCCGTATAGAGCTAGACATACAAACGCCAATAGGGATTAGTATTCTGGCAAATACTATTTCCTTAACCCCGGGTACGGTGTCATGCGACCTTAGTGCTGATCGTCGCTATTTATTGGTACACTCACTGCATACGGAAAATGCTTCTGATGATATCAAACAAATAAAACAGCGCTACGAAACACCTCTTATAAAGGTATTTACATCATGTTAGAAATGGTTCTTCCTATAGCGTTTACCATGCTGGCAGTTTCGGGACTGCTCAGTTTTCTTAGATTGGTAAAAGGTCCTGATCTCCCTGATCGAATCCTGGCTCTGGATACCTTGTATATCAATGCTATTGCGTTAGTGGTGCTGCTAGGACTGTATCTCGATACAGTCCTGTATTTCGAAGCCGCATTGATAATTGCGCTGATGGGGTTTGTGGGGACGATTAGTCTCAGTAAATACCTGCTGCGTGGCGATATAATGGAATAGGATGATGATTGAAATGTCATCTATTGGATTATATGCAAAAGATAAATTTGTACTGGAGGCAACCATACATGCTTGACTGGATATTAGCCGCCCTGGTTTTAATAGGCGCTTCTTTTACGCTAATAGGTTCAATCGGCCTATATAAACTACCGGACTTTTACATGCGACTGCATGGCCCAACCAAAGCCACAACGCTAGGCGTGGGTGCCATTTTAATTGCCTCGGTACTGTATTTTAGCTTCACCACGGAAGTCACTAGCCTGCATGAAATACTGGTCACTATATTTCTATTTATAACTGCTCCGGTAAGCGCACATTTAATGGCGAAATCAGCGTTGCATATCAAACTAAAGAAAGTTGAACGCACCAAGTCTGACCACACATAACTGCAATTATAAATCCACCGTACTTTCCTTTATAAGCTTCAGGATAAGCCCCTCAGCCACGTCATGATGAAATGCAGTGGGTGGCTCGCATGCGTGATGCTATGCAATCACATAGTATTATTGACGACCGTATCGACTGTGCCATGGTTGATTCTATCCATATGGTAGCAAATGTCATGGGACTGAAAACCATTACCGAGTTTGTTGAGAACGACAAAATCCTGAATAAACTAAAATCTATCGGTGTTGACTATGCGTAAGGTTATGGGATTTCCAAGCCTCAGCCTATTGAGATGTTGACTAGCCAGGTTGAAGCAAACACGGCTTGGTTCAATTGCTTTCGCTTAGGGTGATTCGTTATAGCGGGTCCAGATGCTGTTGAGATTTTCAGCAAGGCTCATGGGATCAAACGGCTTAGGGATCACATCGATAGCCCCATACTCTTTATACTGCTGAATTTCCTGAGGTTGCACTTTTGCGGTCATAAAAACAACGGGCGTATTACTTAGCTGAGGAATTTTTTTCAATTCAAGCAGAGTCGTCGGTCCGTCCATGCCAGGCATCATTACGTCCAGCAGTATTAAGTCAGGTTTAATATCTGCTGCTTTTTCAATGGCTTCCTGTCCTGAGCTGCACACCTCTACCTTAAAGCCTCCAATGGATTCCAGTGATAACTTTGCCACAGTCTGTATATCTGGTTCGTCTTCAACCATCAGTATTGTTTCTAATTTTGTAGACATTTAATCAGTCCTTTTTTTGTATCACCTAACAAAGGTTAGAGCTCTGAACCTTGTTTTCACAACGATGGTCGATCTATGTATATTACTTATATTAAGTATTATATTCACTATATGTGTAATTCACTAATAGTCAATAGTCGCGCAGTTGTCTTGCCATTGATTCCTCGTATATTTGAATAATGCACATTGCTAATGAGAATAAAAAATTGACATCGATAAACTTATTTACAATTTATGACAACTATTCTCGCGGTCAATTAACCGTGCCTGGACTTATGTTAATAAGCCAGCCGTCCAATATAGAGTGTCAGTTTTTACTGTTTTATTTACCGGCGCCAGACTGTTTCGGTTAGTGTAATCAAATTCAGAAAATTATTAATAGATGATAAAAAATAAAATAACTAATGAAGGTTTTATGCAGTGCTTGCACCTGATTGAGAGACTGCAATTACCAGCTACATACATGGATCTGGTCCAACGTATTTATGTGCCACTTGTAGCAATGCTGAAACAGAAGAAGTCCGGTAGTCCACTATTCGTAAGTATCAGCGGTGCTCAAGGGGCTGGAAAAACAACGTTGGTAGCATTTTTGAAACTATTGCTTGAATCTGAACATCAACTGTCAACATTAGCCCTGTCTCTGGATGACTTCTATTTAGGTCGGCAGCAGCGCGAGCGACTGGCAAAGCGCATTCATCCGCTATTCATCACCCGGGGTGTGCCGGGCACCCATCATTTAAAAAAGCTTGAGGAGGTCATAAAGGCATTGTTATCAGGTCATGCTTGTTTGATTCCAACTTTTAATAAGGCCACGGATGATCAATTCCCCGAAAGCAACTGGTTTTCCTGTCAACAACGGGCAGATATCATTCTATTTGAGGGCTGGTGTAATAACTGCCCGGTGATGACATCAGAACAACTTAGTGAGCCTGTAAATGAATTAGAGGCTACAGAAGACAAGCAGGCTGTCTGGCGAACTTACAGCAATGAACAGTTACTGCAATATCATCAACACATATATAGTCGCACTGATGTATTGCTGATGTTAAAAGCACCGGATTTCGAACAGGTATTTGCATGGCGCCGACAGCAGGAAGACAAATTACGCCTACAGACTCCAGCAAGGGAGTCGAGCCATATAATGGATAACGCTCAATTAGAGCGGTTTATTATGCACTTTGAGCGGAACACTCGTCATAGTCTGGAATATTTGCCTGAAAATGCAGATATTGTCTTACCGCTGACTTCGACGCATGATATCAGTCGCATCATTCAACGCCAGTTGCCTGACATCAAATGCTAACGACAGTGGGATATTTTTCAGGATAGCGAAATTTTAAACTGACATGCTTCAGGCTTGGCTTCATCAGATTTTTTCTCGACGGCTTTTTGAGTCTCAGCTTTCACAGCGACTGGCTTTTGAGCCTGTTCAGCAGACACGGCTGGTAACGTCATAAAACCGAGGGATAGAGCAATAATAAGATGGTGGATAGACAGGCGCATGATGGGTACCTCAATAGATTTTCTTGACCTATCTATATATCGGCTTTTTACCCAAAAAATTTAACTTTTTTTACGTTCCTTGTTTTCTGGGGTATTTTTCGGTTTGAGCTATATTTAAGTTTTTGAAAAATAGCTAATTAATTCTAATGCTGCATTTTGAAATGGGGTATGCAGGTTGCATAATCTGATTATGCAACCTGCATAAGTTGTTATTGCACACTACCAAATGAATCGCTGTGACTATCGGCAGGGGCATGTAATCCGGCCAGACGACAACCCTGGGCAACAGGGCCTTTAGGCATAGCAATATACAAATATTTCAAGCCACCCTCATCATGAAACTTTTCATCCAGTGCATCATGTAATTCACGGATATGCACTTTTTTATGTTTGGCGTAATATTCCTGCAAGCCGATAATGGTTTGCCAGTGGACTTCTTCCAGACTTAAGCCTTCTTTCTGAGCTTGAGCAATGGCATCTGCGCTCGTCCAGCCTTCAGGCGCATGAGGAAAAAGCGCTTCTTTATCTTTGTTATTTTCGGGATTTAATTGGTGAATAATAGACTCTGACATGTACTAATCTCCGATGATTTCAAACGATTGTTAACCAGAATTTGGATAGATTAACTCTACTATAGTCCTTGTCCAGGAGCCTGCCAACCACTAACTGAATATAAGAATTTGATAAAATATTGTTGCTTAGTTACATGGCATTTGTGGGTGGATATAGGCGCTGTGGAGTTGTGGCGAAACCATTATTTTTCGTTCTGGGCAAGGCAAGTTATTCTATTCCTTCACGAAGTTATCCAGTTTGACTGCACACAGGGCATTTTGGGTCTTTCTTCAAACGTAAGCTTCGCCATTCCATCGTCATCGCGTCCAGTATCAGTAATCGCCCATCCAGCACCTCACCCAGTGATGTGAGTACTTTGATGGCTTCTAAAGCCTGAATACTCCCAATGATACCCACCAATGGCGCCATCACGCCGTTTTCACTACAGGACTGGTCTAATTCTCCTTCGTCCGTATATAAACAGCGATAACAGGGGGAACCTTGCTGATTATTTAGAAACACACTGACCTGACCTTCCATACGAATCGCAGCGCCTGATACAAGCGGGGTCTGTGTCTTTACGCAAGCTTCATTCAGGTTGAAGCGAGTCTCAAAATTGTCGGTTGCATCAATAACGACATCCGCGTGTTCTACTTGCTGTTTTAATTGTTCTGTATCAAGACGAGTCGTGTATGACTGAATATTGCAGTCTGGATTCAAGGCTTTTAATGTTTGTTGTGCAGAGTCTACTTTAGTCAGACCAATGGTATCAGTGCGATGAATAATTTGACGTTGCAGGTTACTTAAATCGACTTCATCATCATCAACTAGAATTAATTCGCCAACGCCTGCTGCCGCCAGGTACATTGCCACCGGTGAACCCAGTCCACCCATACCTAAAATGAGTACACGTGATTGCAACAGTTTCTGTTGCCCCTCAATGCCGAATTTAGGCAGCATAATTTGTCGACTGTAACGAAGGAGTTGTTGATCATTCATGGAAAAGCAGATTAAAGGGGAAAGTGAAAAGGTACAAGGGCGGGGGACAGAACCTATTCTGGAGTTTTATAGGTATTTTCGCCAGTGCTGGGGTCGATCATCGCGGCAACCATGTTGCATGCGTTCATAACGATTAATAAATATTTGTCTGGTATTATGATTTTTATGGCCGCCCATGTTTTCACACTGGATTGTTTCTGTGTAGTAATACAATGCACGTTTTAATTTGAAGAGCAGGCTGTTATCGAGGTGAAAACCTAACTCAATCAGTGCTTCCTCCATTACCTGTAAAGTAATACAACGAATGTCATATTCAACGGCGAGGCGATGGGTCTCAATCAGATCCAGAGTCAGAATGCCTTTTATATCACTAAAAAAGAACATGGCACTTTTTGCTTGTTCAGGGTCAGCATGCAAACTGCAAAAAACCAGTTCACGCTGTTTGATCAGATCGTGATGACTTTCTTTCATAATTCCATTCTAGCTCAATAGCTTCAGGTTTCTAGCTTTTTATTGCCATTTACCTGGGCTACGCTAACACGAAAGTGACCGGCATGATCCTTATATTGTTTTATGCTTATATAGTTATGTAATAAAAACAGCTCTTCAACGGCATTTGCCTGATTATACCCATGTTCAAGTAATAACCAGCCAGAGTCATTCAAAAAGTGCTGTGCCTCAGAGATGATATGCCGGATCTCATCCAGTCCATCGGTGCCTGCTGATAGTGCCATAGAAGGTTCATAGCGTACGTCGCCCTGAAGTAAATGCGGGTCGTTGTCAGCTACATAGGGTGGATTGCTGATAATTAAATCAAAGCGTTGATGCTCGACAGGTGTAAACCAGTGTCCTGCTAACAACTGCACGTTACCCTTGCTATAGTTTTGAATATTTTGTTGTGCAATGGCGCAGGCTTCAGGTGAAAGCTCTACAGCTGTAATCTGGCAATCAGGATGTTCATGCGCAAGCGCCAACGCGATTGCAGCACTACCCGTACCCAGCTCAAGAATTGAAGCCGCTTTATTAGGGCTTATTAAGCTTAATGCTGTTTCAACAAGTAATTCAGTTTCAGGCCGGGGTATCAGTGTTGCGGCGGAAACCTTTAGATCCATATTCCAGAATGCTTTTTCCCCGGTTATATAGGCGACAGGTTCCCCCTGCAGACGCTGTTTAAGCAGGTTATTAAAGCATTCTGATTGTTGCGGCGTGATTAGTTTATCTGGCCAAGTATATAAATAGGTGCGAGTACAGTCCAGGCAATGACCCAGCAGAATTTGTGCATCGATGCTGGCACTGTCGCTATGCGATTTAAGCGTCTTGTATGCCTGCTCCAGAGCATCCTTGATCGTATTGTTCGTTTGAATCATCGGCAGCAAGTTCTATAAATGTTAGCGCTGATAGTAAATGTCTCAGAGACTATTATTGACTGAGTTCGGATAACAATTCTGCTTGATGTTCACTCATTAGCGGGCCAATAATTTGTGCAAGTTGTCCCTGCATTATTTCTTCGAGCTTATAGAGTGTCAGATTGATGCGATGATCAGTCACACGGCCTTGTGGATAGTTATAAGTGCGTATTCTTTCAGAACGGTCTCCGCTCCCCACTTGCAATTTCCTATTGGCAGCCTGCGCCGATTGTTGTTTCTCTTGTTCTGCACTAAGTAGTCGTGATTGTAATAATGACATCGCGCGTGCGCGGTTTTTATGCTGCGATCGCTCATCCTGACATTCCACCACAACACCGCTTGGCAAGTGGGTGATGCGAATAGCTGAATCGGTTTTGTTAACATGTTGACCACCCGCACCGGAGGCGCGATAAGTGTCGATTTTAAGGTCAGCCGAATTAATGTCGATCGCTTCCACATCATCCAGTTCTGGCATGATGGCTACTGTACAGGCAGAGGTGTGGACACGACCTTGTGATTCTGTTTCCGGTACCCGTTGTACGCGGTGGGCGCCGGATTCGAATTTAAGACGGGAGAAGGCACCCTGGCCAATAATTCTGGCAATGATTTCCTTATAGCCACCATGTTCGCCGGCACTTTCACTAATGACCTCCACTTGCCAGTTATTTAATTCGGCATAGCGTGAATACATGCGGAACAGATCGCCTGCAAAAATTGCAGCCTCATCACCACCAGTGCCTGCACGTACTTCCAGAAATATATTGCTCTGGTCATGTGGGTCTTTTGGTAATAACAGTTTTTGTAGTTCTAATTCCAGATCGCTTTTTTTAGCGACAGATGATTCAAGTTCTTCCTCAGCCATTGAGCGCATCTCAGGGTCGCTATCATTGGCCATGTCTTCGGCTTGTTTGATAGCGTCGAGAGTCTCTTTATATTGCGTAAAATGATCAACGACCGGATTGAGTTGAGCATACTCCTGGGATAACTCTCTGAAGCGATTCTGATTATTGATGATTTCCGCGTCGGAAAGCAAATGTCCTAATTCTTCAAAGCGCGCACTGAGTTGTTCAAGTTTGTCTTGTATGGAGGATTTCATCGTGTAGCCTTACTTAATTATTTTTTTCAGGCAGGTTGAACAGATCCTGAGCAGCTCTGATCAGTTCCATGCGGCCTTGTGATGCAGCGTCGCGCAGGCTGGCACTGGGATCATGTAATAATTTATTGGTCAGGGTATTGGCCAAAAAATCCAGGACTTCTTCTGTGGATTTGCCTTGTTGCAATAAGCGTTTAGCTTTCATCAGCACTTCGTCTCTTGATTCTTCCGCTTTGTGGCGATACTGACGAATGGTCTCTACTGCATTCAGGGATTCTATCCAGGCTAGAAAATGTTCTACCTGAACATCAATAATTTCATCAGCTTGTATGGCAGCTTCCTGGCGGGTTTGCATGCCTTCTTCAATAACATCGCGTAAATCATCGACACTATAAAGATACACATCGTCCAGTTCACTGACAGATTCTTCAATGTCGCGTGGTACAGCAATGTCTACCATGAACATCGGTTTGTGTTTGCGGGTTTTAAGTGAGCTTTTCACCATTTCCTGGGTGATTACTGGCTCC
>Ga0316205_10002492_pt1 | contig 19065 bp, 10 predicted proteins | sample 3monthpyrite_MG_FD_204941 | JGI IMG/M metagenome (GOLD analysis project Ga0316205, IMG submission 204941) | Microbial mat bacterial communities from mineral coupon in-situ incubated in ocean water Damariscotta River, Maine, United States -... | ecosystem: Environmental > Aquatic > Marine >... | reverse complement strand
AGCTAAAAAATGGACCATGCCCATTAGAAATTGGAAACCCGCACTAAATCGGTTTATGATTGAGTTTGAAGATCGTTTAACTGACTATATTTAACCATGACAGTTACACAGAATTATTTACAGCGTCTGGGGCGACGCTGCTTTTCCAGTTATTGAATAGTTTGACATAAATATTATTTTAATCTGATACCAATTATAGTTTCCAGTGATAAATATGTATTTCACAACAACTAACTACCTATAACTGTTAATGGATTACCAGTCGTTTCATTAACATATAAATCAGTTGAACCGAGTAGTGCTAATATATCGTCGCTGACATTTTGTATATCAAGCCCTGGCTGAACTATGAAAATTCTATACTCTTTTTTCAATCTACTAGCATGCTGTTTTAACAAATCAAAATCTCTATAACCGCCTTTCTCCATTCGTGAAATATTATTTCTATTAACCCTTGATCGTTCGCGTTTTTTCAACTGATTTACAATATTGTCAAATTCACCGACCCATTTACACCCTTTAATAACCTGACCACATACATCAAAAAAATCACCTATTCTTGATCCTGGAGTATCACGCTGTGAATACTTAAGATGATAAAACTCTACAGCTAAAACATTGCCTTCATCTCTAAATGCAACGATATCAGCAACTTCATGTGAACCATCATCGTCAAATATTATCCAATAGTCATCGTCACGCAATTTTTCTAGAACAGAATACTGAATAGTGTCAGGGTTTTTTTCCTCACCTTGAGATTCACGGCGTATATTAATATTCCAAATCCAAGGTTGTAATAATTCTCGGTTGAAATGAGGGATAGTGAAACCTTCAGGTCGGATAATATGTAGATTTTCAAATATTTTCGAGCCATCTTCAAAATAAATTGATGGTGACGCTTCTTGAGTAAAATATTCTTCAAGAGTCATACGTAATGTGCGCATATTAATGATGATATTATCCCCACTAATTTTATTAACAGAGTAACCCGCACTTGTTAATAGGTATTGATATTGAGCGCTATTACTACCAAGCATAACAGAAAAAGAAATAGCCCCCATAGAATGGGTGATTATCTCGAGTTTAGCGTTATCTAGGGGGCATTGGCTCCCTAAACACTCTAAATTTAAAGATCCTATACCAAACTCAAAAAAATGATCTGGCCAATCTATACCTATAGGAACCAATTGAGGAACAACCGTAATTTCTTTTGTTCTTAATACTTTATCTAAGATTGTATTAGGGTCTATCACCTGACTATTTAATTTTTCACCTAAATTACGACACCAATCCATCCAATCTGATATAGATCCGCTATTCATTGACCAAATACGTCCTTTATATGAACAGCCAATACTTACTTTGTTACCTTTCTCGTACCCCTTACCAAACATATTAGATTTATATGATGCCCCTTGAGCTAAATCGTTAATAGCCGATTCAATATCTATACCTGTATACATAACATATCGAAGAGGCCCTCTTCTTCCTTTATTTAGTCCTGCATTTTGAAGAACCAACCTTTCTACGTTACCAAAACATTTAAACACTTGATCCCCATTAAGCATAGTGGCCGTTGGATCAATAAATTGTGCAAGTTTTTTTCTAACCCCTGATTTTGATGAATCATGTATATAAAGCAAGTTTTGATCTGGTACACCATAGAGAATAATCAATCTCCATTCAGGTTGAGAAAAATCACTTTGTGGAGCCCACTTTGTTTTAATTTCTACTTTAGTCAAAAGAACTATAAGGTTTGAATTAGATGCTACTATAGTCGATACAAGTTCTTCTTTATTTTCTAATGGAATATTAGTTAAATCTAAATTTAAAGCGCCTGAATTAACTCGATAAATTAAAGTGCTTTGTGCTGGATTAAGATTCTCGAAAGGAACTTCAATACCCGTTTTTATTGAATCATTTATAATTTCTTGTATTTCTATCTCTTTTTCTATTGAAGTCTCACTAGTACGCCTTAGAACTCTATTCCAGTCAGGATCTTCTATGTATAAATCCTTAAGTGCACTTTCTACATGTTGATCGCAAATATTGGCAATAAATGTTGGATTACCTAAATCAATTCGATCCCTAACAAAACGACCTGCAAACTGAAGAGTAATTGCAAGACTTTTATGAATATCATGTAACGCACAAACTTTTAATTCGGGTAGATCAAACCCCTCACCCAGCATATTTACACATACAATTATACGATGTTCTTTTCTTAATATAGCTTCAAGTTTTTGTTTTTTTCTTTTAACACCACTATGTATCATTATCGGATTAAAATCCGAATATTTATTTTGATATATTTCAAATATTTCTTCAGCTCGAACACGTGTAGAACAGCGAGCCATTAAAATATGATCAAAACCATTATCAATATCATCACGGAGTTGATTCACTGCCTCATCAGCTATACGTTCATCACCAACAATATCATTTACTTCATATATTGATTTAAATGTTATTGATCTAAACAGTCCTCGCTCTTGAGCCATCGACATTGGGTAATTGTAAATAATTTGACCACCTACCTTTTGACGATCTTCCCGAAATGGTGTGGCGGTAAATTGAATAACTGGTTTACCATTAAAGGCCTTTTTAATAGCATTCCATGTGGTGGCTTTTACATGATGAGCTTCATCAACAAATAGATGTGTGCAAGTTTCATACATAGAAGATCGTATTTGATCATTTGAAAGACTCATTGATTGCGGAGTAGTAATAATTACATTTGCTTTGAGCGCTAAAGCAAGATCATTTTCACTATTTATTCCACCTTCTAACAATGCAACAACAGGGTTAAGCGTATCTTGTCTTATTGCATTTAATTCTCTGAGTTTACCTAGTGTTAAAAACTTTTTAAAAGTTTGCTGTCTCAAACTGTCAGATGGAACAATCACTAGAGATCGTTCTACTGGTAAACCACAAATAGCGGCTAGCATTGTTTCTGTTTTTCCAGTCCCTGTAGGCATCACAACTGTAGCATCATTCAGTTTGTGGCCAGTAAGATGAGCTAATATTTCATACAATGCAGATACTTGTGCTTGACGAAGGCTTGGTTCAATTTCTTGATAATCTAAAGCATCTACTGGTACAAGTGATAGGCAACCACGCCATGAATTTCTCGTATTAATAAATAAACCATCACCAAGTTCATTATTTTCAAATGGCTCTTGCTGACAGTATGCCAAAAAAACATGCTCCGAAGTTTCTGATACATAATTCCCTTCAATACCTGTTAAGTCGATGTTTGGCATCTGTATTTCCTTTAAGATTATTAAAAAGCTTCTTCCCAATGATACTCATAAGCCAAACCACTAATACTTCCTGCTTTAACCTGTGCTATTAAGCCTTCATCAGGCACGCTCTCTGGAATTAGAGCTATATTGTTTGCTCTCAAATATGGCTCTCCCTTCGGATTACCATCCGCATTATGTTTCTGGCAGACTTTTACTGTAGCCATGTATTGTGTTCCTATTGGAAACAATTCGCGAAGTTTTCTAGGGAACTCCACTCTTGTAGCCTCTGGAAAATGATCAATAGGTTTCACTCTTGGCCTGGTGACAATCTTATCTCTGCAAGTTTCCAATGTAACACTATGAACATACTCGCCTATGCTGTCAGATAAGATCTTCATTTAGCAACAACTTCAGCTACAGTAGTAGCCACTTTAAAGTTAACACCAAGTTCATCAAAGTGCGCCTGTCCACATTTTATTTTCTTATTCTCAACAGCTCTTCGCTTTTCACTATCGTGGGTACTTTTAGTTTCACGTACCAAGTATAATTTTTCATCATTTTCAGTCACTACTGCCCAGTCAGGGTTGTAGTGACCTAAAGGTGTTGGAATCTTGAACCATGAGGGCAACTTGCAGTAAAACTTTACGTTTTCAGCTTCATCTAATTTCTTAGCAACTAATTTTTCTACGTCTGAATCGTATTCAATATAATCATAAGGGGTACGAATAATTTTATCACTAGCCTCTCCTGATTCTTGATACTGTACTTTGTATAATCGGCTTAAATAGGCTTCAACTTCTTGCTGCTCGAACAAATTCATTTCATATACTTGACCTGATAGACGCTCGTATTTGATACCATCTATTACCAGATCCTGTAAGGCTTTATTAATCTGCTTAGCTACTTCTGTCATAAAGGCCTGAGGGTTAAGCTTAAACTCAGCTAAACGACCACATTGCTTAAGTATCTCAACCAAAGTACTTCTAGTTAATTCGGTTTCACGTTGCAAGAAGGCTAATATATCCGGCAGCACAGTATGTGAAACAACATAATGATCTCTTGGTGTTTGGATTTGCCTACCAGCTTCAACCCCTGCTTCATTAATATCAACTTCCGTTTTCTCAATGGATAGTGCTAACGCTTTTATTTCTGGTATGTCTTCAATACGCTCAAGTGATTTAGTAATTAAATCCTCAGTTGTGAACTCAACTTTATAGCGGGTCTTTTTATTAATTTTATCCCAGAGCACTTTAAAGTCTTCATTTAACTCTACCCGCTTGTTATATTTTATTGATTCCTTTTCACGTGCATTAGCTACACGCCCTGCAAAGAGATAACGTTTCATTTCTTCTATTACAGCAATATCCATATGTTCCAATTCATCTGGCAAGTCTGCTTTAAACTGAATAGCAAAACCTATCTTTGATGGATCAAATTTATCTGTTATATCTCCATCTTCAGTTAGGTACTCATTTTCAACAAGTGACTCACAAATTGTAATTGATGCATCCTGCCCAACAGCTTTATGGTCTAAATCACTGACTAAATGGGAAAAGGCAATTTTCTGTATACGACCAAATTTAAAACCTTCACCCATGTCTTTTTCCATATCATCCTGTAGACCTTTGGCATACTCTTCGAATGATTCACTGGCAATAACAGTAAGTTTGCTGATAGCCGTATCATATACACGCTCACCATCACTATTAACAGGAAGACGTAAGCCTCGCCCAAGCGTTTGACGGCGTTCTCGCTCAGTACCAAATTCACGTAAGGTACAAATTTGAAATACATTGGGGTTATCCCAACCTTCTTTAAGTGCTGAGTGACTAAATATAAAACGTAAGGGTTCATCTTCAGATAATAAACGTTCCTTATCTCGCATTATCAACTCATAGGTTTCATCATCTTTTTTTGTCGAGCCTTTGGTATCGACTAAAGCAACAACCTTCCCTTTTTTCTTATCAACAGAAAAGTACCCATCGTGTACGTCATTAACATCATGTTTAGGTAAGGCACTAAATAAAGGTGACTTACTTAATTCAAGATATGCTTCCTCAAACCATTCAGCTATTTTTCCCTTATTAGCATTGCCATCTTCATCATAGGTGCGGTAGTTATTTACCTTATCTATAAAGAACAGAGACAATACTTTTATTTGTTTACCCTGTTTCTGAAAATTTCGTTCTTTTTTAAAATGCTCCAATACAGTTTGTTTTATTTGTTCTTTTAAAACTTCATCAGACATTCCACCTTCTTCTTGAGAAGGCTCCAGTACATGGCCATTGGTAAAGGTAACGTACTCTGCATCAGGAGTAGCATCTATCTCATCTACAATATAACCCTCGTAGCCTGTACGATTCGTGTTATCACTCAAGTCTAGACCTGGCACTAACTTAATTGGTTTTTCACGTGTTCCATTCGGTGTGTCTTCATATATAGTGGCTTTAGCTGTAGGGGTTTTAGATTTTCCCTGGTAACCAATCGTATCCAGGCGTAAGAATGTTTCATTAATATTCTGATCAGCTTTAATAGAAGCTACTTCAATTTGTTTAACCAGCCCTAAATCATAAGCCTTAATAGGATCAAGACTGTATAACAAGTTATAAGGATTAATATGCGTTGCTGAATACCGTAGGGAAAATAGCGGGTGAAGTGTTTTAATGGCCTTTTTAGCTTTTGGTGTGTTATCTACACTTTGAGGTTCATCTATAATAACAATAGGGCGAGTTTTTTGAACATACTCAATCCAACGATAGCCACCGGAACGATCATCTTCACGATGTATTACATTGAGCTTTTTTATTTGCTCTTCGGTTAACGTATTATAATCTTCAATATCTCCAGCATCCTTCTGGAATGCCTGAATATTGATAACCATAATCTGAATTTCATTACCCAGCGCAAACTGCTTCAATCGGTTTACATCTTTAGACACATATAAAAAATCATCATACGCAACATTGTTATAAAGATTCTTAAAATGTTGTTTCATTATACGAAGCGAAGAAGTAACGCCTTCACGTATCGCTACGGATGGCACGACTATAATGAATTTTTTTAAACCATAAAGTTTATTCAGCTCATATATGGAACGTAAATACACATAGGTTTTACCTGTACCTGTTTCCATTTCAATAGAGAAATTGGGAAACTCATATTCATCTCTTTGGCCCAAAAGCGAAGTAGATTTATCAACCGTATTATTTTCCTGAATGGTATTCAGGTTTGATAACAGCGTATCTTCCTTAATAACTAAAGCATTAGCCACACCCAATTCAGTTTGTTTTGTACCGACAAACTGTTGATCTGATGACAAGGTGATTTCAAAATCACTCTGCTTTATGGGCTGACCTTCCAATAAATCTGTTACTGCATTAATTGCATCCAATTGATACTCAAGGCCAGAGTCAAATTTTAATTTCATATTCTTAGCCTTTACACAGTTCTGAATTCAATACGTTCTGATTTATCTCGCCCTTGATTTAAAGATGCGAAGGTTTGTACTGTATTAGCTTTAAGTTGGTCGTTACCATGAAATGCTTTATCCAAACAAATGAATTGCAAGGGCTCTTTTTCTACAACAGAATTGATTAGTTCAGCTGTTATTATTTCTTCTAGACAAATCAACAATGCATCTTCTGCTATAGAAAAAACCTTACCTCCCTCAAGATCTAAGACAGTTACTTTTTCTGTTGGCATAAAACCCGACTTCAATAGCAGTTCATATAGAACATCCTCTTGTGATGCAGAACCCTCTATATGATCAACATGTAATTCTAGTTGTTCTAATACATTATCGACTTCAATATCCAAAGATGTTTGCCACTGTTTAAAATTAGATTTATTTAATTTGAAAACTTTGAAACCAAAATCCAAAGCATTATCTTGATCGCTATTTTCTAATGAATAGCCTTTACTAGCCATTCTCAGTCTTTGCTTTCCAACATCCGCAATAGTTTTATATCCTTTTAGATAAGCCTTACTTTCATTTTCATTTTTCTCTGGCAATTGAACCAAAACATACTTTAGTTTCTCTTCACCACTATGCATTAAATCATATACAGCATGTCCAGTTGAACCTGAGCCCGCAAATAGATCCAGCACAATATCATCTCGTTTACAAAGTATTCTTATAAACTGCTCAATAATTTCTTTATTTTTTGGAAACTGGAATATCCCTTTACCTACTAGGCTTTCAACCTCCAAAGTAGCTGAGCGCCCATCCGCATAAATCACTGATGGAAATGGCTCTTCGGATGTTTCTATTAAATAACTTTTACGACAGGGAATAGTTTCCTCATTTATACCAAAATGAATTCGAGGTGGATCTTGTGCTAAAGCCCATTGAGTCTTACTTTCATCCCAACGCCATCCTGTCGACGGTTTTTTACAAGGTTTCCCAGTAATCGGATGTATTATATCGTGCCTTGGTCTACTTTTTCGCCCATCATCAGGTCCTGCAAAATTATCAGCGAAATATAACCCTCTATCGTCTGACCTAGAATAATGTTTATGCGATTTTCGTGGATCACTATCTTTTAAATTTTTATACCATTTCAACATGGCATCGCGAATCTTATCATGATCATTTTCAAGTGTTTCTTTCAGTGATTGGTACTCGCTCAAAACTTCATCTACACCTTCTTTCCTTCTTCGCCAGACACCAGAAGCTATTGCCTTCCCTTTATTTTTTGTATAAACAAGGACATATTCATGAATATTTGCAATAAGTTTTGCATCACCTCTTTTTGATTTCTGCCACACCACCTGAGAAACAAAATTTTCCTCTCCAAATATTGAATCGCATAGTTTTTTAAGGTTATTAATTTCATTATCACTAATTGAGATAAATATAGCCCCATCATCTTTCAATAAATTTCTTGCCAGATATAAGCGAGAGTGCATCATATTCAACCATTTAGTATGGAACCTTCCCTCAGCTGCTGTATTAGTAGTAAATTTTTTACCTTCATCATCAACCAACCCAGCATAAGCCAAATAAGTTTCTAAGTTTTCAGAGTATTTATCAGGATAAATGAATTCCTTACCTGTATTATAAGGCGGATCAATATAAATCATTTTAACTTTACCGTAATAACTCTTCTGCAAGAGCTTTAATACTTCAAGGTTATCCCCTTCTATAAATAAATTTTCGGTATTATCAAAATCTAATGACTCTTCACGACAGGGTTTTAGCGTTGCTCTAGAAGGCTCTTGTATTAATTTAAGCGCTTCTTTTTTTCCAGGCCATTCCATAGCATAACGTTCTCGATGATTTTCATACACATCTGTAAATTCACCCAGTTCGGCTTTTAGTTTGTTAAAATCCACACTGGTAACAAGATCACCATTTTCATTTTCTGTTTCTGTAAATACACCTGGAAACAATTGAACCAATTCTCTTTTTCGCTGTTCCGCAATATCCAGGCTTTCACCGTTCATTTCTGTGTTCAATTCTTTATCGCTCATTACATTATTCTCATATTCTATTTTCGGACAATGCCGATTAGTTTGTTTCTTCATCCATTTGCAGCTCAAAAGCTTGCTGCACTAATGCCATAACATGGGGTATTTCTTCGATAGTTGATAAACTAATTTCAATATCTCCATTCCCCCATCTACCAAGATTGGTTACGTCTTTACATAAACTCCGAGGATCATCTATATCTTCAAACGGCATATTAAGTGAAAGTCTTAGGCGTTTAGCCTGTGGCACCACGTCAACAAAATTTGTCTCAGCTTTAAAGGCTACATAAAGCTTTTTATATTCTCTTGTAACACAGGGATCAATAGCAATTACCTGCTTACTGAACTCATCAAATACATTTCTTAAACCACTTTCATTCAGATGATGATGGTCATCTATTGTGTATTGTGTCACTTCATCTGTAATCGGTTTATATGCTTCTAGTATTTCGCTGTCGAGAGTTACATCTGCCCATACTTTGCTGGCTTTCCTAGCCATTGTTGTCGCTCTAGCTTGTATCGCTCTTTCATTCCATTGCTCTTCTGAGCCAATGCCTTTATTTAATTTTAATGGGCTGTCTTTAAAACCGCCTTCCATATCTCGTTTCTTGGAAAAGGCATGATTACTGTATTCTGAGTTGTAGCCTGTCAGGGTTAAATTACCTATCGTATGTCGGTACGTATCCCAAATGCGTTCCCATTCTTCGCCTAGCTCTGCTTTCCAGCTTGCAGGCATTTTTTCTGACTTATTATCAGACTGCGGCATGATATGCTCGATGGTATAATCATCTACAAAGACTCTTTCTTTTCGCCCATGATTTTCTAAACGTCTTAACCAATAACTTCTGCTTCTAAAGTTGTATAAGTCTCTAACTTTTATTTCACGCTTAAATTCTTTATTGTTTGGGTAACGTCGATATGAGGGCAATAATAAAAATGCAGCTTGTATACTTTCCAAGTAACGGTCTTTCTTAAGTGCTTTACCCATGGTGGCGAATGTTTTATTCATTGAGTTAGTTGGAATGGCGCATACTGCTCTTCTGAACACATAACTCTCTATCATCCTTACTGCTGTTAGAAAATCATCTTTTGGGAATATCTCATTTTTATAATCTGCGTATAGCTCTAATAGGAACGGGTAAGCCACATGAACCTTAAGCTCTCTTAAATCATGAAATGCAGCATTTAAATCCGGTTTTAGCTCTGATCCTAGTGCCATATTACAGTAGTATTTAGCAAAATCTTTTATATTTGAGACTATCCATTCAACACCTTTTTCTGCGATAAAGGGAGCTCTTGAATATGCTTTAAAAGCCTCATATACAGCACTTTTATTTGGTATATCACCGGTTTTCACAGTTAGATAATGCCGCATAAATTTATCAAAATGTTTACTGTACGACTCTTGCCCAAAAGCTAATTCCATTGGCCGCCAATACTGTTCATACATTCTGGTTTGTAAATCTGGTTCTAAACCCATTAGAATATAGTTGCGAATTAAATCTGCCTGACTCAACTCTTTACCGGTTGAATTCATGCTTTCAAATATGAGTTGTGGATTATCTTGCTCTCTATCTAATGATATATCGACCACCATCAGCTTTGATAAGCCCGTGCATACTGACACTAAATTACTTTCTTCTTCTAACCACGTTTTAAATAGATTAAAGTTTTCTATTACCCTGATTGATTTCTCTTCTGGTTGATCTGTATTATCAATTATTGATTTTAATGATTTGTTATCTGTTTGAGATAATATAAGTTTGTAGTATTTTTCATCCGACTCTAAAGGATTAGTTAAGTAATAGCCCTTTAGTTTATTTTTACTAAAATCTTCTACGGGTTCTTCATCACCGATAACTTCTGTTAACGCTGCTAGTAATATCGTTATTGTTGTCAGCCTTTGCTGCCCATCAATAACCAATAGGGGTGTTTGAGAGCTAACTGAATAAAGCCCTTTTTCAACATAGACTACTGAGCCTATAAAATGTGCTGAAATATTATCGCTATTACCACACCGAATAATATCATCCCATATTTGCCTACATTCCTTTTCTGTCCAGGAATAGGTTCTCTGGTAAATAGGAATAACAAACTGTGGTGATTTTTTAATAAACTCTAATAATTTAGCTTCAGTTGCTTTCATAATATATTTACACCAATTCCCATTTTATTGAGAATAAACATTGATCCTGTATTGTCATTTTTAATTTGTCTTCGATACTATCTAATAAGCTATCTTTTTTATGCTCTATATCCTTAGACTGTTCATCGTAATCTCTCCAGGCTTCGTCACGATTCTTTTCTAGTTTCTGTGCCCTACGTTGATAAGCTAATTTTTCTGGCAGGTTCTTCGAGCTACGAATTAATTTCTTTAATTCATTAATCTGACTATCAAAGTCTTTAAGACTGCCTTTTAACGCTTTGCGTTTATCACCAGCCCAATTATCTAGCTTATCCATTTCCTGATCGAAGAAGATTGCATAACGACCCTCCACATCACCAAGCAGTTGCTCTTTACGTGACTGGTATTCATCTTCGAACGACTGCGTATTTATATTGGCTTTTTCAATATGGCAGGATAAATTAAACAGGCGTTGCATTTGATCTTGCTCTAATGCCTCACCTGTTTCTGTCTTACCAATAAAGATAAGATGATCTTCACTATCTACTCCATTAATTAATAACTTATAAAGTGATAGCTCTCCCCTCTTTCCGATTAGTGATTCAAGATTTTGTGATTTTTGTTGATTATTACGATAATCAAATATCAGCTCAGCACCTGTTAGCACTTGCTCTGAAACAGTATTGATTAGAAACTTAGCTAGAGGATGCCCCACTCTATAGAGGTGCGCATCTTCAATATTTTTACCCAACTCATAACTACCTAATGGTATTGCTTTATCGGCTTTCTCTGGCAACAAATTTAAATCAAATCTATGCTTATCTTCAAACCCTGCAAGATTAAATGAGGCATACTCATGTAATCCATATTGCGTTAGTTGCCATAATAAGCGTCCATACTTATCTAAATAATTTTTGCTTTCTTCGAGATTTACTCTTAATTTGTCATGAACTTCTGCATCAAAGTTTTCTAATAGTTGCTTTCTGGTTGAATCCATTGCTTCATTAATTTGTTCATCTAACTCTTCTCGTAGCTCTTCGAATTGAAAGTCAATTTGCTTTGGTTCTCTACAGGTTTGATATATTTCAACAATTCGTTTTTCAAAATCTATACCGGTTTCGATAGCGCCCAGTACTTCATCGCTGGCTCCAAAAACACCATTAAATAAATTAAATTTTTGATCTAGCAATTCAAATACACGCTGATCTGCTGCATTGGCTTTATTCAGAAAATTGATTACGACTACATCATATTTTTGTCCGTAACGATGACAGCGCCCAATGCGCTGTTCTATTCGTTGCGGATTCCAGGGTAAATCATAATTAACGACTAATGAGCAGAACTGTAAGTTGATACCCTCAGCTGCTGCTTCTGTCGCTATCATTATTTGAGCTTCGTCTTTAAAGTAATCTACTAGTGCCGCTCTCATATCTGAGGTGCGTGAACCTGAGACGACATCAGTACCCTTATGTATTTCTATCCAGTCTTTATATATCTGTTTAGATTTATCATCATTATTAGACCCATTGAATAAAACTAACTTTTCACCAAAGCCTTCTTTGGTAAGCAAATCAACTAGATAATTTTGAGTACGTCTGGATTCAGTAAATATTATCGCTTTAGTATCTGCACCTAATTCACTGGCTTTTTTAAACCCAGCTTTAAGTGCATCTAAAAGTGATAAGCCTTTAGCATTTTCTGTAATGGATACGGCAAGGTCACGAAATTCAGTTAAGTCTTCTATTTCTTGATTGATTGCAGCAATGTCATCTTCAGTTAGTGGCTCCTGCTCTTCATCAAATTGATATTCTTCTTCATACTCTTCCAGTAGTTCAAAGTCATCTTCGATGGATTCGAGTATTTCTACCAGTTTGTTATTTTCTTTTAACTGTCGATGCAGTTTATTCACTAATGAATCGAGAGCCCCTGCTATTGCAAATGTTGATGATGCTAGTAGCTTACGCATAACCAGTGTCATCAGCGTTCGCTGCGATCTGGGTAATGCACATAATTCAGGTCGTTGTAGATAATCAGATACCATATCGTACAAGTCTTGCTCATCTTGAGTTGGCCAAAACTCCTGTGTTATAGGTTGCCGGTTGGTATATTTCACATACTCCAGCACTTGCCTTCGAAGTGTTCTATGACATAGCGGCTTTAGTCTAGTCTTTAACTCATTAAACTGAGTATCTGAGCTAATACGTGCATATTGAGACTTAAAACTCTTTTCATCTCCGAATGCATATTCATCTATAAAGCTAACTAGGCCGAATAACTCCATTAAGCTATTTTGTAATGGCGTAGCTGTTAACAGTATTTTTGGAACATTAACCAGTGCGGTTCTTAATGCTCTAGCTGTTTTATTCTGTTTTTTATATACATTGCGTAGACGGTGAGCTTCATCTAATACGACAAGATCCCACGATACAAGCATTAACTCTTCTGCATGACGTGCTGCAAATGGATATGAACAGATTAGTATTTCTGGGTATTCAAAAGGATTTTGCTTACCGGCTTTAATGGCAGCATTGTATGATTTAGCTTCTAATATATGAGATGGCAGGAAGAACTTATCAATTAGTTCCTGGCTCCATTGTTTACGTAAGCTGGCTGGAACGATAATAATCATTCGTCGTTTACCTTCAGCCCATTTCTGCGAAAGCACTAACCCTGCTTCAATGGTTTTACCCAAGCCAACCTCATCAGCCAGAATAGCTCCTTTAGACAGTGGTGACTTAAAAGCAAATAGAGCGGCTTCTACCTGGTGTGGATTAAGATCTACTTGGGCATCCATTAAGGTACCAGCAAACTTCTCCATACTATTTGATGAACAGCGCTTGCTTAACTCATGTGCGTAATACTTCGCATGGTAATCCGTAATCACTCTTAAACTTTCCCATTACCTGTTTGATACTCAGAATATTTCTTAGAACTTCCACGGACTTTTTCCGCTGGGTACTTTTCTTCATTCAGTTTTATTTTTTTACTAGCTGCGGCTAATAAATCAACATCAAGTTTATCCGCAAGGCGAATTAAATATATAAACGTATCGGCCAGTTCTGTTTCAACTTCAGCCTGCTTATCTTTAGGGAGGGCTTTACTTTGTTCTTCAGTAAGCCACTGGAAGTGCTCAACAATTTCAGACACTTCAACACTGAGTGCCATAGTAAGGTTTTTAGGTGAGTGGTATTGCTCCCAATCACGAGCCGCTGCAAAATCACGCAATCTTTGTTTTAAATCGCTAAGCCCAGAATTATTCATTTTTACTCAGTCCTTACGCAACCCCTGTCGCTTTATTTTTTGCGTTATATCCCAATTTCCAATCAAACATCTATTGCTACTAAAATTACCCATATATACTTTAAATTGCTTCGGCGACAAATTGTGTCGCTAACAACTCTTAACGTTCTAAGTGTTTTTGCTCATCTGTTATAAATAAAAACCCTACTTTATGTATTACTTACTCAAATTGTTCACTATAACTGACTGTTTGTTGGAATTTATTAATTATTTATGTGTTTATGCATTAATTAATGCATATTACAGTATGGACTAGAGCAAAGCACTTGATATTAAGATAAATTATCTTTGTAAATTAGTACTTTAGGTGAATATCAGCTTGTACACCTCCAATATTTCTTTACGTCTAAATATTTAACTTTAGGTAAGTCATTCTTGTATAAAAGAATCTAAATAGAGGATCTATTCCAATTTATATTAAAACCATAGAACCCCTTACTCTTTAGGCTCAGCCGTTAGAATATTGTTATATACGTTAAAGAACGTTACAGAATGAAAATATCAAATAAAATCAATTAGATAGAACACAAAAAGTTTCTAATCTCCGAGTAATCGTTTTTAATATACGACTCTTGGTTTCTAATATCCGACATTGAGTCTTTAATATACGAGTCTATCCACAGACCCAAAGCGATACAAAATCAGTTAAAGGTAAAGGAGCATTGATTAATTATTGACCAGCACACTCTCGCTTTATTTTATTAAAATAAGATTAATTATTTAATAATGAAACGCATTTTCTAGAATTAGAACAGGTTTTTAATATACGATGGTTTATTCTAACCAGGGATTTTAAGAAAGTGCTGCGTGAAATAGACTTTATCTGTCTCTAGATCATATCGAATAGCATAATCTGGCAAGGTATTCTTTTCAGATATTTTCTTTATTTGATTTCTAAATGCCTTTAAAAGTCCGGTACTGCCACTTTTGATATGAAGCTTTTCCAGGCTGATCTGCCAGATGTTCTTTTGATGACCACAGTGCTTTCGTGCCAGTTCATATAAACGTCTATCCAATCCACTGGTCAATTTAAAGTACTCACGATTAAACGTCAGTACTTCCCTGCTAACCAACGCTCTGAAGTACCATTTACTGAGAGTGATTTCTATTTTCACGGCCCTATCTGTTCCTGATTGCTTTTCAACAACCCGCCAACTATCTATCAGACCAAATCCTTCTGTTTCCCGCATTTTAGCTGTTTGGATATCCGTCTTAATTCGAGTCCCTTCCAAACGGCCTAATGCTGCAATTAGTTGATCATAAGAGTTTCCACCCGTACCACGAGATGTACAGGTTAATATAGAATAAGAATAGGCTTGTACAGTTCGGCTTACTTCTAGGCCACGATTTAATGCATCCATAATCTGACTTGCACAATACAACAATATATCTTTATCCCAGATAGTCGCTAAACCAATGACTGAAGGGGTTATCGTCACGGTTGTATCATTGTTCTTATACACACGGACTTGGGTATATTTTTTCTTTGATAGTGAAAAAAAGGGATGTTCCATTGAATGACGATCATTTTTTGGTGATACATCCAATGTATCCGCAACAAAAAAATCTAACTGATCATACTTTGCTTGTATGGCACGCTTTCCCCGAGTTTCAAGCTTTTGAATTAACTTATCCATTATACGGCTTCACTTTAACAATTGGATTCACGGGATAAGCGGATAGTGATGGAAAATACCGTTTTTGAATTAAATAGCCGGTTATACGTGACTGCTTCCTGGGACCCTCAATTAAACATTCTGTAAGATTTCGGCCATTACACCTTTCATGTATATCCAACCGTTCAAACTCTCTTTGCAATATTGCCAGGGCAGGCTTGCCCTCCCCTGTACTCTCTATTTTTGTTTTTCGCAGTGGGTGCTTATTAATATAAAGCTGAAAAATCCGAGGGCTAACGATTAATAAGTACTCATCTAATATATGTATTAATGCATCTTTAGTATTCAGTTTTATTTTTCTTGATTTAATACCTTTCAATAACCACTCAATTAATGAATTGTCCATTAATTGATTTTCTGTTAAATGTTTATGTCGTGAGGGTACCGGTCCTTTTTCATGATTTAGACTTTTAGCCTCATCGAATTCAGTAGTATTCTCTACACTGGATTTTTCAGGTTTCTTTTTTTGTGGTATTTGATTAAATTTTTGAATCGCTGTGACAACTTCTTCTTGTGTTGGCTCTTCCCTATTTTGATCAATTGTATCTGTGATTATTTTCTTTTCAGGAGAATGATCAGTTTGAAATATTTCATTTTGAATAATATTTCCATCTCGATCCATCGGTGTAATCGTTCCATCAAATAAAGGCGGCATTCTAGTAGGCCAGAGTATTTTTGGATCAAAGCGTAAGAAGGTTAATTTTTGCGTCCAGTCCTTTTGATTATCATGTATTTCAGCTGTCCAGACACTTTTACCTTCTGGGTTTGGTATTAGTAATTCATGCTCTCGTAAGATCTCAAATAACCGTACCGGATTATTAGGAATGCCAGTATGTCCCTCATTAGTCAATTGAAGCTTTACCGCATCCATTGCAGACTTTGAAACGACCCAGGCAGAATGCTCTGTTGTCCAAACTGCCGCTCCGGGTTTATTCATTATTAACTGTCCATCGTGGATTAACTTTCTAAGTGAAACAATTAACTTTTCATGTAGCGGCGTAGTCTTTGTATAGTCAGCCGCATTCTTTCCTGTTGCTGCACCTAAATTTTTAGCTGCACTAGCGGAGTCAGCTTGTCTAACAATTTCAGCTATAGCACCTCCACCAAATGTATTATGTGTGAGAGTGGATAACCATTGACCTAATAAAATTGAATCACTGAAAATCCATTTAGTTGCATCATCACTTAACATACAAGGAACCAGACTTAATGTTGCTTTTTCATGTAGACTTTTTTGACGATCATCTTTATATCGGAATGTATATTCATTCCCTTCTGGTATTTTGTTTATCCAGGGATGCCATTGCTTAAACTGCCCTCCTCTATTTCGATAAACTAGATCCAGGTCAGTCACAATCTTACCAATATCATGAAATAAGATTGCAGTGAATACAGCAAATGTCCATCGATCTGCTGCCGAGTGAATAGCTTCAGGCTCCTCATTGGGTGGCAATATATATCCTTGTCTAACACGGATACCCGTATGTATTGCATCTAATGTGTGATCAATTAATCCACCTGGTTCAGAATGATGATGTATTTCAGATGCAGGAACCTCTTGTACATATTCTACAAAATGTTTAATTGAATATAGATAATGATCTTTCCAAACCTGTTCTGTTATTGAAAGTAATCGTTTAATTTTTTTTATTTCTGCTTGTCGCTTAGGAGTTGCTAATAATTCTTTAGCGGATTTACTAAGAAGGAATGTAGTTTCAAGTGGCTCTAAAGATTTTGGTTTTTTAAATTTATTCGTTATTAATGTCAGCATAGTTTATCTCCATGCTTCTATTGTGCCTAACCCTGATATTTTAAATCTTGAATATATAGTCAAAGATGTCTGTCTGTATTTTCAATGCATCAATTTAGTCTTCACTTGATAATACTGATTAATTAAATGATTAATATTCACTGGAATTAGTTAATGGAAGAAAATCAGAAGAACTTAGCTTCTTATACTTTAAAGTTATCAAATACAGCGTATTCAGAATTAAAAGTAATATGTGCAAGACATGATAAATTTCAATATCTATATGAATTAAATGATGATGCTATTCAATGGGCTCTTGAACAAGTTTCATTACTTGTTGCACTTGCTCCATATAAAGGAGACGGTAAATATCGACCTTATTATGTTAGTGCCAAGTCGGTTGATAAAATTACTGCTTTGGCTAAACAGTTGCGGTGTAATGATACACGGGCTGTTTATACGGCTTTAGAGTCTTATTTGAACAATAATGCATGCTTAAAATAATATTTTTTGATTCTTTAAATTGTTAGATTTTTTTCATAAATCTTTTAAGAAACACCGACAGTGTTTGACTATATAAGACTAATTAAAAGACTATTATAAAGACTACCCTTTTATCAAAATCATAATATTCTTATAAATATCAATAAGATATGTGTGTTTTAATATTTATTCGGTCAAAGTTAGAACAGTCTTCGAGTTAAGTTAATACGGTACTCGGTTAAAGTTAGAACGCCATTAAGTCTGTGTTAAAACGTAGTTCAGTGAGAGTTAGAACGTTCGATTGTGGATAACTTTTAAAGGCTCTTCACGTTCTAGGGTCAAACTTAGAACGGTTCTCTTTTCGTTCGATATGTATGTCTTGGTTGGTACATTTATATAAACGGTTTGGAGTTACGATCTTGTTTTATATGATATTTTCTTTGTTGGGTTAAAGTTAGAACGGTATATCAATCTATAATCATTCCCTTTTGGACAAAGATAGAACGGTACGTGTTTGCAATTAACTGTATCCATATTCCATTCGATAAGGCCAGGAATTCATGTACTTGAGTCAAGGTTAGAACGGTAATATAGGGGAATATCAATGCAAAATCGAAAGCAGTAATCTTTTTCGGTCAAAGTTAGAACGGAGTTAACGCATCGTTATTAGCTGAATTGGCACCTTACGCCCGGTACCGATGAAATCATAATCTTCCAACCAGCCAACATCTTTCAGGCGTTTGCACCCTGATAGCAGCTTTTGTTTGATTACCTTGTTAGATCCTTTAATACCAATACTGGAAGCCAGCTTCAGCATATTGATAGTGTAATTTTTTTTCTGAGATGAAAGAAATTCATGTAATGCTAATGCGGCTTCATTTCGTCCAAGCGACATGTGAACACTCCAATCAAGATAAGTGAACTCATGTTCTAGCCATTGGGTAACTAAAGGTGAGAACTGGATAAAGACAATACCCTGTGTGTCATAGGCTGCCCACTCAATATCAATTAACTGGA
>Ga0316205_10002490_pt1 | contig 19070 bp, 20 predicted proteins | sample 3monthpyrite_MG_FD_204941 | JGI IMG/M metagenome (GOLD analysis project Ga0316205, IMG submission 204941) | Microbial mat bacterial communities from mineral coupon in-situ incubated in ocean water Damariscotta River, Maine, United States -... | ecosystem: Environmental > Aquatic > Marine >... | reverse complement strand
ACTTGTGGCGCCAACCGGCTCACAACATGCGACAAAATCGGCGCACCATCCAGATCCAGCAGGCATTTATCGCCACCGCCCATGCGTTGTGACTGCCCACCAGCCAAAATGACCCCGGCGATGCGGGAGGCTGGGCTGGAAGGCCGCGTTGCAACAGGCATCTGCGATGGTTTATTCATCGATCAAAACTCTTGATTGTTAATCTTGTGCGGCGCGCGCTATAGCCATGAGGTTGCATTGATACTTAGGAGATGTCCAGCATGGGCGGCGCATATTGGCAAGGTTTTCGCGCGGGAGCACCATTTGTTTTGGTGATCGCCCCTTTTGGTTTGCTGTTTGGTGTGGTCGCAACAGAAGCGGGCCTCGATATCACGCAAACTATGGCCATGACCATTCTGGTGATCGCCGGAGCCTCGCAATTTGCGGTTGTCCAGCTCCTCACCGAGCAGGCGCCTGTCTTTGTGGCCGTGCTCACGGGGCTGGCAATAAATATGCGAATGGCAATGTATTCGGCTTCGCTCACACCGCATTTGGGCAAGGCGGCCTTCTGGAAACGGGCGCTGGTTTCCTTTTTTATGGTGGACCAAAACTACGCTCTTTCAATCGCCGAATTTGAAAACAACCCCGACCGGCCTATGCCCGAGAAGCTTGCCTACTATTTTGGCGCCGTAACACCGCTAGCGCCGCTTTGGTTTTTGTTTTCCTATATCGGGGCCGTCGCGGGCAAAGCGATTCCGCCGGAATTTGCGCTCGATTTTGCGGTGCCCATCACCTTTATCGCACTTATTACCCCCGCTCTGCGCAGCTTGCCCCATGTGTCCGCAGCGTTTGTTTCGGTGGTGGTCGCGCTTGCACTGGCGTGGATACCCTATAATGGCGGCTTGATGGTGGCAGCCGTGCTGGCGATGATAACGGGTGCGGCCGTTGAAAAGAAATTGGGGCAGATAGCATGAATGATGCCACCATATGGATAACGATTTTCGCACTCGGTGTTGGCACTTTTCTGATCCGGTTTTCATTCCTTGGCATACTTGCCGGAAAGGAGCTTCCCGATTGGCTGATCCGGCATCTGCGCTATGTGCCTGTGGCTGTATTGCCCGGGCTGGTGGCCCCGCTTGTGGCATGGCCAGCGGCCACAGGCGGCGCGCTTGATCCGGCACGCGCCTTTGCCGCGCTGACAGCATTGATTATTGGCGCATGGTTCCGCTCGGTGATCGGCGCGGTATTTGGCGGCATGGCTGCGCTCTATTTGGCCCAATTGGTGCTGGCCTAGCCAAAAGGCAAAAAAAGGGCCGCGCCGAAGCGCAGCCCTTTTCGATTGAATGGCGAAAAACCTTAGTTTTTCGCGTAGAATTCCACCACGAGGTTTGGTTCCATGACCACAGGGTAAGGCACATCCGAAAGCGTAGGGGTGCGCAGGAATTCGCAGGTCAGCTTGCTGTGATCCACGTTAAGATACTCAGGCGTGTCGCGCTCTGGCGAGCCAATGGCTTCAAGCACAAGGCCCATCTGGCGGGATTTTTCACGCACAGCGATTACATCACCCTCATTAACGCGGTAAGAGGCAATGTTCACTTTTTTGCCGTTTACGGTTACGTGCCCGTGGTTCACAAACTGGCGGGCGGCAAAAACGGTAGGCACAAATTTGGCACGGTAGATAACCGCGTCCAAACGGCGCTCGAGCAGGCCGATCAGGTTGGCACCGGTATCACCCTTGATGCGCTCGGCATCAGAGAAGATACGGCGGAATTGTTTTTCGGTCACGTCGCCGTAATAGCCTTTAAGCTTTTGCTTGGCGCGCAGCTGCGTGCCAAAGTCGGAAAGCTTTTGCTTACGGCCTTGGCCGTGCTGGCCCGGGCCATATTCGCGGCGGTTAACAGGGGATTTGGGGCGACCCCAAATGTTTTCGCCCATGCGGCGATCAATTTTATACTTGGCAGCTGTACGTTTAGTCACGAGCTGGATCCTTTCACTTTTTTATCCCACGGCTTGGTCCAAAAACCGGTTCCCACTTTTTGGGCCGAAGGCATTCTGAAAGGTGCTTTCCTTATCCTGCAGTATTGCCGGATGACAGGTTTCCCCTTGCGGGGGCCACAAACACCAAAATTACCGGAGCCTCACAGCACCGGATGGGCGGGTTATAAGGGTTTAAAGAACAGAGTCAAGAGCCGGTTGCAGCGCATCAATTTTCAGCGCCAAAATGAAGGTAGCGCCTAGGGTAGGGCTATTCTCTCTTGATGGTTTTAGTGCACAATAACGGCATGTGCCTTGCCCGCACATCGCCAATATCACGCAAAAAAGCGGCCCAAAAAATGAGCCGCTTTAAAACTTGTCTTCTCCAAGGCTTATTTGTTGGCTTTTAGCCAAGCCATCACGGTTTCTGGCGCGCTTTCGCCGTAGGGGTCGGTGTCATTGTTGTCTACACGGCCTGGCTCTTCAAACCATGCCTCCACCACACCGTCATTGATTACGGCAGCGTAGCGCCACGAGCGATAGCCAAATCCTTCGGGGTCTTTTTCAACCAGCATGCCCATCAAGCGCGTGAAGCGGCCCGAGCCATCAGGGATCACTTTCACGTTTTTAAGCTCTTGGCTTTGCGCCCATTTGTTCATCACATAGCTATCATTCACCGACATTACATAAATTTCGTCGATGCCCTCAGCCGCGAAATCGGCCGCGCCGTTTTCATAGCCGGGCAGCTGATAGGTTGAGCAGGTCGGCGTAAAGGCGCCCGGGAGCGAAAACAGGATGACCCGCTTGCCTTTGAAATATTCGTCGGTAGTCACATCCTGCCAACGGAACGGGTTGTCACCGCCAATAGATTCGTCGCGAACGCGTGTTTTAAAGGTTACGTCAGGTAGTTTGATGCCAGCTTGCATGTGCTTGCCCCTTATCAAGTGTTTCGGTTGCCCCATATTTAGGGGGCATCAGTGGCCGATAAAACCCCCTGCCGCTGCATTTTCTGGCCTTTGCGCGCTTTAGCCGCTATCAGGGCCAAAACGAGGCGATAATGTTATCATATCAACACAGCTACCACGCCGGAAATCCGGCCGATTTGCACAAGCACCTCGTGCTGGCCGAAATTCTTGGCTTGCTCACCCGCAAGAGCCGCGGCATTTCCTATATGGAAACCCATGCCGGCCGCGGGCGCTACGACCTCGGCGCAGCCGAATCCCTGAAAACCGGCGAAGCCGCCGAAGGGATTGAGGCGCTCACCCTGCCCGATTGCGGGCTCGCATCCGTGCTCAAAACCACACGCGCCCGCTTTGGTGATGCCGCATATCCCGGCTCGCCGTTGATTGCCCAAACCCTGCTGCGCCCGCAAGACCGGCTGCACCTGATGGAACTGCACCCAGCGGAATACCGCGCGCTTCGGCTGAATCTCAGAGCCGAAAATACCGCCATCCATAAGCGTGACGGCTATGAAGGTGTGCTTGCACTTTCGCCGCCAAAACCGCGCAAAGGCCTTGTGCTGGTTGACCCTTCATACGAGGTCAAAACCGAATATATACAAGCCGCCGATTTTACCCGCCAGCTAATGGCCAAATGGCCCGAAGCCACCGTGCTGCTCTGGTATCCGCTGCTGCCCGCCGCCCGCCATATGGACCTGATAGATAACCTGAAATTACCATATTATCGCCACGAGGTAGGTTTTTCCCTGAAAGACGGCCAAGGTATGACCGGCAGCGGCCTGTTGTTGGTAAATGCGCCATATGGGGCAGAAAGCGCTTTTAAAAAGGCTGTGGAATTCGCGCGGCCCTTACTTAAAACATAGCCGCCCGCTTTGCGCCTCATGGTTAACCAATCGTTAAGGGTTGTCCGGTCAAATGGCCGGAAACTACGGGAGGGTTAAGCGCATGGTATTTCGTAGAGGGTTGGCCCTCACTTTCGTCGTTTTTTTGAGCGCCTGTTCTTCACCCAGCCCCTATTTCATAGGAGCAGAGCCGGTGGCACAAGAGGTTTCCGGTGTGCGTTTTGATGTGTATCGGCGCGAAAATCTGGTGCAGGCGATCCGGCTTTCCGGCCGCTTGCCCGGTGGTGTGCCTGCGATAAAGGCCGCTGCAATCATCGCGATTAACGCCGCAACAGGATGCAAAGTGAATTTGGCCGGTATCAAAGCCGATATGGAAGTTATCAGTGCGTCCCTAAATTGCTGATATCACCCGCATTTACTGTAGCCGCACTCCATGCACACCATGCAGCCTTCCTGCATGCGCAGCGCATATTGCCCGCATTTCGGGCAAGCAGGCCCGCGCGGCTTTACCGTTGGCTCGGCTTGCGGGTCGGCTTTCAAAGCGCCCCCCGCTTCCATAAAGCCGATCGCAACCAAGTGCCCTTCAATAACCCCGCCAATAGCCGCCAGAATTGACGGAATATATTTTCCGCCCATCCACGCCCCGCCACGCGGATCAAACACGGCTTTGAGCTCTTCAACCACAAAGCTGACATCGCCGCCGCGCCGGAAAACCGCCGAAATCATCCGCGTGAGCGCCACGGTCCACGCATAATGCTCCATGTTTTTGGAGTTGATAAACACCTCAAAGGGCCGCCGCTGGCCATCGACCATCACATCATTGATGGTAATATAAATCGCATGTTCGTTTTCAGGCCAACGCATTTTATATGTGTTGCCTTCGAGCGCCAAGGGTCGATCCATTGGTGCGCTCATATCGGACTCGGCGGGCAAAGCCTCGCCTTCCACCGACAATACCGAACCGGTTATTTCATTGGGTCGATAAGTGGTTATTCCCTTCAAACCGGCCTTCCAAGCGTCAAGATAAAGCGCCTCGAAATCCTCAAACGGATAATCGGCCGGCACATTTACGGTTTTGGATATCGCTGCACAAATATATGGTTGAATCGCGGCTTGCATCTTCATGTGATCCCGTGCCGAAATTTCCATTGCGCTCACAAATCCCGCAGGCAAATGCGCTTCATCCCCGCCAGCCTCACGATAAAGCCGGTAGGCATGGTCTTCCACCCGGTATTCCGCCATGGAGCCATCGGGCTCGCGCTTTTTGCGGGTGTAAAACCACGCAAAAGCCGGCTCGATGCCACCTGAACAATTGTCACCAAAGGCGAGGCTGATCGTTCCCGTCGGGGCGATAGAAAGCAAGTGCGAATTGCGCAGGCCATGGCGGGAAATTGCGGTGCGAATTTCCTCAGGCAAACGCAAGGCCATACCCGACGCCAGAAATTTATCGGCCTCAAACAGCGGAAACGCGCCTTTTTCCTTGGCCAGCTCCACGCTCGCCACATAAGCGGCATCTCGCATTTGGCGCGTAATATCCGCTGCAACTTCGCGTGCTTCGACGCTATCGTAGCGCAAACCGAGCATAATCAGCGCATCCCCGAGGCCAGTATAGCCAAGGCCGATGCGCCGTTTTTTGGCGGCTTCCTGAGCTTGCTCCTCCAGCGGCCAAACGGTTACATCAAGCACATTGTCAAGCATGCGCACCGCTGTGGTGACAACTTCGGCAAAGCCCGCACTGTCAAAACGCGCCGCGCCAAAAGGCTCCTTCACAAATCTGGTAAGATTCATCGAACCGAGGCAACAGCATCCGTGGTCCGGAATTGGAATCTCGCCACACGGGTTTGTCGCTTCAATAATCTCGCAATAGTGCAGATTGTTCTCGCTGTTGATCCGGTCCAGAAAAAGCACACCCGGCTCCGCGGCCTCATAGGTGTTGCGCATGATCTGGCTCCAAAGCGCCCGCGCCCGGATTGTTTTATATATCCACTGCCCGGTGCCATTTTGCGCTGAGTCAAAGGCCGGCTCGGCTTTGTGGATCAGATCAAAGGCGGCGTCAGCATCGACCGCTTCCATAAACGCATCTGATACACCAACCGAGATGTTAAAATTGCTGAGCTGGCCCTTATTACGCTTGGCGCTGATAAATTCCTCAATGTCAGGGTGGTCTACCCGCAAGACCCCCATCTGCGCTCCCCGCCGCGCACCCGCGCTTTCGACCGTTGCGCAGGACTGGTTAAATACGTGCATATACGAGACCGGCCCGGAGGCCGAGGAATCTGTGCCCGCCACCCGCGCCCCACTTGGGCGGATGCTGGAAAAATCATAGCCCACACCGCCGCCGCGCCGCATCGTCTCGGCGGCTTGGCGCAGCGCGTGGTAAATACCTACTTTTCCGCCAACTGTCGATGAAACCGAATCCCCGACCGGCTGCACAAAGCAATTGATCAGCGTGGCGCTTTTTATGTCGGCCCCTGCGGCCGAGTTTACGCGCCCTCCGGGAATAAAGCCCCGCGCCATGGCATCGCGAAAGCTCGCCTCACTAGCCTTGTCATCGCCAGCGGCCAACGCCCGCGCTACCCGCGCACGAATGGCTTCGACCATCGCCGTTCCATCCAGATCTTTCTCTTTTCCCTTGGCGTATTTTTCTCGCAACACATCAACCGATATGCTTTGCCAAAGGTCGCTAGAGGTCGGGGCGGTATCGGGCATAACTGAGGACTCCATCTGTCAGGCGGGAGATCAGACTAGGCCGGGCCCGGTTTTTTTTCAAGAACAAAGCGAGAATCAGGGTGACGTTGTATCTGGTAAAGAATAGGTTAACGTCATGGCGAAATTACACATGATCAAGCTCAGCGTTGGCTCCGAAAGCATCGCAACCCAAGCCGACTGGCAAGCCATGCGGCTGGCCGAGTCCGGAAAACTGCGCCATATCACCCGCATGTGGCCCCGGCGCGAAGCCGAACTGCTTGAGGGTGGTTCAATTTTTTGGGTGATAAAAGGGACCGTGCAGTCCTGCCAGCGCATTATCCGGCTTGACGAAGTGATCGGCGAAGACGGTATACGCCGCTGCGGCATCGTGCTGGACCCAGAGCTCTACCACACCCACCCACAGCCGCGCCGGCCGTTTCAGGGTTGGCGTTATCTTCAGCCGGAAGATGCCCCCGAAATTGCGCAGCCCTACAAAGAAGGGGTCGAAACCTTGCCGCCGGATCTTCAGGCCGAACTTGCAGCGCTTGGTGTTCTTTAGTCAGCCCTCTTGAAACGTTCGAAATCGAGCTTATGTTAATAGCATACACATAGGAGGGCTAATCCAATGACAGACACAACAGACACACCAATCCAGACACAACGTAAATCCACATGGTATCGTGGGCTTTATATGCTGGTCTTCCTGCTCTTGTTAGAGCTGGCTGGCACCGTGCTTGCTGTTATCACCGTAATCCAGTTCATCTGGATGTTGGTCAAAGGTGACAAAAACGAAGAGCTTACCCGCTTTGGTCGCGGCTTGGGCCGCTGGTTCCGCGCGGTTATCGCGTTCCAAACTGGCGATACCAACGAAAAGCCATTTCCGTGGCAAGGCTGGCCATCAGACAAATCTGAGGAATAGCTCAGGAATGCTCCTCACGGGCAATTTCCGCCAAGGCGCGATTGTAGGCCTTTAGAGCATCGATATAGTAGAGCCCTCCGAGCAGTTCGGGGGGCTCTTGCCCTTTAGTTACAGCTACAATTGGAATAAAATCAATTTTCCCATTGTCAAAAATGCCGAATGCCAGCTCTAGCGTCGCATCGCTGGGCAGGCTCAGGCCTTGCTCCATCAGATCAAGGCAGCGGGTTTCGCCGGGGCCGTCTTCAGAGCCAAGCACCCGCATCAGCCGCCCTGTTGAAATGGTGCCAAGCACATAGCTTTGCGGCCCCTCGGCCAGCTTGATACCGCGCCGTCTAAGCTGGGTGAGAAAGTAAGAGCGGTCCACCAAACGGGAATTTAGCGCGGTTGCCAAGGATACCGAGACCATCACCGCCACACCGGCCTGCCAATCCCCCGTTAATTCAAAAACGATCAGGGTGGTTGAAATCGGCGCACCAAGCACCGCCGCCGCCACCGCCCCCATGCCGGCAAGCGCATAAAGGGTTTCAGCGCCCGAAAGCTCAGGCGCAATCGCTGTTGCCACATAGCCAAAGGCGAGGCCCGTCATTGCACCAACCATGAGCGAGGGCGAAAAAATTCCGCCGCCCATCCGCCCCGCGAATGTGATCGCCACCGCCGCGATTTTTACCGCAACAAAGCCGATCACCATCCACAGCCCGATTTGTCCGGTCAAAACCCGCGATGTTGTTTCATACCCCACGCCAATAATATGCGGGAACCAGATCGCGATCACGCCGAGCATCGCTCCGGTTATCCCGGGCCTTAGCCAATCCGGAATTCCGGTAGACTTTTGCACCATGTCACCGAAATCTTCGGCAACAAAAATCGACCTGATCAAGATAAAGGCGACCAACCCGCAGAGCAGGCCAAGCAGCAAAAACGCCGGTAGCTCGATATAAAAACCGATATTTGAAGCCGGAAGTATAAATTCTGTAACGTTACCCATTTGCCAGCGGCTAACCAGCGTGCCGGCGATGGAAGCGATGACAATCGGCGCAAACGCATGCACGGCAAAGTGGCGCAGCACCACTTCAAGCGCAAACAATGTGCCCGCTATTGGCGCGTTAAACGACGCCGATACCGCCGCCGCAGCCGCGCAGCCCATCAGGTCCCGCGCGGTTATTCCGTCTGCCCGGATCATGCCCGAAACATAGGTCGAGATCACGGCACCCAGATGCACAACCGGCCCCTCACGCCCGGATGAACCACCCGTCGACAGCGTTATCAACGAAGCCAGCGTTGATAATAATCCCTCTTTTTTGTCCACCCGCCCTTCGCGCAGCGCGGCACCTTCAATCACATCCGCCATCGATTGCACTCGCTTTTCTTTGCTAAAAGTGTGCATCAGCAAACCAACAGCCAAGCCGCCTACAATCGGAATTCCCACCACAAGCATCCAGTGCGAGGCTGCCAGCTTGCTGTGCAGCGCTCTGTCTGACGCACCGTAAAACAGCTCCTGCACAAAGCCGATGCCAACACGAAACCCGATTGCGGCCATACCGGCAGCAATGCCAATGACCAAAGCTATCAGCCAGAATTGCACCTGGCTCGGGCCACGATTGCACAGCGCGCCCCAACCGAGCCGCAGCTCAGCCTGTGCTGCGCGCCAACGCAATGCCAGAAAATGCCGGATTTCTGCAAACACGCGCTATCCTTTCCGCCGGATACCTATTACCGCGCCGAGCCCGTCGGGCACCGGCAGCTTGCTATGGTCAGCCTGCATCTGCGCCAATCGTTTCAAGACCCAGCCCTCATATGGCGTAGAGCGTCGCGTGGTATGGTCCACATTCATCAGCATGCCCTCGCTCACCGCCGCCACCTGCCCGTCTTCTTTTAACATTTCCATAAACAAGTGCATGCGCTTTTCATCGTGGTCAACCAGGCGCACCGCGATGTAAAATCCTGCACCCTCCAGCAATTCCGCAAAATAGCTCACGTTATTTTGCAGCGAGTATGGGCCGACATTTGTGCGCCCAGCATGAGCCTCACCCAAACCGAATTCTTGTTCCAGAAACTTGTCGATCGCTTGATCAAAAGCCATGGTGTAATAGGCGACATTCATGTGGCCGTTATAGTCTATCCACGCTGGCTCTACGTGCTGCATTGGCAGGTTTACCGGCGTGGCATAGGGGCCGTCATGGCCAATTGGCGTGCTCATTTCAGCTTTCCTTTCGCTTATTCAACGCATAGTTTACGCCTAGAATAGGAGAAGCCGATGACGATTGAAACCGCTATTGCCGCCCTGCGCCCCCTATTGGGTGACCGCCTCAGCACGTCTGACGCTATCTTGCAACAACATGGACAAAACGAAGCCTATTATCCGGTCACCCCGCCCGATGCTGTGGCGTTTCCGGAAGACACCGCCGAGGTGGCGGGAATCGTAAAAATATGCGCCGCCCATGGCTGTCCGATTGTAGCTTATGGAACCGGCACCTCTTTGGAGGCGCACCAACTTGCCGTTCAAGGCGGCATTAGCCTCGACATGAACGGCATGAATAAAATTCTCGCCGTGCATGATGAAGACATGGATGTGGTGGTGCAGCCCGGTGTAACCCGCGAGCAGCTCAACGATGATCTTCGCGCGACCGGCTTGTTTTTTCCGGTCGATCCCGGCGCCAATGCCAGCCTAGGCGGCATGGCTGCCACGCGGGCTTCTGGCACAACAGCAGTGCGCTATGGCACGATGAAGGAAAACGTAATCGCGCTGGAAGTGGTGCTGGCTGACGGAACAATCATCCGCACCGGTTCGCGTGCACGTAAATCAAGCGCCGGTTATGACCTCACCAAACTGATGGTCGGCTCTGAAGGCACGCTTGGTATCATCACCGAGCTAACCCTGCGCCTGCAAGGCCAGCCCGAAGCGATATCGGCTGCCACGTGTCGTTTCCCCAGCGTTGATGCCGCGGTTAACACCGTGATTGCGACCATCCAGTCCGCCATTCCGATGGCCCGTATCGAGTTTGTTGATTCCGTGATGGTTCGTGGCTTTAATTTGATGAACGGCACCAGCTTGCAAGAAGCGCCGCACCTGTTTGTCGAATTCCATGGCTCTGCAAATGGTGTCGCCGAGCAAGCCGAGCAATTTGGCGAAATTGTAAGTGATTTCGGCGGGAGTGAATTTGAGTGGACCACAAAAACCGAAGACCGCAACGCGCTTTGGAAAATGCGCCACAATGCCTATCACGCCCACAAAGCCCTCGCTCCCTTGTTGCCCGCTTTATCAAGCGATGTCTGTGTTCCGATAAGCAAGCTTGCCGAAGCTATCGATTTCGCGAGTAAAAATAGTGAAGCCCTTGGGCTGACAACCACAATTGTCGGCCATGTCGGGGACGGTAATTTCCATTGCCTCGTCAGCTTTGATCCAGACAACAAAGACCAATATGACCGCGTTCAGGATTTTCTCCATCAACTCGCGATGCTTGCGCTTAAACTGGATGGCACGGTTACCGGTGAGCACGGGATCGGTGTCGGAAAAATGAAATACATGCAGGACGAACACGGCGAAGCCCTTGCCACAATGCGCACGATAAAACGCTCGCTGGATCCCCTCAACATCCTCAACCCCGGTAAAATTATCCCGCCCAGCAATCACTAACACCCCGCCCCGCGCACTGCCTTATCAGGGCGGCGTGCGCGCAGCGGCAAAGCCATTTGCAAAGGCCAACGCGCCGCAATCGGCACGCTTGCGCTTTTTCGAAATCTGTGGCTTTCTGTGCGCCAACTTTGGCACATAGAGCGAGGCCCCGATGGCAGACCTTTTTACCCTTTCAAATTTCGCAAATCTCGGCGTATTGATCTTCCTGCAAGCCGTGCTCGGCTTTGACAACCTGCTCTATATCTCCATTGAATCACGCCGCGCGCCCGCGGCTGACCAAGCCAATGTCCGTAAATACGGCATACTCATTGCCGTTGGTCTGCGCATTGTGCTGCTTTTTGCGATGATGCAACTGATCGAATCCCTCAAAGCTCCGTTTTTTAGCATTCGCTGGGAGGGGGTCATCGAAGGCAACTTCAATTTCTCGGTTCTCGTATTTCTATTTGGCGGGGTGTTCATTATGTATACTGCCGTCAAGGAAATCAGCCACTTGCTTGCCATGGAGCATATCGAAAACGCGGTCGAGGCGCAAAAGCCGAAATCTGCTACTTCGGTTATCCTGATGATCGTTTTTATGAATCTGATTTTCAGTTTTGACTCGGTGCTTTCCGCCCTCGCCATCACCGATGTTTTCGTTGTGCTGGCCATTGCCATCCTGGTTTCCGGCGTCGCCATGATGCTTTTGGCCGATTCCGTTGCCGAATTTATCAAGAAAAACCGCACTTATGAAGTTCTGGGGCTTTTTGTGTTGCTGATTGTGGGTATTGTTTTGCTCGGTGAAGGCGGCCATGAGGGAGAGCTCACGCTGTTTGGTTTCGAGGTAAAACCCCTTGATAAAACAACCTTTTACTTCTCTATTGCTGTGCTATTCATTGTGCAGGCCATTCAATCAAAATTTCAAAAGAAGCTGGCGGCGCAGCGTTTGCACGAGGTCGACGACTAGAAAACACATTGGATTGCATATATATGTGGGGCGACATACCCAACGAAGCGGAGTCTCTATGACAGGCAAAACAATACAGCGCATTGGCTATTGGGTTCTTTTGGCCCTGATCTGGACCGTCGCTGCAGGCACTTACGGCTGGATATCCTGATGGCTGCGCAGCGCTACCGTGGAGAACACAGCCCCGATCCGGCGTCTAACGAGCCGCATATAGAGGCGCCCAAGCCTATGTCTATGCCGCGCCGAAAGGCCGTGAAAAGACCGGGCGGCATTGCTGTATCGCTGCTTTTTCTGGCCCCTTTCCCCTTGCTTTTGAGCGGGTTTGCCAAAATCTCCAATGCCGCACCGATAGAAGCAGCCACGGCTTTTGGCACTTACGCGCTGTTTGTGCTGGCGGGCTGGACCTTGCGCGAAGGCCTCAAAGCCGAGGCGGCTTATAACGAGCGCAAAATAGCCCGCGCCCCGATGTTTCCGCGCAAAATTATTGCAGCGGGGCTTTCTGGCGCGGCGGTATTGCTGGCGGCGTGGCTTGGCTGGGGGCAAAATATGTTCACCTCTATCGGCTTTGGCGCCCTGGCGGTTGGCGCGCATCTGGTTGCCTTTGGGCTTGATCCGATGCGCCGCAAAGGGCTTGTCGGCTTTAACGAATACGAAACCGACCGGGTGGCGCGGGCCGTAGAAAAAGCCGAAGCCATTATCGACGAGATTGAAAGCACCGCCGCGCGGATCAACATCCGCTCTGTCGAGCGTAAAGTTGAAGGGCTACTCAACTCAGTGCGTGAAATGCTGCGCGTGGTTGAGCAAGACCCGCGTGACCTGACCCGGGCCCGGAAATATATGAGTGTTTATCTCTCTAGCGCCCGCGATGCGACGGTCAAATTTGCCGAGCTAAACGAGCGCAGCCGCGATACGGTTAAGCAAAAAGAATACCTCAGCCTGATCGATGATCTTGAAACCAGTTTCAACGGCGAACGGACGTTGATGCTGCAAGATAACCAGTCCGATTTAGATGTGGAAATAGAAGTTTTACAAGAGAGATTGCAACGCGAAGGCCATTTGGCCAGCGAATAAATATAGGAGAATCCCATGACCGAAGACGTGCGCCAAAAGGCCGAAGCTAGCTTAAAAGAGGTAGAAGCAGTTACCGCGGCACTGCTGCCCGAAGTGAAAGGCGAATTGATTGTGATCGATCAGGCAGGCGCTGCCGAGAAAGCGGCGATTGACTCGGCCATAAGCGAGCTTGATATGGGCAATACCCAGTCGATCATCCAGTTTGGCTCAAAAGCGCAAGCCGAATTGCAGGTGATTTCACAAGAAATGCTGGCGGGTGTCCGCAACAAAGACGCGGGCCCTGCTGGTGATGCCCTTCGCTCTATGGTCACTTCCATTCGCGGTTTCTCGGTTGACGAGCTCAACCCGAACCGCAAGCTAAGCTGGTGGGAAAAGCTGCTTGGCCGCGCCAAGCCCGTAGCGATGTTTATGGCGAAATACGAAGAAGTGCAGGACCAGATCGACAAGATCACCGAAGAGCTGCTCAGCCATGAAACTGTTTTGCTAAAAGACATCAAATCTCTCGACAGGCTCTATGAAAAGACCCTCGATTTTTATGACCAGCTGGCGATTTATATCGCGGCCGGTGAAGAAAAAATCAAGCAGTTGGATGAAGTTGACATCCCCGCTATGGAACAGGTGGTGCAGGACGCGCCCGAAGATGACGGCGTGATTCGCGCACAAGAGCTGCGCGACCTGCGTGCCTCGCGCGATGATCTTGAGCGCCGTGTGCATGACCTGAAGCTTACACGGCAAGTGACCATGCAATCCCTGCCGTCTATTCGGCTTGTGCAGGAAAACGATAAATCTCTGGTCACAAAAATCAACTCAACACTGGTCAACACCGTGCCACTTTGGGAAACGCAGCTGGCACAGGCCGTTACCATCAGCCGCTCGCGCGACGCTGCAAAAGTGGTGCGTGAAGCCAATGATCTCACCAACGAGCTGCTCAAATCCAACGCGGCCAACCTGAAAATGGCGAATAAAGAAATCCGCGAAGAAATCGAGCGTGGAATTTTTGATATCGATGCGATTAAAGCCGCCAATGCCGACCTGATCGAGACCATTCAGGACAGCCTGCGCATTGCGGATGAAGGCAAAGCCAAGCGTGTGGAAGCCGAGAAAGAGCTGCAAACCATGGAAGCCGAGCTCAAAACCACACTCGCAGCAGCAAAATCGAAAGACACCGCGCTGGGCCACAATGTGGGCAGCGCCGCTGACTAATGCGGACATGGTCCATAACAATGGTGCTGGCCCTCGCGGCCTGCACCCCTATACCGCTCCCACCGCCGGCGCTCCCCTATGATTTGAATAAATTTTATAGCGCTGCGGAAGCACAAATCCGCGCGTCCGGTGGCATGCGCACAGATTACGCCCCTGTTGACGCCCCTTTTACCAAAGCGGATCTTGCCCGGAATTTCATGCGTATCGCGCTGTATGACGAATACCAGACCGTTGATGGCCGCTATGTTGCAAGCGAATCTCCGTCCAATCTGCGCCGCTTTGATCAACCGGTGATCGTGGATGTGGTGAATGGTGCGTCTACACCGACTGCCATTGCAGAGCAGAATTTAACACTGGTCGCGCAATATACGCGCCGGCTTGCAGGCATCACCGGATACGATATCCGGCTGGCCACCGAAGCCGAGCGCGCCAATATGGTGGTGTTTTTCCTGAGCCGTGAAGAGCAGCCGACCATGTCTCGCCAGCTTGGCCGCTATGTCGGCGCGGTGCCGTTTGAGGTGCAGGATGTGTTTGCCAACAGTTCAAATGATCTGCTTTGCGGCGCGTTTTCGCTTTCGCAGCGGCGCAACCCCGATAGCTATCGTTCTTCGGTGATCCTGATCAAATCCGAACACTCTGCGGCCCAACGCGCTGCCTGTGTCCATGAAGAAATGGCGCAGGCTTTGGGCCTCACCAATGACAGCCGAGCAGCCCGCCCGTCGATTTTCAACGATGACGAAGAGTTTGCCCGCCTTACCCGGCATGACGAACTCTTGCTTCGGATCCTCTATGATCCCCGCTTGCATAGTGGCCTGAGCGCCGCTGAAGTGGGCCCGCTTCTTCCCGCGATTATAAACGATATTTGGTGACAAATTCATTGTCTGCGCGGCTTTCAGTGCTTAAGTTAGGCACAGCAAATTACTTTTAGGAGGTTCCGCATGGGTATTTTTGATTTCTTGGGTGGCGAATTTATTGATGTTATCGAGCACACGGATGACACCGATGATACGCTCGTCTGGCGCTTTGAGCGGCGCGGAAACGAGATCAAATACGGGGCCAAGCTCACCGTGCGTGAGGGGCAAGCCGCTGTATTTATCCATGAGGGCCAGCTCGCCGATGTATTCTCCCCTGGCATGTATATGCTGGAAACCAACAACATGCCGATTATGACGACGCTGCAAAGCTGGGATCACGGATTTCAAAGCCCGTTTAAATCGGAGATTTACTTCATCAACACAACCCGCTTTCAGGATCTGAAATGGGGCACCAAAAATCCGATTATGTGCCGCGACGCCGAATTTGGTGTTGTCCGTATTCGCGCGTTTGGCACTTACACCATCCGGGTGTCTGATCCGGCTACATTTATGCGTGAAATCGTTGGCACCGACGGCGAGTTCACTACCGATGAGATTTCCTCCCAAATCCGCAATCTGATTGTGCCACGATTCACCAACACGGTAGCCGCCAGCAAGATTCCGGTGCTGGATATGGCCGCAAATATGGAGAGCTTGGGCGAGATCATTGCTGAACAGGTTTCGCCACAACTGGCAGAATACGGGTTGGAAATGCCGGTATTTATGATCGAAAACATTTCGTTGCCTGCGGCTGTGGAAGAAGCGATGGACAAGCGCACTTCGATGGGTGTTGTGGGCGATCTGCACAAATTTACCCAATATGCCGCGGCAGAAGCCATGGGCGATGCCGCAAACAGCGAAGGCGGCGGCGGCGGCATGGGTGCAGGGCTTGGCATGGGAATGGGCATGGCAATGGCGCAAAACATGGCCGGCAACATGGCGCAGCCTGCCGCCGCGCCCGCGCCGCCACCGCCTCCGGTTGAAACCGTTTGGCACATTGCCGAAAATGGGGCCACCACCGGCCCGTTCTCGCGCGCGGCTCTGGGCCGGATGGCCAGCGAAGGCTCGCTCAAGCGCGAGACCCTGGTGTGGAGCGCCGGGCAGGATGGCTGGAAAAAAGCCGGTGACATCACCGAGCTGGCCCAGCTGTTTACAGTTATGCCACCGCCCCCGCCGCCGCCGCCTGCATAAGTTCTTGCGGAAAATAACCAAACCCGCATACTGGCCCCGAATTTTTTATAATTTGGGGCCTTGGTATTATGTCTGACGAAATCACGGAAAACGGAGAGGAACATCGCTTTCCTTGCCCGGAATGTGGCTCGGACATGCGATTTGACCCGGTTGCCAGCAAGCTGAAATGCGACCATTGCGGCCACGAAGAAGATTTCGATGGCGAAGGTGAAACGGCACTGGCCAACACCGAGCTTGATTTTCAGGCGGCGATGAACAACCAGATTCCCGAAGAGGAAATGCAAGAAACCCGTGTGACCAGCTGCAGCAATTGTGGTGCCAAGGTCGAGTTCGAAGGAGAATCTTTCTCGGAGGAGTGTCCGTTTTGCGCCAGCCCGATTGTGATAGACTCCGGCACGAGCAAGCAAATCAAGCCCAAAGGTGTGCTCCCCTTTGTTAAATCAGAGGAAAAAGCCCGCGATGCCATGACAAAATGGCTCGGAAAGCTGTGGTTTGCGCCAAACAACCTCAAGGAATACGCCCGCAAGGGGCGGAAAATGCAGGGCATGTATGTGCCTTACTGGACCTATGATGCACAAAGCGAATCCGAATATCGTGGCCAGCGCGGAGATGCCTATTATGTGTCTGAGAGCTATACCACCACTGAAAACGGAAAATCGGTAACAAAAACCCGCCAAGTGCGGAAAATCCGCTGGAGCCGTCGTTCCGGGCATATTTCGAAGTTTTTTGACGACATCCTCGTTCTCGCCTCAAAAGCGCTGCCAAAACGCTTCACAGACCAGCTCGCGCCTTGGGATTTATCAGCCTTAAAGGACTATAGCCCCAATTATCTGGCTGGCTACCAAGCCGAGGCTTATTCTGTTGAACTTCGAGAGGGTTTTGACGAAGCCGAAACTGTGATGGAGCGCGAAATTCGCAATTTGGTGCGCCGCGATATCGGCGGGGACGAACAGCGAATTGACCGGCTTTCGACCATACTCAGCGCTATCACTTACAAACACGTTTTGTTGCCGGTCTGGCTCGCTGCTTATAAATATGACGGCAAGACCTATCGCTTTGTGGTTAACGGGCAAACCGGGAAAGTAAAAGGCGAACGCCCGTGGTCAAAAGCCAAGATCGCTTTGGCAACTATCGCCGCAATCGCAATTGTGGCTATCATAGTTGTTATTGCTCAATACACGAAATAGTTGCCCGGAATTGGTGTGCATAGGGCCCACTGTTCACACGGCGGCACTCGTTATTCGCCCTATGCACACATATTCAATGACAGTTATTTGAGGCGATACTTTGATCAATTGCGGCGATTTTGTGGTGATTTTTCATAATAAAAATCGAACAAGCGCGGATGAATCCGTTCGGGCCAAAAAGACAGGAGGGTCTCACGCGCTAATACGGCGTGCATACAGGATGAAACTTGTAACACGGCGGCACTGACTAAAATACCCTGCATGCACAAAACACTTATACACCAAATGTATTAGGAATGCGATAAAAACTGCTGGTTTTGTGGATTTCTCCAAAATATGCCAGCATTCCAAAAAGCCGGAATTTAACAATGCCGCGTAAGCTTTTAAATATATGGTTAAAATCTAGTTAAGCCTCATTCGGTTAAAACAACATAGTTGTGGAACGTGCTTTGAAATTTCGGAATATTATTCCCAAATAATGCTGAGAACCTGTAAAGACAACAATTTCTTTTTCGAATCACTTGCGCGATCCGCATCCAAAATCCGGCCGCGAAGGCCATTTTTAGCTGAAGGCAATCAGCTTTGCTCGAGCATGGATTTAAACTGGTTGAGCGTATACGGGCGTTCCGGCTGCGGGCCTTGTTGGGCCAGTAAATTGTCCTCTACATAGGCGTCCTGCCCGCGATCGCCATACCAGTTCAGTTCGGGGTGCCGCTCTGCATCACGGTCAAACAATATATAGGAACAGCCGAGCTTAATCGCGAGTTCATAACAATCGACAATATCGAACGGATACGGCGCGCCTGATACCGCTCTTTCGTCGGAATCGCGCACATCAATAAACCACCCATAGCTGCTGCCTTTAACAGCAAACGGCAGCGAGCAGGGCTTACCCACAAAAAAATTGCGGGAATCCTCACCCATGCGCTTGCGGGTATCATTTGTCAGGTGCCCGGTTGAAATATCGAGCATACTTTGAAGAAAAAGAGACATGTAGTGCCCTATGCAATTAGCCAATTGAAGCCTAGGATCACGAAATTTGGTAAGCGAGGCGTTAATTATCTCTGCAATTTCATCCAAAAAATACGGGAAGTTTGGTGAAAATCTGACGTAAAATTTAATCTTACCGCTAGAATACCGAGTTTCGTATTGACGCGGCAGCCCGTGCGCGGCATTCCCAAATCATGGTTATTTATAAAATATTCCGTGCCGAAGAATGGCAGGCCCTGCAGGCAAATGGTGAAACGCTTGGCGCACCGATTGACCTGACCGACGGCTATGTGCATTTTTCGACAAAAGAGCAAGCCGCAGAAACCGCCGAAAAATATTTCTCTGGCATTGAAGGGCTTGTGCTTCTCGCCGTCGATTCCGAATTATGCGACAAAATTAAGTGGGAGCTATCACGCGGAGGCGCGCTGTTTCCTCATCTCTATCGCGCTTTGCGGTTGGATGATGTTTTGTGGGCAAAAGCGCTGCCAATTTCGGACACTGGGCATATTTTTCCGGATGGTATGACATGATGAGCAAGCTACATAAGCTGGCGCTACCAGCGCTTCATTTGCTCCCATCCGAGGCGGCACATGGCGTCGCGCTGCGTGCTTTGCGCCTAGGTTTGGCACCGCGCCA
>Ga0316205_10002489_pt1 | contig 19076 bp, 9 predicted proteins | sample 3monthpyrite_MG_FD_204941 | JGI IMG/M metagenome (GOLD analysis project Ga0316205, IMG submission 204941) | Microbial mat bacterial communities from mineral coupon in-situ incubated in ocean water Damariscotta River, Maine, United States -... | ecosystem: Environmental > Aquatic > Marine >... | reverse complement strand
CTTCAGTCTCTTTGTTGACTGATTTGAACTGTTGAAGTTTATCTTGGATCTGCTCAGCCAAACGATCAACATTTTTTTGGGAGTTCACCGCCGACTGATTGATCACAGCGCTTTTTTCTACCACCGTTTTTAACTCATCAGCCAAGATATGCGAGTTTAAAAGTGTCACGATGATGGCAATAACCAAGCCATACAATTTATTCATTGGAAAATACCTCGATTTTCTTAATTACTAGCGGCAGGATATCCAACCGCCAAAATTAGAACGGTTTAAAACCCACCGAAAGAGTTTTAATCTTCTAATGGGGAGTGTACGTGGGAAATATTTCAAATTTTTTACACAAATGTGACAGGTAGAATACCCAATGAATTCAAATGATTAGCATGGTTATCGGCTTTTCTGTGAGATGTTTATGACAATATATATTGGCGATAAAACGAAATATTGACCCGTTTATTACAACACAAAGGATTGGCTCAAGATACCGAACACAAAAGTTGTATAGCCGCGCAGTATCATAAAAAGACTACTTAATAATTGATTTAGCGAAGTGGACTTAAGCTATGGGTAAACCACTTGACCATCCCTTGGCCATTCCATTAACCATAGCTTTGTAATCAGTTTTTTTACTATTTCTATTTCGCATCTCACTCGCATTTTTATCTGTACTAAACAGGGATGACGCAAATTGTCTGGCACCCATAGTAATACTAGTTGTTTTAGCGAAGCGTCTTTTAGTAAATTCTTGAAAAACTAAATTCAAATTCCTGTTGTTGTTTTTCAATAACTGAGTTAAATGCCAAGCATCTTCCATCGCTTGACAAGCACCTTGACCGGATGTAGGTAACAGTGCATGAGCAGCATCGCCGATAATTAAAACGTTTTCTCTATGCCAAGTTTCAATTGGATTGTGATCGTGCACATAAACTTTATGGATTTTTGATAAGGGCGTTTGTTGGATAATTGATTGGATTGGTGACGGCCAGTTTTTAAACAAACTAAAAAGTTCTTCTTTATAATTTGATGGTTTAATATCTCCAATGGATGAAGCGGCTACCGCTCCCGCCCAATATGCTTTGTTTTGAGAAACAGGGACAATTCCAAACCTATCGCCAACTCCCCAATAGTCTCTAACTTCGATCTCAGGAAAAACAGCAATGTCACTTTCAAATACGCCAATCCAATTAATAAATTTTTGAAATATCGGTTCGTTATCGCCATTAACAAATTTTCTGACCACCGAAGACATTCGACCATCTGCTCCAATAATCATATCTGCGCTTTCTATTTCTCCGTTTTTGAAGTGAATCATTGCTGTTCCAGATCCACCAGAAACAATTTGTTCAACTTCTTTTTCGTATTGAACGAAAACTTTATATTGATTTAAATGATTTTCAAGAACTTCCATTAGATCTTTGCGAAGAATAGAAAGACTGGGATACCCCATTTTTTCATCTAGCTCACTAATATCTAACGCTCCTAAATCATCCCCCGTTTTAGATAAACGTCTCATTCTAACGGGTCGCCCAGAACGTAATTTTATATCCTCTAACATCCCAAATTCTTTTAGTACAAAAGAGGCATTGGGCCAACACACTATACCGGCTCCAATATGGCTTCTCCGTTGTCGCCTTTCATATATCTGTACATCAAAACCACTTTGGGTTAATGCAATTGCGGTAGTTAAACCTCCGACGCCAGCTCCTAGTATTTTGATATTCAAAAAATTACTCTCCACTAAGTTGTAAACTTCACGACAAGCTCCTGATATTCAAGACCACTGAGCCACTATTCATCAACGCTTTGATTTATGAGTACCACTAAAAACAGTAAATTTTTCACGAGAGCAACGATAACATTCTCTCAACTAAAAACAACAATAATATTACTATCTTATTAACCCAAACACATAGCTTAGTGTTATGATATTTCTAAAAACAATTGTCACAAGTACGAGTAAGACACACACTACCCATATGTCATTATCTTCAATACTTCGATTTGGCGACCCTAGGCTGGAAAATATTTGCGACCAGGCGGATTTTTCTGACCCAGAGCTAAATCAAAATATAAATAAACTAACGAATGCGCTTGAACTTTTTCAATCACACTACAATTGGGGACGTTCTATAGCGGCACCACAAATCGGTATTATGAAACGTATAGTTGCAATCAATTCTCCTTATTTACCAAAGCTGTTAATCAATCCCGAAATAATCTGGCACAGTTCAGAGACCCAAATCATTTGGGATGATTGTATGAGTTTACCGGAGATTGCAGTTGAAGTAGAAAGATGGAAATCCATAGATGTTAAATTTCAAACGCTTGATGGAAAGACCGAATGGTTAAAAAAATTATCACCGGAAGATTCAGAATTACTTCAACATGAAATTGATCATTTAGATGGCGTTTTGATGACTCAGAGAATGACTGACGCTAATCGGGTGGTATCTAGAGAGTTTCGAGCCAGTTTACCTATCCAAAATCCGATACATTTACAGCCTTTTATTGATAGTAACAGAGAAAATTGACTATTTATTTAATAGACTTTCTATTTTTTCTACGGGCATGGGTTTAGCAAAGAAGAACCCCTGTATTTCTGAACATCCCTCAGCTAATAAAAAATCAACCTGTTGCTGATTTTCTGCGCCTTCGGCTATAACGCCAAGCTTTAAACTTTTTGCAAGGGCGATGATCGCACGTACTATCGCCACATCTTCTTCATCCTCTGGTAGATCTTTAATAAACGCCCTATCAATTTTTAATTTATCAACAGGTAAGCGCTTAAGGTAAGTGAGTGAAGAATAACCCGTACCGAAATCGTCTACCGCAATTTCAATACCCAGCGCGCTGATTTCTAGTAGTAATGAAATTGCTTTCTTCGGATCTTTCATGATTTGACTTTCGGTAATTTCAAAAGCGATCCAATCAGGTTTACACTGACTTTGCTGTAATGTCGTTTTTATAAATTCTAGAAGGTCTTTTTGCTCAAGCTGTTTAGTCGCCATATTTAATGAAAGCCTGCCCGGTTTAAGTCCAGATTGGTGCCATTGACTTAACTGCTGAGTCGCTGTTTGCATAACCCAGCGATCGAGCTGAATGATCAGTCCTGTAGTTTCAGCAACAGGGATAAACTCTGCTGGTGATATCATACCCATTTCGGGGTGTTGCCAACGAATTAAAGCTTCCATGCCAATTATGTTTTGTGTTCGTGAATCATACTGGGGTTGATAGTAAATAACGAATTCCTGTTGGTCTATCGCTCGACGTAAATTTGCTTCCATCACCACACGTTCAAAAGCGCGTTCAGTCATATCATGAGTATAGAATTCAAAACTGTTGCGTCCCGAATCTTTGGCTTTGTACATGGCCGCGTCAGCGTTTTTTAGCAATGTTTCAGAGGTTTCTCCGTCATCCGGATAAATACTGATACCTATACTACTGGAGACGTAGAGATTTTGACCATTTATAAGCATTGGTTTCTGCAAAAGATTAAACAACTTTGATACGACTTCGTTAATGTATTGTGAATCTTTAAAATCGCTGACAATCAGTGTGAACTCATCGCCACCTAACCGCGAGATAGTGTCCATATCGCGGAGGTCAGCTTTTAATCGCTCAGCAATTTTAATCAACACCTTATCTCCGGCATCATGACCAAGAGAGTCGTTTATTTCTTTAAAATTATCCAGATCCAGAAACAATACTGCCAGCATGGTTTGATTTCGCTGTGCCTGTTTTACCGCTTGATCTAACCGATCAATAAAAAGAGTCCGGTTAGGCAATTTAGTGAGCGCATCATGATAAGCCTGGTGCTCAAGCTCTTTTTCTATTTCTCTTCGTTTCTGAATTTCTAAGGAGAGAGAAGCATTGCTAGCAATCGCTGAGGCAAATTCTTGTTCCTGGGAACTCCATTGGTGTACGCAATTGGTATATTCATGACACACGACTCCAATTATTTCACCGGCATAGCGGATAGGTGCATCCAGAATTGAGTAGATATTATTGGGGATCAGGTAGGGTTCGGTAAATTCTTTCGTTTTTTCATCTTCTCTAGCTCGGTTAACAACTATCATTTTTCCAGATTCAAGCGCTTTAAAATAGTTCGGGAAATCTTTTTTGAACAGCTCGCTCCCTTGCTCATGACCTGAATTAAGTACATATAGGTTATGACAACGAATTGAGGAAAAGTTGTCTCGATAGAGCCATATACTCACCCGCTCAATATCCAATGTATTGGCTGATATTTCGGTCGCGCGTTTGAATGCCTGGTCAATATTTTCATAATCAATTTGCGACCATTCTAGTAGCGCATCCTGATAGCGCTCTATTTTTGCCAGTCTTTCTAATTCAATCAGTTCGTTCTGCTTAATTTGTGTAATATCTAAAATAGTGCCCATCAAAAGTGGTTGTTCATCTTCGGGATCTTTATGAATATCTCCTACTTGGCGGACATAACGCATGGTGCCATCATTTCTAACTATTTGATGTTCAACTTCATAAGGCTTTGATGAGTTGATGCTATGAATAATTTCAGTCCTAATTTTGTCTTGTTCATTCTCGGGTATACGCTGAATAATGGAATCAAAACTGGCTTCTATGCTTTGCGGTTGCTCGCCAAGGATTCGATAAATTTCATCGGACCAAGTCACTTTTTCAGTTGCGGGATTCCACTCCCAATTACCAAGGTGCGCTATTTGCTGAGCGTTAGTGAGTGTATTTTTAATTTGTTGCAAGTTTAAAGATTGTTGGTTGACTTTTTGAGATGACTTTTTAATTTGTTTATTTTTTAACGATATTAGTATCAGAAATATTGCCATCAATATTATTATTAGTGAAGTTAACGTAATGATGGTGCTGGTGACAATATATCGATTACGTTCATAGAAACTGGGTGGTTTATTCAATATCTTAGCTTTGGAAAGAATTGCGCTGGGCAGGTCTATATTGTTTTTTTTGAGCTCCCCATAGTCAAAAACATACTCATTCGGACTGGTTTGGATAACGGGTATGTCTATAATTGGAGTGCCTTGTTGATATTTTAATACAAGGTTGGCCGCAGTGTGACCCTGTTGTCTACCGCTGGTTACATATCCACCCAAGACCCCTTTTAATAAATAACTATCTTCCATGCTAATAACTACAAATTCACCAGCTGATGCTATTTTACTTAAACTTTGACTAAGTGCTAGATTTTGACCAAGAGAGTCCTCTAGACCACCAATAGTCGTAAGAAATAGATATTCTTCAGTTTGACTACTCAATATCGTGACCACTTCTTCTATCTGGTGAGCTTGTATATAATTTGCTTGTATACGAGGGTGAAATTTAAGTTGTTCTGCGAGTTCTAGTTTTATCGCTTTATCAGTATTAGTATCATCACCCAATACTATAATTTCATCGATATTGTCATCTATTAATTGCAAAAGTCGTAGATTGGGAACGATTTCTTTTTTTTCAAATACACCCGTTATTTTATTTCGGTCAAGTTGATCTTGAATGGAAAAATTATTAACTCCAGAAAAAATAATCGGCACGGAAGGGAAAAGTGTTGTCAGATTATTTAGTGCAAACTGAGTAGCATTGTCATCTGTCACATAGATGAGGTCTGGCGTGTAATCTAAATACTTGTTCTCTAGGTAAGCGGCAAATTTCAGTTCATATTCAGGAGAGTAATCTTTTCTTTTTGTGTCCAGGTGTTCGGTACTAAGCTGTGAAAGCTGTTTAGTTTCAGCGCTATAAGTTTCAACAAAACCTTCATGCTGGTTTTTTGTCCAAGGATACTCCTGACTATAGGAGTGTAATATGAATATTTTATACTGATCCGCTGAAACAGCACTGTAGTTGACGAAAAACCCCAAAAAAAGCAAAAGCAGCAGGCATAATTTTAACTTAGACATTCTGGCAGGCTTTAAACTTGGTTCAGATCTCATGTTAAGGAAGTACTAAAGTCGTATATTAGATGAGTATAGACCAGTAATCGGTAAGTTTTCGGAATGTTTGGATATGCCATGATGGATTAAATTGAGTGCAAGGTCATCAATCGCAAGTTGTGATGTATCTACAAGCTGTTGGCAAAACATGTCCATGCAGACTTTGAGAGCATTATCTAGATAATGGACAGCCTAATAGGCACAGTATTAGAGAGCTTATTTTCAGACAGCTGATTATCAGACAGGCTACTCATAGCCATTTTCTCACAAATTGAATCAACAATCTCCCACCCATATTTCAGGCTTTACGATTAGCTTTTTACTTTTCGCCCATACAGAACACTATCTTCTATAAATTCAACTCTACCTAGCTCAAAAAACCACAAACCAGGCAAAGCCGAAAACAGAAGAACGAGCCTAAAAATTCATACCAAACGAAACACTCAATTCCGTACCAACTGTCTCACTCAATATATCAACGCCTTCCTGCTCGATGATTTTTTCTTCATCTAACATATTTTTGAGTAAAACTTTTACTGTTGTATCATAAGTCGGATACCAAGTATAAATAAAGTCTAAAGAATGAAACGACTGTTCCTCAGCATCTTCAAAACCACTCACTCCTGGAACTATAATTCTTGGACCGAACACGTTATAAACTAACGTCGCTGAATGCTCGTTATTTAACGCATCCCAACCGAACTGTAAGTTGGCAACCCACTCTGAATGACCGATTAAACGTCGGTTATTATTGGTAATGACAGAGGTTACACTTTCTTGAGTATTCAGCGCTTCTCTTAATTGTTCTTCAAACAAACATTCTGTCGCACCAGCCGACGAACAAATATTCACTTCTGAATCAGAGTAAGTCACATTACCGGTGATGAAGTAATTAGAAAAAGCTTCGCTGATAAAGGATAAATCTTTTAAGAACTCAACTTCAACTCCATAAAGCTGTCCGTCCGATGCATTAGCCGTTAACAGTTGCGGCGCACCTTCTGTTGCACTTGGCAATTCAATTTGTTCGATTGGGTTTTCAATATCTTTCCAAAAAACCGCAACCGATAAATTTTCACCGGTTTCTAAATACCATTCCCATCTTAAATCAACATTTTGCACCGCCGAGCTTTTTAAAGAAGTCGACCCACGCACCAAAAACTCAGTTAAGGGATCAATATAAAAACTCGTTGAAATATCTCTAAAGTCCGGGCGAATAGTTGTTTCACTATAGTTAAGTCGAAATTGCATTTCACTATCGACAATATAGGTTGCTGCTAAAGATGGAAAAAACGCATCTTCTAACAATGGTAAATTCGCTACCGACTCTGTATCACCCGCAAAAAAGTTCGAGTGGGGTTGAAAAGGTACTGAAACCTGACGAAAGTCTTCATAGCGTATGCCACCTGTTAAACGCCAATTAGTATTGAGATCAAAATCGGCTAGAAAATAATAAGCATCGATTAAAGTGGCGGCTTTATATTTATCGCCATTTGAAGTTGCATCATCCAGACGGATCGCATAATCAGACTGTGATAAATTGGCGTCGGATAATATTTGAGAATAATCATCACCCGCCAAATATTGCGAAGGAATTGAAAAAGTTTGTAAAACAATACCGATGCTTTCCGAATCTCGATTTTTTTCCACAAAATCTGCGCCTGCTTTTAACTCCACATTCCAGTTGTCCATATACAAAGGCAACGAAATATTAATACCATAATTAGTCACATCATCTTCTAGTTTTTGGAAACCGTAAGTTGTATCGATATCTCTGGCGATTTGAGAAGTCGTCGCGCCATCCGCTCGGTCAATTCTAAAGGTTGTTTCAAAAGCGCCAGGGGCGTCACGCTCGGTATTACTTTTGGATACATGCCAGTCAACACCAAGGTTATACCAATCTGGAAAATTGTGGCGTCCTTTTAATTGATGAGAAATTAGTTCTCTTTCTTCATAAAGTACGTCGACTTTTCGGCGAGATTCATCGGCTTCATTGATTGTATTAGTGTTTTCAAATTGACGATCTCGCAAACGATCTTTAGTATCACTCAGGTAAATATTATTCAGCTCCAAATGATGATCTTGATTGTAATCAAAACCAATATTAATCATTCCACTTATTTTGATTTGGTGCTCAGTTGATTGACCATCGGCGAATTCATTAATGCGTATTTCGCCACCCGATTTTGCTAAATTATTAACATTCCTTTCGTTACCAACACTCCATTCATTTTTGTATGAAACACTGGTTAAAAAACCAAAACGAGAATCGTTATCAAAGTCGATCTTGTCGCCGTAGGTTGCATTGAATCCGTAATCCGGATCAGTCGATTGCTCTTTTGCATCAAAATCTCGATTGAGTGAACTAACGATATCAATCGACTCTTGATTGGATAAATTGTTAATGCCGCCGTTAGCTAACGTCATCTGCAACAACTGAGAAATTGCCCGAGTGCCATCGTCGCTGCCGCTATTATCATCTGACCCACCGTTATACCAAGGAGAGCTTTGGTTATCAAAATTAAAACCTAATTTTCCACCAATTTTGAAAACCTTTTCGCTTGGGATCGACTTGGTTCGAATATCCACATTACCACCAGCAAAATGTGCCGGTAGTTCAGGCGAGTAGGATTTTTGAACATTTAAACTTTCGATAATACTTGCTGGGAATAAATCTAACGGTAATACTGACCGGGTTGGGTCAGGACTTGGAACGCTTGATCCATTTAACAACGTGCTCGAATATCTTTCACCTAAACCCCGGATATAAATATATTTTCCATCAACCAAGGTTAATCCGGTGACTCGTCTTAATGCTGATGCAGCATCACTGTCACCGGTTCTTGAGATTTGCTCTGCACCAAGAATATCAGCGACAAACGCTTGATCTTTTCTTTCGTCGAGCACCGCTTGTGCGCTCCCTTGTAAACGACTGCCAGTGACTACAACTTCTTCTATTTCTTTTTCATCTTCTGTATTTGAACCTGATTCTGCCGCAAAAGAAACAGCCGACAACCCAGTAAAAAGCGCGAAACTAATAGCAACGCTGATCTTTTTTACCAAATATTTATTTCGCAATTTGCTCATTACTTACTCCAACAAAAATTTTCTGGTTACTATTTTTTTCTTTTAGATATAGAAAAATAAGATGCAAGCACCTTATTTTCTACCATCAAAGGATTACATAAGAACTCAAGGATTAACCTAGAGTCCTTCGGTAACCCATCCAGCAGTCCAGTCGTTGTCTGCGCCAACTGCGCCGATGAATGCAGGACTATCAAACCAGCTATCAATCGCGTCCATATCAGCTGCAGTTGCCGCTGAAACAGTTTGGTAACCTGACACAACATCCGCCATAGTTGCTGCAACGTCGTTACCCGTTTGTCCCAGGAACCACTCTTCTGTAGTTAAGGTCGCAGTTGCATTTCCTTTGAAGTTTTCACCGTTTTCACAAGCGATCACGCTGTGTTGCATAATCAACTCCTCAGACTCAGCGTTTGCTTGGGTTTCTGCAAAGCTATCCACTTCCAAACACTCACCCATTCCGGCAGGACCAGTAACCAGCACGTTGTAAAGTTTTCCAGCTGTACCGTGTCTTAATAAAACACCTTCTGAATCATTATTGGCTGCACCTAAAATGGTAAAGTTAGCAATGGTCGGATTTGTCAGCGGCGTTGCTGCCGGTTGAACTTCACCATTGTCAGCTTCGATGCCACGATTAACAAAAGTTGCATCATGCTTAATCAATACGTATTGAGCTCGCCCAGACCAACCAAATGACCAATCGAAAGAATCATCACCGTTAGCGGTTAATACAATATGTCTTACGTCAACCGTTCCACCGAAAAACTCAACACCATCATCAAGATTCATGTGAACTTGAATGAAATCAACGTTGGTGCCATTACCAACACCCGCAAACGAAATACCGTTTAGCTCGTCACCTGAACCTAGCGCTTTTCCTGCGAATTTAACAACCACGTAACGAAGCGTTCCCGAGTTATCCGCAGCATTATCGCCGCCATATAAACCGGCATCGCCTTCTGCATTAATACCGCAATTAGCCAGCTCAGTAGCATCCGCAATATCATCGCCGTTTCCATCACAAAGGTTTGAAGGTGCATTACCTAGAAGAACTAAGCCGCCCCATTGACCAACCGCTGTTGCCTGACCAGTCATATCTTGAATAGAAGTCATGACAATAGGTGATGATGCGCTGCCGAGCGCTTCGATTTTTGAACCACGGCGAACAACCAAGAAATCTTCACCAGTTTCACCAATTAAAGTCGTTCCAGGTTCAATGTAAAGAGTCGCGCTATTGGCGTTGTCTTCACCAACCGCAGTCCGACCTTTTAATACCCAGTGCTTATCATTGGTTAAAACCACATCACTAGTAAATACAACATCAGTATCTAATTTATAAACAGGCTTGTCGGTTATTGCTGAAAATTCGCCAGATGCATCAGTCGCTAATCCCTGAGTATCAGCCGAAGTCACTGATTTTGGGATACCGGTATTAATGCCAACAGTCCAACCTTCCATCCAGTTACTTTCGCCATCGAACGCGCCAATATAATCAGTAGAGCGGAACCAGGGATCTTCATATAAATCTGCGGTATCTGCGCCACCACCTAATAGTGGAGAACCAGCTCGTGGAGTAAATCCGTCAGCAAGTAAAACGAGCGCTTCAGCATTATCGAATGCACTATTTCCGGTTTGACCTAAGAACCATTCTTCAGTTGTTAGAGTGTCAGTAGCGCTTCCTTTGAAGTTCTCACCGTTTTCACAAGCAACCACAGAATGAGTCATAATTAACGAACCGTCAGCAGCATTAGCACGAGTTTCAGCAAAACTGTCTACTTCTAAACATTCGCCCATTCCAGCGGGACCAGTGATAACAAAATTATGTAATCGGCCAGCTGTACCGTGACGAAGCAAAACGCCTTCTGAATCAGAACCCGGTGCATTAGCGCCTCGAACAGTTACATTACTCACAATAGGGTTGGTTAAAGGAGTTGCCGCAGGAAAGGCTTCACCGTTGTCCGCTTCGAATCCACGATTGGCTTGAGTATCATTATGTTGCACATAAATAAACTGCGCGCGACCTGTCCAACCGAAAGACCAGTCAAAAGAGTCGTCACCGTTACCAGTAAGTGCAACGTGGCTAACATCAACAGTACCGCCGAAAAATTCAACGCCGTCATCGAGGTTTTCGTGAACCTGAATATAATCAACCACAGTTCCGTTACCAACACCGGCAAATGAAATACCATTAAGCTCATCACCTGAACCGAGCGCTTTACCCGCTTGTTTAATCACGACAAACTTAAGCGTTCCAGAATCATCCGCAGGATCATCGCCACCGTATAGTCCGGCGTCACCTTCAGCATTAATACTACAGTTAGCCAGCTCAGTTGCATCAGCAAGGTTATCGCCATTGGCATCGCAAAGATTCGATGGCGCGTTACCTAAAAGAACCAAACCACCCCATTGACCAATGGCTGTTTCTTGTCCAAGCATATCCTGGATAGAGGTCATAATAATCGGCGCACCTTTGCTACCAACCGCTTCAATTTTAGAGCCTCGACGAACTACTAAGAAATCATCGCCCGATTCGCCAATTAAGGTCGTACCTTGCTGAATGTAGAGTGCGGCATTATTGGCACGATCGTTACCAACCGCAGTACGCCCACTTAAAATCCAATGAGCATCGTTTGTCAAGGTGACGTCTTCGGTAAAAGTTGTTCCATTGGCAATTCGATAAACTGGTTTATCAGTGATCTCTGGGAATTCATCTGAAGCGTTGCTAGCCAGTCCTTTTTGAAGAGCATTTTGAATATTGGCAGGGAATCCGCCTCTAACGCCAACAGCCCATCCTTCTGTCCAGTCATTCGTTCCATCAAAAGCGCCGATGTAATCAACTGAATCAAAGAAGCTATCGACTAACGAAGTATCGGTTCCAGTGTTTAAAAGAGGCGATGAACTAGTCGGCATATAACCGTTAACATCCATCTGAATGGACGAAGAGTCAGCAAAAGCGCTGTTGCCTGTTTGACCGAGGAACCAATCTTCAGTGGTTAAGGTATCCGTTGCGCTACCCTTAAAGTTTTCACCGTTATCACAGGCAATAACCGAATAAGTGATAGTCAACTCACCGTTTTGCGCATTGGCGCGAGTCTCTGGAAAACTATCCACTTCAAGGCACTCTCCCATTCCAGTTGGACCGGTAACAACCATATTGTAGAGGTCGCCCGCTGTTCCGTGACGAAGCAAAATACCCTCTGAATCAGCGCCAGGGACATTTCCGCCAACGATAGTAAAATTAGAAATGGTTGGTTTGGTTTGCGGAGTCGCCGCAGGAAACGCTTCGCCGTTATCGGCTTCGATTCCGCGATTTCCAGCTGTGTCATTGGCTTGAACATAAACGTATTGCGCTTTACCCGTCCAACCGAATGACCAATCAAATGCATCATCACCGTTACCGGTTAACACCAGGTGTTTTACGTTGACTGTTCCACCAAAAAATTCGACTCCATCATCAAGATTTTCGTGTACCTGGATATAATCGACACTGGTTGCGTCTCCTACACCAGCAAATGAGATCCCATTAAGTTCATCGCCAGAACCTAATGCCTTACCCGCTTGCTTTACAATCACATATTCTAAAGAACCAGAATTATCATTAGGATTGTTACCACCATAAAGCCCCGCATCACCTTCAGCGCTAATGCTACAGTCTGCTAACTCAGCCGCATCGGCAATATTATCGCCATTCGAATCACAAAGATTTGAAGGCGCATTTCCTAAAAGAACCAGACCACCCCATTGACCGATAGATGTTTCAGCACCCGTCACATCTTCAAATGATGTCATGGTTATCGGAGAGCTTTGAGTGCCGACCGCCTGAATGGATGAATCACGACGAACCACTAAGAAATCATCGCCAGATCGGCCAATCACGGTTGTTCCCGCTTCAATGGTTAATACGCTCGCATCTGCGCGGTCATTACCGACCGCGACACGTCCGCTCAACACCCAAAGTGCATTGTTGGTAAAAGTTGCATCAGCCGCTAAAGTTCCGGTTACTTCACAAACATTATCAAAGCTTGCTATTGCGGTAATTTTGCTAGCAAAACTTGGACATTGAAATCCTGTATCAGCAGGTGGGTCAACCACAACCGGCGGCTGAATGACCTCATCACCTTCATTAATATTAATATCTCCGCCACCACAACCTGATAGCGCGAAAATCGCTGCGACTGCACTGACTGATATCAGTTTGTTAAATTTCATAGCTCACTCCAATACGGATTAAATTAGTTTTAAAGATCTTCTAGAGGTTAAGTTTCGTAAATGTCAGAAAAATGACAATGTATGACAAATAGATTACGAGCTGTGTGATACTAATCTTGATGTATTCGATTTATGTACTAAGCTTATTTTTAATCGTTAGGTTTACGCCTTCCTTCACTTTTTCGAAAAATCAGACAATGAGAACAATTTGATGATTAACTCCCTGTTTTCCAGCGTAAGAGCAAAACTTATATTCACGGTCTCAATAGGTATATTCCTGCTAGTTAGCAGCGTGATTTGGGGTATCTTTCGAGGTTGGGAGCATGAACGAGCATTTTTACACACCATCGACTTTCACGTTCATAATGAAGCCGAAACTGCCAAATTAGGCACTATGTTCAAAGTACAAGTTCAGGAATGGAAAAACGTGTTAATTAGGGGGCATGATCAAAAGAATAGAGAAAAATATTGGGCTAAGTTCAATACCATGCACCAACAAATCCAGCAAGAAACTAACAAATTATTAGCCAGTCTTGAAGACGATGTCGCAAAACGAAAATTAACAGAGTTTTTACAAATTCACCAAGGATTATTCGCTAACTATAAAAGTGGTTACGATCAATTTATTTCCAGTAGCTTTAACATTCAAATAGCGGATAAATCTGTATCCGGAATTGATCGTCCTCCCGCAAAATTGATATCAGAAATTTCAGAACATTTTGGTCAAGTCACACTAAAAGCAATTGAGAGTTCGAAAAACGAATCCGAAACATCGATCAAATTAACTCTCATTTACATACTCCTATCAGTAATCATTTCATTTATAGGGATTTACATAATGATCAATAAGACGATTATTAGACCTGCAAAATGGCTGGTTGAAGAGTTATCCTCACTAGCTGGCGGAAACTTCGGAGAAAAAGAAATCTCGCCCTATAGATCCGATGATGAAATGGGCAAAATAGCAGATTGCGCCGCCAAAATAAGAAAAGATATTGGCTCTATCATTACTCATATAAATTTATCAGTCTACGAAATTTCCGATTCAGCCGAAAACATGAAAAAAGCAACGGAACAATCAGAAAAATCGCTGGGTGAGCAGAGAGTAGAAACTGAACAAGTAGCGACCGCAATGAATCAAATGACAGCCACTGTCGCTGACGTCGCGCAAAACGCGTTACTGGCTTCAGAATCAGCTAGCCAGGCAAATAACGAGGTGAAGTCTGGACAGGCAATCGTTAACGACTCAATCGGCGCAATTGGTCAACTAGTGGAACAAGTTGATAGCGCAGGAAAGGTCATAAAAATATTGGTAGATGATGCCGATCAAATTGGGTCAGTACTAGACGTTATTCGCAGTATTGCCGATCAAACTAACTTGCTCGCATTAAACGCAGCTATCGAAGCGGCTCGCGCTGGCGAACAAGGGCGAGGGTTCGCGGTGGTAGCAGACGAAGTTAGAACCTTAGCCAGTCGCACTCAAACTTCAACTGAAGAAATTCAAACTATGATAGAAAAGCTACAGGCAGGAACAGCTAAAGCAGTCGATGCCATGAACCAAAGCCACTCAATGGCAAACACTACTCGCGATACTTCTCAAAAGGCGGGCGAAGTATTGACCTCAATTACTACCTCGGTTAATGGTATTAACGATATGAACGCTCTGATCGCAAGTGCCGCCGAAGAGCAGGGTGCCGTTTCTGAACAGATAAATCGTAGTATCATCAACATCAATCAAAACTCTATAGAATCATCCGATATAGCGTCGAAGACATCTGAAACAAGTAATCAATTGCTTGGCGTTGCGGAAAAATTGAAACAAGCAGTTAAAGGTTTAGTCGCTTAGTTGTAAAAATAATCTACTATAGCGAAAGGTTATTGATATTAACCATTGGCAACGGATGATTATCGCTTTTAGTCATTAACTTGAACACGATAACTTGGAAAACACGCTGTGAATGTTGAACCAACTGTTAGCTCACTTTGAATATCCAAATAACCACCATAGTTTTCCATAATGTGTTTTACGATTGATAAACCTAAACCAGTACCATTCACCTTACGGGCGCGGTTTACGTTGGCTCTGAAAAACCTTTCTGTTAAACGAGATAAATGTTCTCTGGCAATCCCCTCACCTTCATCTATAACTTTCAAACAAGCGCTGCCATCAGAACTGAGAGACCAGCAAACTTTAATGACCGATCCTTCTGGCGAATACTTAACCGCATTACTAAGCAAATTTTGACATAAACTATAAAACTCGGTTTCGACTACTTTTACCAGTAAATTCTCGTCTATATTCATTTCTATTTCATGAGTACCTTCTATTTTGGTCTTTTGAAAATCGGCGATTAAACTTTTTAACATCACAGGAACATCAACGGTATCGCCTCGATCTTCAGAATATCCTCGCTCTTCAAGTTTAGACAAGATCAACAAATCATTAAGTATTTGATCCATTCGTATCGCTTGTAAATGTGCGTTGTTTATAATCTTACTCATAGAGGGCGGTAGTTCTTCATCGTTATCAAGGATTTCCAAATAACCTGAAATTACCGTGAGAGGCGTACGCAATTCATGCGACGCGTTGGCAATAAATGCCTTGCGTAATTTTTGCAGAGCTATCCGCTGACTAATATCCCTGGCAGTCAATAATGTTTTGTCTTCGCCATATTGAATTTTAGTCAGAGCCAAAGTTCTTAGTGAATCCACTGGCGATGCCATTTCTATTTCGTGCTTGAGTACATTTGAGTCAAGCAGCTCATACATCGCTGTGTCTCTGACAATATTACCTAATTTGTGTCCGACATCCCGAGTTGAATCAACACCCAAAATTGCCTGAGAAGTTTTGTTTGCCCACTCTATTTCTAATTGATCATTAAGAACGATGGTTGCATCAGGTAAAGCCGACATCACGGCATGATAATGACCCGCTAACTTCGACAAGTGTTTTTTTCTATCTTTATTAGATTTTTGAGTACGATAAATATGCTGAACGATAAGCTCCCAAATACCGCTCGCATCAGGAGCACTTGACGCAGGAGCACCTTTACGTATCCAACGTTCAAAAATTCTTAGTTGGATGACATTCCAACCAATATAAAGAACACTATGAATGGTGACCGATAAAGTCCAATATCCCGAAACTAGACCAAACAAAATAGTCGATATTAAAGTAATAAGAATTCTAGAAAATTCGACCGACCAAGCTGTATTCATTGAAATAGACTCTAATCAATGTTGCCGTCAGAAAACATATACCCCATACCTCTAACGGTAATGAGATGTTCTTGTTTTCCGAAAGGTTTTAGTATTTTTCGTAATCTTAACATATGCACATCAACTGTTCTTTCTTCTAAATAAACGCCTTGTCCCCAAACGAAGTCTAGTAGTTGTGAGCGAGAGTAAACGCGATTTTTGTGGGTTAGAAAGAACTTAAGTAAATTAAATTCTGAACTGCCAATGGGCGCAAGCGTACCATTGATAGACAGCTGATGAGTTGCAAGATTAATCTTAATACCCAAGACCTCGATTACCTGATTCTCGCTGCTACCAGATGAACGGCGCAACAAAGCTTTAACTCGGGCTTGAAACTCCCTGATCGCAACTGGCTTCGCCATGTAGTCATCTGCGCCACTTTCCAAGCCTTTCACTTTATCCATTTCTTCGACTCGAGCAGTTAACATCATCACTGGCGTTTCAGCCCAGATTTCATCTTGCCTCAAGCGACGAATAAACTCTACACCGGACTCACTTGGCATCATCCAATCGACAATTAAGAGATCGGGGCGATTAGTCATCAATATTTCCCGCGCATTTTTCGCGCTTTCTGCCTCAATAACTTGATAATCTTGCTTTTCCAACGCGTAACGGAGCATCTCCCTGATAGGTGGCTCATCTTCAACTAACATAATGGTCGGCGACATAACTTCTGACTCGTAATTAATAAAATCGACAATTTACTCTACGAGTATAGTTTCTATACAATATATTACCGCTTTATGACAAACTGAGAAATACTTTAAAAAGCTTGTCATATTATACCCATTATCATTCAAGATGCAGGTTTCAGTTTTCAGCTAGGAAATTCACTGCTGGGAGCGTATTATTCAAAAATATTTACTTATTTCCATTAGTTATAGAGATTAGTTACTATTTACTGATTAAAAGGCTAGCCATCATCGTTTTTTTTTCTTATTCTTTTATTGCCCCGCTTTTACAAAACAGGAAATAACCGTGACTAAACAAAACACCTCTGTCGCAAAAGAAAATATTAAAATTGTCTTATTAGAAGGCATCCACCATAGTGCCGAAGAAGTTTTTCGTAAAGACGGTTACAGTAATATATTCACTGCTGCTAAATCCTTACCCCAAGACGAGCTTAAAGCAGCTTTGGCTGACGCTAACTTTCTAGGTATTCGCTCAAGAACTCAGGTCACTCAAGATCTGCTAGGGTTTGCACCAAAATTGTCCGCAATCGGTTGTTTTTGCATTGGAACCAATCAGGTAGATCTTGAGGCTACCACTAAGCAAGGCATACCTGTTTTTAATGCGCCTTTCGCCAATACCCGCAGCGTTGCCGAATTAGTTTTAGCGGAAATAATCTTATTGCTACGCGGCGTGCCAGCGAAAAATGCCGCAGCTCATCGTGGTGAATGGCAAAAGTCAGCAGCTAACTCATTTGAAACTCGAGGCAAGATTTTAGGGATCGTCGGCTACGGGCATATCGGCACACAAATTGGCATTTTAGCTGAAAACTTAGGGATGAAAGTTCAGTTTTTTGATATAGATAAAAAATTATCACTCGGAAACGCCCGTCCTGCAGATAGTTTTCATCAACTACTGAAAACCTCCGACGTTGTTACATTCCACGTACCAGAAACAGAACAAACACAAAATATGATGGATCAAGCGGCTTTCGGTCATCTTAAAGACGGCGCAATATTAGTTAACGCTTCTCGCGGAACAGTTGTCGACATAGATGCTCTAGCAAGAGGTTTAGCCGATGGCACTGTAAACGGCGCGGCGATAGACGTGTACCCGAAAGAGCCAAAATCAAACCAAGAAGAGTTTATATCTAAATTACGTGAATTTGATAACACCATATTAACACCGCACATCGGAGGCAGCACCAAAGAAGCACAAGTCAATATCGGGATAGAAGTCAGCGAAAAACTACTAAAATACAGCAATAATGGCTCAACTCTATCGTCAGTTAATTTCCCAGAAGTAGGATTGCCAGAACTGGTAGGTAAGCATAGAATTTGCCATATCCATCATAACGAACCAGGAATTTTAGCAAAAATCAATGACGTGTTTTCTGCTACAGGAGTAAATATCTCCGCTCAATATCTGCAAACTAACGCCAACGTCGGCTATGTGGTAACTGATATCGATCAAACGTCGAGTAAAGATGCGTTTGAGGGATTGAAACAGATCAAAGGGACTATTAAAAGTCGGATATTGTATTAAAACCTTTAAATATTGTCGTTAAAATGGATCGCTACATGGAAGTAGCTTGTTCATTCAACGCACCAAAAAAATGCAACGCACCAAAAAGCATGCTATTCTCGGGCTATAATTTTTCAAACTATGCAACTCTGTGGCAACAGCTCAACCCCAAAAGCTTGATATCAATCTACTGAGTACTGCGCTGGTTCTGCTTGATGATAAGTATCATATTCATCAACTAAATACTGCTGCAGAGCAGCTTCTTGGGTTTTCAAATCGTCAATTAGAGAGTGTCATTTTCTTTAAGTTGGTAAAAGGGGAACTATCCCAAACACTATTGGAAAATTTTCGCAATCAAAAACTAACAGGCTTTATCGAAGATATCGAACTAAAAGTAGCGA
>Ga0316205_10002488_pt1 | contig 19076 bp, 13 predicted proteins | sample 3monthpyrite_MG_FD_204941 | JGI IMG/M metagenome (GOLD analysis project Ga0316205, IMG submission 204941) | Microbial mat bacterial communities from mineral coupon in-situ incubated in ocean water Damariscotta River, Maine, United States -... | ecosystem: Environmental > Aquatic > Marine >... | reverse complement strand
GCCCTTGTCAAGAGCTACAACGCGGGATTGCAGCCTTTGCGGGGTTCCCTTCGGGCGCAAAGATAAGCCGTCATCTGCTGCGTTACGTTTCTTGAAAAGGGAGCGGCCATTTCCTGCGAAACGATGCCTTGCAGCTAACGGCTTCTCTTTGCGCTATATCGTCAAACAATTCCATACACTACACTAGCATTTTCAAAGACCAACCTTGATACATGTAAGCCCCCTTAAAAAGTAATTTGAGACCTTTGCACAACTGCAATTAATTTAAGTTTTCAATCAGGCAATGCATTCTGCTATTTTCTGCCTGAGCTTAGCCGGTTGAATTTGATCAGATACTATCAACAAATTATCATCCGTGATTTGCGATTCCATTATGGCAGCCTCATTGTTAAAAAATATCGCCGGCAGCTCTACCTGGTATCGCTGACGCAAAATTCGAAGCCATTTAATGCTGGCCTGATTATTTTCAAACATCAATAAAGAAATAAACAAGTCAGGAATAATATTGCTTGCTGTTAAAGAGACATCGAGCTCAGATATCGAGCCCGCTGCCACTACACCGAACGACATATCCGTCAATAAAATTTCCAGACCTTTTCGCACCATTGTATCCTGCACTAACAATACAACATTTTTTGATAAGTCCGGCATGAATCAAATCTCCACAGGCAATTTGTTGCACACGGTTATTGCACCCAGTAATTTATAACCTCAAACTCTCTACCCGTTCGAGGGTCCGCCTGTAGATAAGTAAACAAACCGAACTGATACTGGTTTGCAGCATAACTATTACCCTCGATACTGCCGACTGAACCAATATAACTCGTCGCGCTGCCCTTACTGACTGTGAGTGTGCGAAAGCCAGACGCACCAACACTAAAGCCGGCCAGAAATCTATTGAGCACCCCGCCGGAAGCTGTAAATTCAAATGAGAATCGAACTTCATTGCTAACGTTCAGTGAACTGTCCTTTGCCAGATCAAGCCCAATTTCTGTTGAACCTCCGCCCTGCCCCACGCCGATGCTACCGACATCCAGCCCTTCCAGTGCATCAAGAGGCGCGTCATCATCAAATACCGGATTAAAAGCAAGGAACCGATCAATGCGAACATCTTCAAGCTGGGAGCGTTTTTCAGCAAGAATATAGTCCTTGTCTGTCGCTGTTGGGTAACTGTCAATTTCGCCGGGGATATGCTGAAAAAGGCTGTTACTAATTTTCTTATCATCGTCCACGCTTTGGTTAAAGTATGCTATTTCGGTCATGCTGGTAATCGGCTCTCTAGGCAATGAAACCGTTAATAGCACTCCTCCTGCATCGATATCATCTGCTTCCAGCAAAAGTCGATAATCATACAAGTCCATCGGCAAGGCAACAAACACCACCGAATCTTCCAGCGGGCCGGTGGTAAAAGCAACCGACTTAGTTAATTCATAAGAATTAGCACGGCTTCGAGAAAGCGCCAGTTCTAGCGTCGCTTTTGCCTCATACTCAAAAATAGTTGTGCACTGGCTATAGACCACGCCACCACAGGATTGAGTATCACCGGTAATCCCGATGGTTGCACCGGCTGACACTTCAAAGCCTTTTTCGCGCCCTACACCAATCGTTGATGACTGCCCCCAGGTGGTTGTACAGGCATCCAGATTTTGGTTTATGCCTATAATACAGGGTGGAGCTGCAAGCACTCCTAACACCAGTGGCTCCGAAATGACAAATTCATGATTCCCCATTGGTGCATAAATAGACGTGTCAGAATCTGAATTCATGGCAACGATAACGGGATTGATGCGACTCAGTATGCCATTGCCGATAATACGCGTTGCTGCTATTTCAATGACGGTATCAGTTTCTGCGTCATGCCCGTAAATAATTATTTCATTATTGCCCTGTAAATAAGTAATCAGATTATCTTTGCCATCACCGGTGACATCTGCAACTGTCATTAAACTGTTGGTTCGATCAAATAATGCGCGTGGCTCATCATCTCTAAAAATCAGATTACGAACCGGCCAGTAGCTGGCATCGGGATTAACAGGCGTATATATGGCGTCGGCAGCCCAGTCTGTATTGCCGACTGGCGCGGCATCAAAAATATACTGATTGACCTGAATCTCCAGATCATCGTCACCATCAATATCCAGCAGATTGATATGGGCAAACCTTAAGTTCCAGCCATCAAATTCAGGGCAGTTGCCGCGAGGCCGAACGTTGGAATAACTCTCGGATAAACCTGAAAACTGATGTGCTGCATCATCGATTGAAACTAATACATGCCCGATATTGCCACAGCTTGAGCTACTCAGCGGATCCACAATACCGGCAAAGAATATTTCATCGATACTGTCATTATCAATATCGCCGGTACTGACATCAGCAATGCGTGCGCGCATGGGATAAACATCTCCACCGACTGGCCGCTCAACATTGGCTTCGATAAAGCCGGCATTTATTACTGTAGCTTGCGTGGCGATGTCATCAAATACAGTAAAATATGCTTCGGCATCTAAAATGCCCAGCGACCCTTTCACAGGGTCTATTATCTGGATTCCGCTAGCACCCTGCTCGTTTTGAATCACGATGAGCTCCATTTCACCGTCATAATCCAGTTGCGCCGTTTCCAATACCAACGATAAGGAGCGCGATGCATCCCGCGCACTTACCTCAATTGTTTTTAGTGTGGCGTAATCATTAGACTTTCCATCAACAATAAATAGCGTCGCACCGGAATCTTCGAATGGAGCGACCGAATGATGACTCACCCCGATGACAATCTCCTCTTCCGTATCACTATCAAAATTACCCGAGACAATTCTGAGGTCAGTCACCGGAAATTGTGCTTGCGTCAATGGCACAATCATATCCGTAGCCGGCGATCCCGACGCATCAGTATCCGCTACCGATAAGTGAACTTCATTATTTAGCTGATCAAAATAAACCATCACAGGCTCACTGCGGCCATCGCCATCAACATCCGCTCCTGTCGCATCTCTGAGTGTTTCAGGGGCACTATTAACCGGAATATCTTCCCGTGACCAGCCAATAGAATCCTCATGCTGATAGAGAACAGAGGGAGCAAACGTAAAATCAGATGTGGATTTAACATCATCAATTAATGCCGCAAAGCAATTCGCATTCAAACAGTTGCTGGTGCGCATGCCAACTATGAACAATTCCTGTAGCGAACCCTCTATAAGGCGGCTTGTGCCGTCACCATTGTCGACTTTAATTAAATTAATTCTGTCACCTAATGGCTGATAACTATCCGCAATAACTTCCCCATTTTCATCCGTGCGTTGGGTGACGTCTGTGCTAACGCCCAGCAGATTCAATGATTCCTGTAGTGTCACGGGGCTTGTATCCTCACTACCTCCACTACAAGCTGTGAGTGAAATAGCCATAAATGCGATTAAATAAGCGATTAAATAATCTCTACTAAGAAATACTTTCATGATTGATATCTCCATATTTTAAGACTGTTTACAGACGGCCTGTAATTCAGCTGGTTTTTGTATAGTGAAAGTTAAAACATTAACGAGCAGTGTGAGCCGAAGACAGGTATTTGAAAATAATCTTTACAGACTAGTCGGACTAGTTACAGCTAAGCCATTTGAAAACCATATATGGAATTTTTTAATTGTATTAATTTAAACGGAGAAGTGAGCGAATATAAAAAAGGGGAAAACGATAGAAAAAGAAGGTCAGGTAATTAAAGCGCAGAAAGCCCCTTAAAATAAAAAGTGTAACCTGCATCAGCCACACCCCGGCGCCCGATGTCACCACTACCGTTGCTTCCTTCCGGACCTGGCGGAGTTCGCAGCTAATCGTCGCGAGGGGACCAATGCAAGTTACCGGCGGGATTATCCGGATTTTACCCTCGGCTTACAACTTATATTTAATATTTAATGATTTCAGAGGGTAACCCGACAGTCATCCCTAAGCTTTTCTTTATCTCAGTGAACCTGAATTTTATTGCGACCGGACGCTTTGGCTTTATATAAAGCTTCATCCGCATGCTTAAGTAAAAATGCTGAATCATGAATTTTATCCAGCTGCTCAGAGTACACCCCCATACTAATAGTCACCACCTTGTGCTCCGACTCAGGGTGTTCAAGCCCAAGGGCAGACACGGCAGTGCACATCGCCTGAGCCAGACGCCTCGCCCCTTCAACATCCGTATCCGGCAGCACAACGGCAAATTCTTCACCGCCATAGCGCGCCACTAAATCTGATGCCCGCTTGCACACACTCTTCATTGCATTCGCCACCAGCTTCAAACAATCATCACCTTTTAAGTGGCCAAAGGCATCATTATATTTTTTAAAATGATCAACATCACACAGCACCACGGCTAACTGATGTCCATTGCGTAAACTTCTGGAAATTTCGACCCGTAGATATTTATCGAGATAGCGCCGATTGGCAAGGCCAGTTAAACCGTCAACATTGGCGAGTTGTTTAAGTTCTGCATTCACTATTTCCAGCTCGGTGGAAACATTAATTAGCTTGCGCCGCATTTTAGCTATGCGCTGCATTGAAATCATTTTAGCTTCAAGAATTCTAAAATCGATAGGCTTGGCTAAATAATCATCGCCACCTGCTTCAATGCCGGCAAACACATCTTCCGGCTCAACCCGCCCACTTAAAAAAATAATCGGCACCCAATGATTTTCGTCGTGGCGCATCAAACGCGCAGCCTCATGCCCATCCATCTCCGGCATAATGACATCCAGCAATACTAAATCGGGTTTTTCATCATGGTATAACTGAACTGCCTGTTTACCATTCTCCGCAGCTACCACGGTGTGCCCCATCTTTTCTAAAAAAGAAGAAAGTATTAAACGTTCTGTTTTCGTATCATCGACCAGTAAAACTTTCATGCATTAATCATCTGATGTTGTGCCATTGGCTACCATTGTGTCAGTCCCTAAATACAATATAGACTATAAAAGGAAATTTTCAGCTATTCGGGACCAAAGAGATTGACCTGTCAGCCGGTCTGGGCTAGTCTAGCGTCCGCTTCAGAGAGGTCTGATTTTGGCCCCGAAGGGGTGAGGAACATGATGCTCCGAATAAAGAGCTTGCTGCGGGCTCTGATGTTTCAGTTCTTAAAAACATCTAACAAGCAGAGAATATAACGTTTAATAGAGAGGTGTCTGAGTGGTTGACTAAAATTGCCGGGAGCAATTTTGAACATAATCAACGCTTCTCTGATTATGGCCCCGAAGGGGTGAGGAACACGACGTTTCGAATAAAGAGCTTGCTGCGAGCTCTGATGTTTCAGTTCTTAAAAACATCTAACAAGCAGAGAATATAACGTTTTATAGAGAGGTGTCTGAGTGGTTGACTAAAATTGCCGGGAGCAATTTTGAACATAATCAACGCTTCTCTGATTATGGCCCCGAAGGGGTGAGGAACACGACGTTCCGAATAAAGAGCTTGCTGCGAGTTCTGATGTTTCAGTTCTTAAAAACATCTAACAAGCAGAGAATATAACGTTTTATAGAGAGGTGTCTGAGTGGTTGAAAGAGCTCGCCTGGAAAGCGTGTATACCTCACGGTATCGAGGGTTCGAATCCCTTCCTCTCTGCCATATAAAAAAGGCCCGCCTGTTTGGCGGGCCTTTTTTATATGGCAGAGAGGAAGTATTTGATAAGAACCCATGTTCGAAAAAAATGCAGGATAGCATTTTTTGACGCGAATGCTTTTATCGCGCTCCGAAGGAGTGACACACACGGATGTGTGTCATCTATCCCTCTCCCAGATTCCTTCTCTCTAATTTAAAATTTAGCGGGCCTTTTTTATTTGGCAGAGATAGAATATTTAATAAGAACCCATACTCAAAAACATACTCAAAAAATCACCTGACCTCCCCCAACCTCTCAATACTTTTTCGAACCCACCCATCATCCAGCCCATCTTTTAACCGAGACACATTGACTTCATAAAAATAAATAGCCTTATCTTTATACGGCTGCGCTTTTTTATTTAACAATACATCATATTGCTTTTGCTTATTTTCATTAAAACCAGCAGGCATTTCAGAATGAATAATCGCCTCACTCAAATTCATATTTATTTCAGCAATTCGATATGTGGCCGCGGTTAACACTTCTGGCACTTTATAAGATGCTGCCATTTTATAGGCACTCACCACTTCATTCATTAGGTCTTTTTTTATTTTTAAACTTTCACTCAATGGCGCATATAAGCTAGCATTACGATAACGTTCTTCCAATGGCTGTGCCAACTTAAGCCGGGATTTTGCGGCTAAATATCGACTTCGATCCGTTCGAAAACCACCGCCTTTCGCATCTGCATTTACCAGCTGCACCCGCCACTGAGCCGCCTGTATAGAATCACCAGAACGTTCCAGAACTTCAATTAAGCGCTGCCGGGCTTCCATGGATCGCTGCAATGGAAAAGGGAACCGACTTATAAAACGGGTATAAATTTTTATTGCCTGTTTATCGCTTACCACTTCCGCTAATTCAGCAGCCAACCATAACGCGTCGATCTGGTGATTCCCGACATCACTTAAAAATGAAACTTGCTGATACTCTGTAATGGCTTTTTTTAGATCTCCCAATTCCAAATATACCTGCGCTAATTTTTTAGTCACTTCAGACTGTAACTTCTGCTGAGCATTAACCTCTCTAAACGACTCAAATGCATCTGCCGCATTCTGCCATTCGCGAGCACCAAAAAAACTAAAGGCTTTATCATACTCACCATTCACATACATATTATTAATTATGCCAGATCTTATTGAAGACGCTTTAGCATGCTCGGGAAATATTGTTACAAAACGCTGCGCACTATCCATAAGCAGCTTATACCAATATTTTTTTTCAAATCCAGAGAGCTCTGCCAACCTTTTTTCATACATCAACAATGCAGAATAAGCTGCCCTTGATGAACCCGAACGTTTTTTATAATCATAAGCAATACGTTCATATTCTAATGCCGCCAATTCATACAACTGATTAAGCTGTAACGATTCAGCCATTTGTTGCCTTATACTCCATGCATTAACCGCATCTGGAAACGAAAGCAAATACAAGCGACACCAACGCTGCGCCTGACGATAATCCGATGCTTTATTACTATGCTTTGCTAAAAAATAATACCTGTTTGCTAATTGCTCAATATTCTTCTTTAGCTCATTGAAAGATTTACGGGTTTTACTTTTAGGGTGCAGGCGCCAATAAACATGGCTTGCGGAATAACGTAAAACAAAATCTTTTTGCGCATCTAAAAATGCATCATCAAATCCGGCCTCTTTATACATACGCATTATTTTTAATAAAAAAATGGGGGATTTAATATGCTGTTCATTTAAAGATACAAACAACTGGTAAGTTTTTACCGCATCACTAATACTGTTACGTTGTTGATAAAAATCAGCCAGTGACACAAACACATGATATTCATATTTACGCTTCTGTTTTTTTGAAAAATAATTACGCGCACTCACCGGGCCGGCTAAACTATCAAAACTCAAATTAATCGAACGCACAACATCATCAATAAATTGTTTTTCCTCCGCACTCATGCTCTTAAACACCAGATCACCATCGCGGGAGTGCACATCTAATAAATGCATAAATGAATTTAGTGCCAAATGATAATGCGTTTGTTTAAACTGGGACCATCCCTGCTGATACACAGCCTGCTCATAATAAGCTGAATTTCGATAATCGATAACAAGCTTATAAGCTTGTTCAGCTTTTAAATACTGACGCAACTCATACAATATATTGCCTCGGCGAAACTGTATTTCATCCAGAAAATTCACCTGCGGATAAAGCACTATTAAGTTATCCAATGTTTTTAATGCCATATCTTTCGCAAAAACATCTTCATATTTTTTTGATAAATCAAGCATCAACTGATCATGCTGCTGTAACGGAAAATCTTCGATAAGCGACTTGAACATTAGATCAATCGACGTCAAAGGAAGTTGCTTTGTATTGGCGTATTTTATTTTTAACGCCGCAAGTTTTTTCTGCCCTTCCATACGTAGCGCGTCATTAGATAAGGCTTGCAATAAATACGAAAAACCTTTCACCTCAACCGTTATTATCTTTTTCCGGGCTTGCTCCTGTTTTTGTTTTCCCTTAGATACTGAAGCACTTGAATTTTCCTCCACCAACAGGCCACTACACGAGGCAAGCATCAAACAACCAAACACAAAGACTAAATATTTTAATTTCATTTTTTTAAAAGCTAACTAAAATTTTCTGAAACAGATAAATGCACACATAAACCACCCAAAGATTTTGATTCCAGTAACTCAACTTTCATATGATGTAATTCTGCCACACGCCGTACAATTGATAATCCAATACCACTGCCCGAGTGCGAGCCACCATCTACCTTCTTAAATCGCTGCATAACGTCACCTCTTTGCTCAATGGGTATTCCAGGGCCACTATCATGTAACCAGATATTGATAACACCCGCCTGTTTTTTTAACTCCAGCATAATTTCACCACCGGCTGGCGTGTAACTAACGGCATTACTAAGTAAATTTCGCAACATGGCTTCCAGCGGGTACACATAGCCTTCAATATAAACCTCTTCTTCACCCCGCATACTCAGCGTCTGTTTTTTTTCATTAGACAGGGGGTAAATTTCAGCTACCTGATTAACACATAGCTCGTGCAAATTAAGACGTGTAATTTTCTGGGTTGCACGAATTGCCTGCGGATCCAGGCGCGCCAGTCCGAGCAACTGGTCAACCAGATGACTGGCTCGCTCAACGCCCTGACTAATCGCTAATAATGCGGATTGCTTTTCCGCGTCACTATCACTTGACTGAATCAATTGTAAATGCACTTTTAGTGCTGCCAAAGGTGTGCGTAATTCATGTGCGGCATCTGATGTAAATTGTCGTTCTTTGTCAAATGACAACCTTAAAGATTCAAACAAATGATTAAGCTCATCAACCAGCGGTTTAATTTCTTCAGGAACGCGCTCAAAATTCAGCGCATGTAATTGTTGACTTTTACGCGTAGAAATATCACTGGCAATTTCCTCTAACGGTAATAAACCCCGGCTAACAAAATACCAAACTAGTCCGCCCAACACAGGCAATAACAATATAAAGGGCCAGGTCATTTGAAGCGTTATTTCATTAACCAGTTCATCACGCACATCTTCTTGCTCTGCGGTAATAATTTGAAATTCATGGTTGGCATCCCACAAAGAAAAGGTTCTCCAGTTTTTATTATTAAACGTTTGATTAGCATAGCCCTGATCTAATTCACTGATAGGCTGCAGTGGTGCATTCGCAGATCGAATTAACATATTGCCATAGGTGTCCCACACCTGATGCGCAAGTTTCAGCTCATATAAATGCCCCTGTTGATAAACTTCTCGCTCAATATTTTTTTTATCTAACATCATTAAAGAATTTTCTTTTACCCCATCTGAAAATTCTTTGATGTGGCCGAGATTAACCTCTGCCATTACCAGACCCAAAATCAAGCGTGCTGAGCGTGATAACTGCGCATCAAATAATTCTTCCACCTCGTGCACACTCGCACGATAGCCACCCCAGATGGTAGTGCCGCCTACAACAACCATAGTGAGCAAAATAGAAATTAATAAATAGTTACGTAATGAATATTTCATTTTTATATTTTTGATTTAACCTTGTTGCAACCTAATCACACCAACTTATCAATCGTATACCCAACCCCTCGCACCGTGCGAATTAAATCATTACCGAGTTTTTTGCGTAAATGATGAATGTGCACTTCCACCGCATTGCTGCCCACATCATCATCCATACTGTATAAACTTTCCTCCATACGTGAGCGGGACAAAACCCGCCCGGTATTTTCTAATAACTCCAGCAACACACCATATTCACGGCGCGATAAATCAACGGCTTTGCCATCCTGAGTCACGGTGTGTGCGGCGGGATTTAACTGGATATTTTTATATTGAATTGCCGGATCAGCGCGCCCCCCCATGCGTCGAATTAGCGCACGAATGCGTGCATACACTTCATCTAAATCAAAGGGTTTAGTTAAATAATCATCGGCTCCCGCATCCAGGCCAGCAATACGATCTTCCACGCCATCCAGTGCGGTTAAAATTAAAACAGGTAACTTGCTGCCTTGTTTACGTAATTTTTTTAGCACATCTAAGCCCGACATATCCGGCAGCCCAAGGTCTAATACCATCACATCATAGGTTTCATGCTCTAAAGACATAAGCCCGGAGCGCCCGTTTTGAAACCAGTCGACAATATACTCCTGCTGCTTAAACCCCGCCTCTATTCCCTGCCCCAGTAACTCATCATCTTCAATTAATATTATTCGCATTCAGTCACTCGCTTAAATTTATTGCCACTTCACTAGCAGCCCACATTATTTTTTGAAAACAAACATCTCTTAAAGCCACTGAATTATAACCACTGGATTCCTGCCTTCGCAGGAATAACAATAGAAGGATAATTGGCTCAACAACACGGCTATTTCCTATACAAACTTAGCACTTCAGGAAATTATTACTGCTTAAGCTTTTCTTAAGATTCATTAAATATAGTTCACAACATGCATATATACGCCTTCCACACATTGATGAAATTTACCTATAAAGCCCTCACTCCGACTTTATTTTTTGCATTACTGACACTCAGCCATGTCGCCCGTTCAGACTACCCCGTCGCACCCGAGTTCACTCTACCTTCACAAGATAACCCGATTCAACTATCGAAGCTACAGGGAAAACTGGTGTATGTGGATTTCTGGGCATCCTGGTGCCGCCCCTGCAAAACATCCTTTCCGTGGATGATTAGCATGAAAGAAAAATTCAAAGATCATCCATTTGAAATTGTGGCGATTAATCTGGACAAAGACAAAACACTGGCCGATGCATTTATAAAATCGCAGGCCATTAACTTTCCTGTTGCCTTCAACCCCAATGCCGATGTTGCTGAAAAGTATGGCGTTGAAGGCATGCCCAGTAGTTATTTAGTTGATGCCCATGGGCATTTACGCATTCGTTACACCGGCTTCTGGAATAAGAGCAAAGACGAAAAAGAACAGATGATTAAGCGCCTGTTAAAACAAATGAAAAACACAACTAATACAACCGCCAACACAACACACCTAGTTGAGGAATAATTTAATGTTTCGAATTTTATTAATCACCAGTGTACTGAGCTTAAGCGCCTGCGCCAGCGTTCAGCCCTGGGAAAAAGGCCTGCTGGCAAAACCATCAATGGCACTGGTAGCAGACGAGAATGAAATTTTTCTGGATGAGCACATTTACTTCAGTAAAGAAGCCTCAACCGGTGGTCAGGGCGTAGGCGGAGGCGGATGCGGATGCAACTAAAAAATACTCAGCGCGAGGCTAACTTAAGCACGCAAACAAACAAAGTGGATAACCAGAATAAGACATCCATTAAAAGCAAATTAACCATGGCAACCTGTGCGTTATTACAGGCGGGTGCACCCGCAGCGCAGGCTGAAACCGGTGACTGGAATGTAGATGCCGCCACGCTGTATTACTCAGAAGCCGATGGGCGAGTGAGTATTTTTGAACCGGTAGTTAATGTTTCAAAACAAATTAATGAAGATGAATATCTTAAATTTAAACTGGTTTATGATGTATTAACCGGCTCTACACCTTATGGTGCTGTGCCAACCACAACAACACAAACCTTTACCAAGCCCTCGGGCAACGGTAACTACACAACACCGGCAGGCGAATTGCCACTTAACAGCTCATTTAGAGATACCCGGGTTGCCGGCGGTGTTGACTGGACGATTCCTTTTGACCGTCTTAAAAACATTACCTTTGGCGGAAACTTCTCTAAAGAATATGATTTTAACTCACTGGCAGCCAGTGCAACTTATGCGCAGGATAGTAGTGATAGAAACCGCACTTATACGGTTGGTCTGGGTTATACATCTGATACATGGGACCCGGTTGGCGGAAAAAACCCTGAACTGACTTATATGCGTATTGGGGGAACCGATCAAAATGGAAAAGGTGGCACCGACAGCAAAACCACAACGGACTTTATGCTGGGTTTAACTCAGGTTATTAACCGCTCAACGATTATGCAGTTTAACTTAGGCTTTAGTAATTCGAGCGGCTATTTAACCGACCCTTATCGATTTATTTCGGTACTTGAAAGCGACGGTACACTAACACCCGACAGTAATATACCAACTGACGCACGCCCCTACCTCTACGAAAAGCGCCCGGACACCCGTAGCCGAAATACGTTTTTCTGGCGCACAGTGCATCACCTGAATGAAGATGTGGTCAACGTCTCATATCGTTATTTCACCGATGACTGGGGCATTAATTCGCATACCTTAGATTTCAGATATCGATACGAGCTTGGCGGCAGTCATTACCTGCAACCTCACTTAAGATATTACACTCAAAGCAGTGCTGACTTCTTTGCAAACTATTTATTAGAAAGCAATGTTGCAACTACTGATTTTATCAGTGCGGATTATCGCTTAAGTGAATTTGTTGGCACCACTATCGGCTTAAAATATGGTTTTGAAATAGATAAAAACAGTGAATTTACCATTCGTACTGAGTTTATGAATCAAACCTACACCGTGCAGGATGAAATATTAGCTGAACAACAGGGGCTGGATATTGCACCTGACTTGAATGCAGTAATTTTCCAGGTAGGTTTTAATATTCACTGGTAATTAACGCTAAGCCCCCTCTTTTTCTAAGAGGGGGTACACCATGTAATTCACTATAATTTCAATACTTTAGAGCTTAACTTACTGGCATTGACTTCGACCCCGATAGTTGGTGGCCTTGAAAAGCCTACAGACACTGGATACCTTGAACTACCCACCCGGGCATGACGAAGTAACTTCTGTGATTTCATACCTGGAAATATTTAAAATCATTATTAATCTGATACGGTTTATGTATAAGAAAATTTCAAAAAAGTTAACGGGACGGCTGAATATTTAATGATCGAGGGATTTTCGAATACTGCAGGCCAACTCAACTTTGCTATAAGGTTTACTCAAAAGATCAGCATTGTAATAACTCAAACCATGCCCTTCAATTGTTTCTGAAATAAACCCGGAAGTAATTTGTATTTTTAATTCGGGACGCAAGGCTAATGCTGCTTTAACCAGTTCGTATCCATTCATACCCCCCGGCATTACAACATCGGTAAATAACAGATCCACCGATTGATTGCTGGATAATATTGATAAAGCCTCCGTTGGCCCATTGGCTTTTAGTGCGTCATAGCCCAGACTGCTTAAATGCAAAACCGCTAAATTTGCTAATTCAGTTTCATCATCAACAATAAGAATTGTTTCATTGCCTTCAGGAGCATCTAGCGTACTTTTTGTAAGCACTAAAGCATCCTCCTGCGTTTTAACTCGCGGCAGAGAAAGCCGAAAAGTGGTTCCAATTCTTGGCTCTGAATACACACTAAGGTCACCATGATTACGTTGTGTAAAACCATAAACCATTGACAGGCCAAGCCCTGTACCCTGGCCTACGGGTTTAGTTGTATAAAAAGGTTCAAAGATACGCTCCAGCGTTTGAGCATCCATGCCGGTACCGGTATCACTAACAATTATCTGCACAAACTCATTGCTCTCTACTGCGGGAATTTGCTGTTTACTGACTTCATCTAAAAGAATGTTTTTAGTGATTATATTAAGCTCCCCTCCACTGGGCATTGCATCCCGTGCATTAATTACCAAATTTAAAATAACATCCTGTAGCTCACCCACATCAGCCTCTACATTCCATAAGTCATCGGCTAACGATATTTCCACTTGCACCTGCGGTGTTACTGAGCGCTTTATCATATCGGAAAATTCATCAATCGCAGCATTCACATTTATTACCGATTTTTCCTCTGAAGAAAGACGTGAAAATGATAATAATTGACGGGTTAAATCAATACACCGCATGCTTGCACGGGTCGTAATGTTCAGCCACTTGTTTAGCTTCTCATCGGATGATAAGGCTTCACTTAAAAATTCAAGATAGCCTGTTACGATACCGAGCTGATTATTAAAGTCATGTGCAATTCCCCCGGTTAACTGCCCGATGGCTTCCATTTTTTGACTTCGGCGAAGTTTTTCAGCATGCTGTTTTTTTTCTGTTATGTCGGTTGATATACTACAAATCGCATAAATTTCACCCTTATCATCAAACAGAGGATATTTGATAGAGCTAAACACGAATACATCATTATTAAACAGGACAACCTCTTCTACCTCAATCGCCTGTTTACTGGCTAAAACGCACTGATCATTCCTGTGAAGTTTTTGCGCATCCTCCTGAGAAAAAATATCAAAATCAGTTTTACCTAAGACCGGTTGATTATTCGAAGCCAGTGCTTCCTCACCTTTTTGATTGATGTAGGTATATTTTCCCTGCAGATCTTTTATCGCAATTATGGCTGGTGAATGATACATAATTCCATGAAGGTCGCGCTTATATCTGGATTCTGATTGCTTGATTTTCTGGCGGTTTTTCGCCTCTTTCAGCTCTCGATCAATTGCCGGTATCAAACGAGCCGTATCGTCCTTCATAATGAAGTCACGCGCACCTAAACGCATAGATTCGATGGCAATGCTCTGGTCAATAGTGCCCGATAACACAATGAGCGGCAGATTCTGATTGAGTTTATTCAGGGTGTTTATAACGTCAATAGAATTAAGCTCAGGTAAGGTATGATCTGTGATAACAAGATCCCAGTCAGGTATTGCAAGGCTGCTGATTAATGCCTCAAGTGTTTCAATGCGCTCATATTCAACATTAAACCCGCCTTTTTTTAAGGTACGCATTAAAAAGAAAGCATCATCTTCTGAATCTTCAATTAAGAGCAGCTTTAGTGGCTTTTGTTTCAATATATTCTCATTAAAAATAGTGGCTTATTACTTTAACAGGTCAAATATTGTTTTGAATATTTGTAACTATAGTAAATATTAAGCCCCCCCCCGAATTAGACTTTTATAAATACTACCACCAGTATAGCTTGCATCACTAAACCTTGTGTAAAACGCCTACTGAAAAACCAGATACAAACAACATAGCTATGCCACTAGCTAAAAAAATACCAGCGACTATAGTAATAGCAAAATATAAAAATAATACAAAAAACAACATAGTATTAGGGAAAGATAATGGAAAGCAAAAATAATAATAATCCCACAGACAAATCAGGGGTAATTTTATTATACATTTCAAGTGTATTATTTATAAGTATACTGTCTAGCAGCTGTTCAACTGAGCAAGGTCAATCAAAGGCGCCCATCAATATTACATTAGCTGCAGAAATGAGCTTACTGCCCGCCACAGTTTGGGTGGCCGAGCAAAAGGGCTTTTTTAAAAAATATAATATTACTCTGAATGTACTCGAATATGACTCAGGCCGTAATGCATTAGAAAGCATGTTAAAAGATCCATCAATTAACATTTCGACCGTCGCCCAAACACCGGTCGTGTTTAATAGCTTTAACAACGAACCCTATGTTATTTTCGCCACCATGGCTTATTCGCTGGATGATACAAAGTTGTTAGCCCGCAAAGATCACGGCATTGAAAAACCCGAAGATTTAAAGGGTAAAAAAATCGGTGCAACCGTACGCTCAACCGGCCATTATTTTTTAGAGGGCTTTCTAAATCACTATAATTATAATTTGCAGGATATTACACTGATTGATGTCAACGCATCGCAATTAAAGTCTAAACTCGAAAGCGGTGAGCTCGATGCTATCACCAGCTGGGAACCGCACATTAGCAATGCAGAAAAATCCCTCGGTAAAGAAAAGTTAACCCTGCTAATTAGCCCCACACCTTTTCGTAAAGATTTCTTTTTTACTGCACACAAAGATTATGCAAAAAAACATAGCGACAGACTAGAGCGATTTCTTTCTGCATTAATTGATGCCGAGGATTATATATCTGAAAATCCAGAAGATGCACAAATCATTATTTCTCAGCGCTTAGGTGTAAAGTTAGATCTGATAAAAAAAATATGGAAAAGTTTCACCTTTGACGTTTCTTTAGAACAATCTATTTTGGTTAATTTAGAAAACGAAGCCCTATGGGCCACCGCCTTTTTCAAGAATACAAAAACGGTACCAAACTATCTGGATTTTATTGATATAAAGCCACTTTCCAAAGTAAAGCCTCATAGCGTTAATTTAATTTATTAAGTTATTATGACACTCGCTTCACAATCCAAACTCATATCAATATTCTTACTGATATTAGTTTCAATCACCGCTGTTGTTTATCTGGAGCTACTTAATTCTGTTGAAAAAGAGCGTAAAAGCTATGACCGTTTAAGCGAAATATCTCGAGGCGTATTCGAATTAAGCTTATTAACTTCTGAACATTTATCGATTAGAACCAGGCGCACTGAAGTTCAGTGGAAAAGGCGCCATGCATCTTTAACTAATTATATGCTAGTTGCCTCAAGAACATTTGAAGGCGAATCAGTTAAGCAGCTCTTGCGTGCCAGAGTTGCTCTTGCAAGCTTACGAAAGCTTTTTTTTAAAATCGTAATTGCAGAACATAAACTGGTTAATGCGACAGATAAAGAGCGAGAAAAACATGAAAAGCTGATTTCTACCCTTGCGACACAGGTGCGAATCACCTCCCAACAATTAATCTCAGATATAAGTCGAGCAGGATTTCACTCTCTAAACTCACTCAAGCACGCAGAAAAACAGGCCAGCTATATTCTAGGTGCGGTTCTAATTGTGATTTTAATTGCATTAGTTTTTGTAATAATATGGATACAAAGATTATTTATTTTACCCATTAAAGATTTGAGTCGATTTTCAGAAAAATTAATCGAAGGTGATTATCGTAGCAGAACCAATATTAAATATAATAATGAAATTGGTTATTTAGCCAAAAGCTTTAATGCACTGGCGACAACGATAGCAGAAAAAATTGAAACCTTAGTAAAGCAGTCAGACCGGCTGGAAGAATCAAATATAAAAACCGAGGCATTATTAGAAAAAACCAAAACTACTGAGCGCCAATATAAAGATATTTTTACTGCGGCAGCGGATTCTATTTTTACCATTAATGCCGATGGAATAATTTTAACCGCTAACCCAGCAAGTGCAGCCTTGTTTGGATACAAGGAAGCTGAACTCGTAGGTGAAAATATAAAAATAATTGTTTCTCCCGAGCATTACGCTAATCACGATTCATATATTAATAACTTCCTTCAAACAAAAACAAAAAAAATCATTGGCATTGGCCAGCATGTAGAGGGCAAACATAAAAACGGTACGTTGATACCCGTTCACCTTCGTATAGCCGATATGTATCGTGACGGAAAAATCGAGTTTATTGGAGTGCTGCGGGATATGACGGAGGAACTAAAAGCCAAGGAAGAAGCAGTTAAAGCCAATGAGCTGCTAGAGATAACCAATAAAGAACTGGAATCCTACGCCTACTCTATTTCTCATGATTTGCGTTCACCGCTTCGAAGTATCGACGGATTTAGTTTAGTGTTACTCGAAGATTACGCAGAATCACTAGACGAAGAAGCAAAAGACTATTTAAAACGAATACGTGCCGGCAGTAAAAAAATGTCTGAGCTGATTACCGAACTACTTAATGTTTCACGCATTATGAAAGAAGCGATGAAATTAGAAGAAATCGATATATCGGCTTTAGCTAAAGAAGAACTAAAACCTATTATTGAAAATTACCCGGACAACAAAATTGAGTTTAATTGTGAAAGCTCAATGATAGTAATGGCTGATAAACCATTAATACAATCTGTAATCGAAAACTTATTAAACAATGCGGTTAAGTATTCACATAAAAACAAACACATTAAAATTGAAATGAGTTCATTTATAGAAGATAATAAAACGATTTACTACATTAAAGACAATGGCTCAGGTTTTGACATGAAGCATGAAAATAAATTATTTAAACCATTTCAGAGACTACACAAAGTCAATCAATTTGAAGGTTCCGGCATTGGCCTGGCCACTGTACAACGCATTATTTCCCGCCACAATGGAAAAATATGGGCTAAAGCTGAAATTGATAAAGGTGCGACATTCTTTTTTACATTAAGTTAATAAATTATAATAGACAAACCACAAACAGGAAGTATCGTTATGCCTGAAACTAACAATTACATTTTATACGTTGATGATAGTGAAGATGATGTTTTAATGGCAAAAAGAGCGTTTAAAAAAAATAAATTAACCACCGAGATTATTACCCTGACTGATGGCCAGGAATGTATTGATTATATATTTTCTGAAGGCGATTATCAGGGAAAAAATAATGGCCTGCCTCTTGTCATATTGCTCGATTTAAATATGCCTAGAGTCAATGGTTTTGAGGTGCTTGAGCATCTACGCAGTAAGGAGCTAACAAAGCAGATACCGATTGTTGTTTTAACCACATCTGATGCAGAGAATGATATTGCAAGAGCCTATGAACTTGGTGCTAATAGTTTTATTACTAAACCATTACAAACTGAAGATTTTTTTCGCACCATCATTGATATTGACATGTATTGGTCTGTGCATAATAAAGCACCTTAAAAATTGCAGCCTCAATTAAATCTCCCCCGCCTCTTCTTTTTCTAGATGGGTGTTACACAAATGGCACTTAACTTAAGCCCAATAAAAAACAGAAGAAAACACAAATGAACACTAACAACGCAATAAACTGTAGTGGCTTATACCAGATCTGACATATTTAATAACAGGTTTAAATCTAGTCCTACAGAAGCTACGCTTTACGGGAACTTGAATTCTGTGGTTTCGCCTTGTTGGCGACTCACTTTTTTGTATGAAAGCCATCCCTGGCTTTCACCCCCCCAGCTTTCATCCTGGGGGGCCATGCAGAGCATGTTCAAAAATGCTCCCCGCATTTTTAGTCTACAGCCCATGATAATCATATATGGAAAAGTAAGCAAAAAAATGCCACCCTTTACTCACCAGCCCTCATTAAAAAACAATGAGGGTGCCAGAAAATTGTTCAATAGACTTCTAAATTGCATTCCAAACGGTGAGTTACTCGCTCCGTTACCGGGTCGTCCCGGTAAGCCGTCCA
>Ga0316205_10002486_pt1 | contig 19084 bp, 19 predicted proteins | sample 3monthpyrite_MG_FD_204941 | JGI IMG/M metagenome (GOLD analysis project Ga0316205, IMG submission 204941) | Microbial mat bacterial communities from mineral coupon in-situ incubated in ocean water Damariscotta River, Maine, United States -... | ecosystem: Environmental > Aquatic > Marine >... | reverse complement strand
CTTAACCCTGCCTCAGGTTTAAGTCGAAACGCTTTAGGCCCCGGCCCGTATCCGGCCCGTATCGCGTCTGTTGTTTCTGGCGCCCGTTGTTTTTGTACCCGCCTCCTGACCCGTGGCCGCAAACGCCCCGGCGCAGTCAGCGGGACGGGAAACATGGCCAGCCGAAACGGGTGTCTCCTTCCGCCCGGCCGGTACCTCATGTTTGCGGGCACAATTGACGGCCCCGCCCAACCTGTTACCACTGCCCCATGCTCGCCGTTTTCCTCCAGACCCTGCCCTTCTTTCTGCTCATCGGTCTGGGATATGGCGCAGGCCGCACGGGGTTTTTCACACCTGAGGCGACGGCCTATCTTACCAAGTTCGTCTTCTACTTCGCGCTCTCGGCGATGCTGTTCAGGTTCTCCGCGAACCTGTCGCTGGCCGAGGTGTTCGACCTGCGCTTCGTCATGGCCTATCTCTGGGCCACCGCCTTTGTCTATGGCATCGTCACGGCGATTGCCTTCCTGCGCGGGCTCAAGGTCCAGGAGGCCGCCTTCGAGGCGCAATGCGCGGTGATCGGGAACCTGGGCTTTCTGGGCATCCCGATGCTCACGCTGCTGATGGGCGAGGGCGCGGTCGGTCCGGTGCTGCTGGTGGTGGCGGTGGACCTGATTGTCTTCGGCTCGCTCGTGGTGATCCTCGTCACCGGCTCGCGCGACGGACGGATGTCGTTCGGCGTTCTGAAAACCGTCGGGCTGGGCCTGCTGAAAAACCCCATGATCGTCTCGATCACGCTGGGGCTGATCTGGTCCACCCTGGCGCTTCCGATCCCGGTGGTGATGAACCAGTTTCTGGCACTTCTGGGCGGGGCGGCCACGCCCGGAGCGCTCTTTGCCATCGGCGCGTCGCTGGCATCCAAATCTGCCGAACGCCCGGTGATCGCGGGCTACCTGTCGTTTTGCAAGCTGGTGCTGCACCCGGGATTTGTGGCGATCTCCGCGCTCTGGCTCTTCGCGGTCGAGCCCTATGCCGCCGCCGTCATGATCGCCTCCGCCGCGCTGCCGGTGGCAGGCAATGTGTATATCCTCGCGCAGCATTACGGCGTGGCGGCACACAGGGTTTCGGCCTCGATCCTCATGTCCACCGCCGCCGCCGTGATCACCGTCAGCCTTGTCATCGGCTGGGTCTCCGCGCTCTATTGATGCCATGTACGATCCGCGCCCCATTCCCCACCGCCCCCGCCTTGACGACGCCGAGGCGCAGACCGCCGTCGAGACCTTCCGCGATACCATGCGCCTGCGTTGCTCGGTCCGCGACTATGCGCCCGACCCGGTGCCCCGCGACCTGATCCAAACGGCAATCGAGACCGCAGGGACCGCGCCTTCGGGGGCCAATCAGCAGCCCTGGCATTTCGCCGCCATCGCCGACCCCGCGCTCAAGGCCCGTATCCGCGAGGCCGCCGAACAGGAGGAACGCGCCTTCTATGCGGGCGGCGGCGGCGATGCCTGGCTGGCCGCGCTCGAACCCATCGGCACCGATGCCACCAAGCCGCATCTGACCGTCGCGCCCTGGCTGATCGTGATCTTTGCCCAGCGCCATGGCACGGCACCCGACGGCACCCGGACCAAGCACTACTACGTCCCCGAAAGCGTCGGCATCGCCACGGGAATGCTGATCACCGCGCTGCACATGGCCGGACTCTACTGCCTCACGCACACCCCCAATCCGATGAAGTTCCTCACCGCGCTCTGCGATCGCCCGGACAATGAGAAACCCGTGATGATCCTCGCTGTCGGCCACCCCGCGCCGGGGGCCACCTGCCCCGCCGCCGCGCGTATCCGCAAACCCTTGTCCGAGGTTGTGTCCTTCTTTGACTGAGGCAGCGCAAAAGGCCTTTCTGCACGGGCGGAAAATGCGCTAAGCACGGGGGCAGACACGAGATTGAAAGAGGCCCCCATGCAAACCAACTCCGAAAACGCCTGCTTCGGCGGCGTCCAGGGCGTCTATAGCCACGCCTCGTCCGCCACGAATTGTGACATGACATTCGGCCTTTTCCTGCCGGCCGAGGCAGCCGACGGCCCCGTGCCCGTGCTGTGGTACCTCTCGGGCCTGACCTGCACACATGAGAACGCCATGACCAAGGCCGGCGCCCAGACCTGGGCCGCCGAGCAGGGGATCGCGCTCGTCTTTCCCGACACATCGCCGCGCGGGGATGACGTGGCCGATGACGAGGCCTATGACCTGGGCAAGGGTGCCGGGTTCTACGTCAACGCCACCCAGGCCCCGTGGAAGCGTCACTTCCGGATGTGGGACTATGTGGCCGAAGAACTGCCCGCCCTCATTGGTGAACATTTCGCCATCGACCCCGAACGGCAGGCCATCACAGGTCACTCCATGGGCGGGCACGGCGCGCTGACGCTGGCCATGGGCCTGCCGGGACGGTTCAAATCCGTGTCAGCCTTCGCACCCATTTCCAATCCCACGGCCAGCGACTGGGGCCGCAAACAGCTGGGCGCCTATCTGGGCAATGACGAGCGCCGCTGGGCACCCCATGACGCCACGCTCCTGATGCGCGAGACAGGCTTTGACGGCCCGATCCTCACCGACACGGGCACATCCGACCAGTTCATCGACCTGCTCAAACCCGAGGCCCTCGCCCATGCCGCCGCCGAACGCCGCCAGCAGGCAAGCCTGCGGATGCAGCCCGGCTATGACCACAGCTATTTCTTCGTCTCCACCTTCATGGAAGACCACGTCGCCTTCCACGCCGAGGCGCTCTACGCATGAGCCGCAAAAAGTCATACGATTATGACCTGATCATCATCGGCTCGGGGCCCTCGGGGCGCTCGGCGGCGATCCAGGCGGGCAAGCTCAAGCGCCGCGTGCTGGTGGTGGACCGCAAGGACCGGCTCGGCGGCGTATCCGTACACACCGGCACCATCCCGTCCAAGACCCTGCGCGAAACGGTGCTCAACCTCTCGGGCTGGCGCGAGCGCAGCTTCTATGGCCGCGCCTACCGCGTGAAGGACGACATCGAGGCCCAGGACCTCAAGGCGCGCCTGCACAAGACACTCGACTACGAGGTTGACGTGCTCGAGCATCAGTTCAACCGCAACCATGTCGACACGCTGATGGGCCTGGCCAGCTTCACCGGCGCCAACGAGATCGAGGTCGCCACCGAGGCGGGCGAGACCACGCGGCTCACGGCCGAGAAGTTTCTGATCTCCACAGGCACCAGGACCTACCGGCCCGATTATGTGCCCTTCAACGGTCAAACCATCGTGGATAGCGACGAGTTTCTCGAACTGGGCCGCATCCCGCGTGGCCTGATCGTGGTAGGCGCGGGTGTGATCGGCGTGGAATATGCCACGATGTTTTCCGCGCTCGACGTGCGCGTGACCCTGATCGAGCCGCGCGAGACCTTTCTGGATTTCATCGACAAGGCGATCATCGAGGACTTCACCCACCAGATCCGCGAAAACGGCGTCGACCTGCGGCTGGGCTCTGCCATCGAAAAGATCGAGGACGCGGGCGAACATGTCGAGGTGAGCCTCGAGAACGGCCGCCACGTCCGGGCCGAAATGCTGCTCTTTGCCGCCGGACGCATGGGGGCCACGAACCGGCTCAACCTCGACACCGTTGGGATCGGGACCGACCACCGCGGGCGCATCGAGGTGGACCGCAAGACCTATCAGACCAACATCCCGCATATCTATGCCACCGGCGACGTGATCGGCCATCCCTCTCTGGCCTCCACCTCGATCCAGCAGGGCCGGGTGGCGGCCTGCCACGCGCTCGATACGCCCACCCTCCCCGAAAGCCCGTGGTTCCCCTATGGCATCTATTCGGTCCCCGAGATTTCCACCTGCGGCATGTCCGAGGAAGAGATGCAGGACCGCGGCATCCCCTACGAGGTGGGCGTCGCACGGTTCCGCGAAACCTCGCGCGGGCATATCATGGGGGTCGAGCACGGGATGCTGAAAATGCTCTTTTCGCTGAAAACCCGCCGAGTGCTGGGTGTGCAGATCGTCGGCGAAGGGGCCACCGAGCTGATCCACATCGCGCAGGCCGTGCTCAATCTGAAGGGCACCGTGGATTACTTCGTCCAGAACACGTTCAACTATCCCACACTGGCCGAGGCCTACAAGATTGCCGGCCTTGATGCCTTCAACCGGATGCCGATCCCGGAGGAATTCAAAGTGAAGCGGAAAAGCTGACGCGCCGGAAAAACCGCAGTTTCCCGATCAGGTGGATTGCAAAAATACCGGTGCCCCGAAGAGGAGCCGAAGGATGCCGATCTATGTCGATGCCGATGCCTGCCCCGTGAAGGCCGAGGTCGAAAAGGTCGGCACACGGCACGGGCTGCGGATGTTCATCGTCTCCAACGGCGGATTGCGCCCGTCGCGAAACCCGCTGGTCGAGACCGTGATCGTGCCCGACGGCCCGGACGTGGCGGATATGTGGATCGCCGAGCGCGCCGGGCCGGGCGATGTGGTGATCACCGGGGACATTCCGCTGGCGGCCAGATGCGTCGAGGCGGGCGCGCAGGTGCTCAAGCATAATGGCGAAGCACTGACCGCGGCCAATATCGGCAACGTGCTGGCCACCCGTGATCTCATGACCGACCTGCGCGCCGCCGATCCTTTTCGCCAGGGCGGCGGCAAGGGCTTCACCCGCGCCGACCGTTCGCGCTTTCTGGACGCGCTTGAACGCGCCTTGCGCACCGCCGCCCGCGCCGCGCCGCGATGCTGAGCAGCACGCCCCGCACCAATCTCCTCGGCGCGGGCTATGCCACGCTCGCCGCGCTGTGTTTTTCGCTCAACGACGTCGGGATCAAATTTCTCTCGGACAGCTACGCTCTGCACCAGATCGTGCTGATCCGCACTCTGGTCGGGCTGGCGACACTGGCCATCGTCATTGCGCCCTTCGCGGGCGGGCTCACGCTGATTCGCACCCGGTGCGTCGGCTGGCACCTGCTGCGCGGGCTGTGCATCGTCTTCGCCAATTCCTTCCTTTTTCTCGGGCTCGCCTCGTTGCCCATCGCGGATGCCATCGCGATCTATTTCATCGCCCCGCTGATCGTCACCCTTCTTTCGGTACTTTTCCTGCGCGAACGCGCCGGACCGCGCCGCTGGACGCTCATCCTTCTGGGCTTTGCCGGCGTGCTCTTCATCGTGCGCCCCGGCAGCTCGACCTTCCAGGTGGCAGCGCTTTTCCCGATGATCGCCGCCACGCTCTATGCCGCCGTTCATGTCATTGCCCGCCGCATCGGCGGCACCGAGAGCGCGGCCACCATGACGTTCTGGATCCTCATGTCCTTTGTCGCCGCCAGCAGCACGATCGGCCTCATCCTCGGCGATGGCCGCCTTGCCGGCAACGTGCATCCCGCCTTCGAGTTCCTGGTCCGCGCCTGGGCCCCGATCCAGCGCGCCGATCTGTGGATTTTCGTCATGCTGGGCACCTCGGGGGTCATCGGCGGCTTTCTGATCTCCCAGGCCTACCGGATTGCCCAGGCAAGTTTTGCCGCCCCCTTCGAATACATCTCGATGCCGCTGGCGGTGGTCTGGGGCGTGACCGTCTTCGGCACCTTTCCGGACATCTCCGCCTGGATCGGCATCGCCCTGATCGTCGGCACCGGCCTGGCGCTGATCTGGTTCGAATCCCGCAAGCGCTCCGGCGCGGACCAAACCGCAGAGGTCTTCAGATGATCAGCGCCGTGATCTTTGACATCGGCAACGTGCTGATCCGCTGGCACCCCGAAACCTGGTACGACAAGGCTGTCGGCCCGGACCGCCGCGCCGCCTTTTTCGACGCCTTCGACTTCCACGCGCTGATGGAGCGGATCGACGCCGGAGGGCATTTCACCGGCACCATCGAGGCGGTGGCCCGCGACACTCCGGACTGGCAGGCCGAGATACTCATGCTCCGTGACAACTGGTGCGACATCGCCCAACCCGCGATCCCCCGTTCCGTGCGCCTGCTCAGGGCGCTCAAGGCGCGCGGCCACCAGGTCTTCGCTCTGAGCAATTTCGGCGCCCAGAACTATCCGCAGACAGTCGCCCAGTTTCCCTTTCTGGAGCTTTTCGACCGCAGCTACATCTCCGGGGAAATGGGACTGATCAAACCCGATCCCGCCATCTATGCCGCGCTCGAGGCCGATTGCGGCCTGGCACCCGAAACCCTGCTCTTTGCGGATGACCGCGCCGAAAATATCGGCGCCGCCCGCGCCCGCGGCTGGCAGACACATCTCTTCGAAACCCCTCGGGGCTGGGCAGATTGCCTCATCCGCCATAGCCTGCTGACCAAGGAGGAGGCGACATGACATTCACCCACATCCCTTTTGCCGAGGGCGAGGCCAATCTCGACTGGCTGGCGCTTGCCGCCGCGTTCGCGGCCGGTCACGAACTGCCCAGGGCCGAGATCGGCGATACCTTCCTCTACCGCGATCCCGACACGCTGCTCAGCCGCGCGGCCTGGATCGACGGTATGGGGCTTGCGGTGAAATCGGCCACGATCTTCCCCGGCAACCCCGCCAGGGGTGCGCCGATGATCAACGGCGCCGTCTGCCTCTACTCGGATACCGGCGGCACGCTCGAGGCGCTGATCGACTTCCACCTCGTGACCAAGTGGAAAACGGCCGGAGACAGCCTCTATGCCGCCACCCGCCTCGCGCGGCCCGACAGTCAAAACATCCTCATCGTCGGCGCGGGCACCGTGGGCCGCAACCTGCGTGCCGCCTACGCCGCCGCCTTTCCGCAGGCGCGCTTTACCGTCTGGAACCGTACGCCCGCGAATGCTCAGGCCATGGCCGCCGACATCCCCGGCCTCGCCGTGGCCGAGGACCTCGAGGCGGCCGTGCGCGCCGCCGACATCGTGACGTCCGCCACGATGTCCACCGACCCGCTGATCCGGGGCGACTGGCTCCGGCCCGGCCAGCATATCGACCTCATCGGCGCCTACCGGCCGGACATGCGCGAGGCGGACGATGCCGCGCTGCTCAAATCCCGCGTCTTCGTGGACAGCTACGACACCACTATGGGTCATATCGGCGAGATCGAAATTCCCCTCGCCGCGGGCACCATCAGCCGCGACCACCTGATCGCCGATTTCTACGAGCCCGAAAAGTTCCGCCGCCGGTCCGGGGACGAGATCACCCTGTTCAAGAACGGCGGCGGCGCGCATCTCGACCTGATGACCTCGCGCTACATCCTCGATGCGTGGGACGCGGCCTGATGGGCTGGGCGCTGCTCGCCGGCCTGCTGGCCCTCTACTACGCTCCGTTCCTGCGCGAGGCGCTGCGCCCGAACCTGTCAGAGGCCGACCGCGCCAGGGCCCCCGGCCGGTTCGCCGACCTGCCCCGCGGGCGCACCCACTATCGGTGGCACGGGCCCCCGGACAGCCAGGTCATCATATGTATTCACGGCCTCACGACCCCCAGCTTCGTCTGGACGCCCATCGCCGAAGGATTGGCCGCCCAGGGCTTCCGTGTGCTGACCTACGACCACTACGGGCGCGGCTATTCGGATCGCCCCAGGGGGGCACATGACCTCGCCTTCTACAACGATCATCTGTCGGCGCTTCTCGATCACCTCGGCGTCACCGCGCCCGTGACCCTGTTCGGCTACTCCATGGGCGGGGCCATCGCCGCGAGCTTCGCCGCCGCCCACCCCGACCGCACGGCCCGGGCGATCCTGCTGGCTCCGGCGGGTCTGGGCCATGACCTCGGCGGCGTGGCCCGGATCGTGGCACGGCGCAAATGGCTGGGACGCTGGCTGATGCTGGCCAGCTATGCAGGATCCTACCGCGCCGCTCTCGAAGAGGACCGCGCGCTCGCCACCCCTGCCCTGCCCGACGTGGTGGACCTGCAACTGAAGGAACTCGACTATCGCGGCTTCATCCCCGCCGTCTGGTCCTCGCTCTACCATGCGCTCGACCATGACCTCTTTGACGAGCACCGCAGGATTGCCGCGGCTGGCACGCCCCTCACCGCGATCTGGGCCGCGGATGACGATATCATCCCCGTCGCGGGGGCCGAAAAACTTGCCGCCCTCAACCCCGCCGCCACCAATGTGGTCATCGAAAACGCAACCCATGCCGTGGCCTATACTCATCCTTCTGACGTGCTGAACACTCTCCCACCGCCGCGCTGAACCGGCTTGACGGGATTTGGGTATTTGCCGACCAGAAAGAGGCCATGGGCTTTCCTTTCGCAAAAAATCCCGGGGGCGACCGTGAAAACGCCATGCGGTTTCGCGGCAGGGGGCAGAGCCCTCTCAGGCCTCGTGGCGGTTGCGGAAAAGCTCCCACCGAAACCGCGCGCGCACACCAATATCCAGGAACGGGCGCGGCGGCAGGTTCGAGGGGCTGCCGAGGCTCTGCATGTCCGCAATCAGCGGATTGTCCTGCCCGCTTGCCATATCCGCGGCCAGCGTGCCTGCGAACGTGCCTTTTGTGACGCCTACGGCGTTCTGACAGACCGCCGACCAGACATTGCCCGCCACCTGCCCGAACCCCGGCGCTGCATTGCGCGACAGGCACACGAAGCCCGACCAGCTGTGTTCCATCTCCACGCTCTGCAACTCCGGGAACCGCGCATCGAAGAGCCGCTTGTGCCGCTTTGCAACCGCCTGGCGTGCGGCCTCGCCGAAGCGCTGGCCCGGGCAGTATTCCAGCCCTTGCCGGATCAGGATCCGGTGATCGTTGGTATAGCGCATCGTGATCCCGGCAAAGGCATTCGCCGGCGTCAGCCCCCAGGGCGCCTTCACGCCATACCGGACCTGCTCGCTTTCGGTCAGGGGCCGGGTCAGGCTGGCATGGGCCACCAGATGGATGAACTTCGACGCGTAAAAGCCGAACCGCTCGGCAAAGCCATTGGCCGCGAGGATCATCCGGGGGGCCTTGATCACCCCGCCCGCACAGGTCAGGCGCACACCGTTGACGTTCTCGTATTCCAGCACCGGCGCGCCTTCGAAGGCGCTCACGTTCTCCGGCAGGCTGTCCATCAGTCCACGGGTCAGCGCGGCCGGGTTCATCAGCCGCCCGCCCGGCGTATAGATCGCGGCGGTGAAATGGGGCGACCCCAGCCGCGCGCGCAGATCCTCGCCGCGCACCCATTCAAACGGCTCTCCCAGCGCGTCGAGTTCCCTGGCGAACGGCTCAAGCACATCGCGCACGCCGCGTTCGGAAACGGCCGTGTGGTGTTTGCCGTCCCGGGACCAGTCACAGCCTATTGCGTGACGCTCCACCAGCCTGTCCAGCTGATCAATCGCAAACCGCGCAAGCCGCATGAACCGGTGCGAACCGTCCAGCTCCTCCAGCGAACTGCCCACGTTATGCGGCAGATCAATGGCAAAGCCCGAATTGCGCCCCGAGGCATTCTCACCGGCCGCACCCGCATCGACCAGCGCGATATGATGTCCGGGGTGTATCTCCGCGAGCCGCCGCGCGGCGGCAAGCCCGGCATAACCGCCACCCAACACCACCCAATCAGCGGTCACATCGCCCTTGGGGGCCACGTTCGGAGTGCGCTCCGGCAGGATCGCGCTCCAGCCATTGCTGCGGTCATCGCGCGGCAGACGGGTGATCTTCATGACGCCTGCTCTGCCCAGTTCACCGGCGTGATCGCGTAAAAGACCAGCGCATGTCTGGCCCGATACCGCAGCTCGGTCCCATCCGGCAGCCAGATGCAATCGCGCGGCCCCGCGGTGATCGTGCCCCCGGGTGTGTCGATCTCGACCGCGCCCTCCAGCACCAGGATCACCTCGTCATACTTCACCGTCCAGGGGATGTCCGCGTCCCGGAACCGCGCAAATCCTGTGCCCAGCGCCGTCCCGTCGCCACCGCCAACCACCTCGGTGACGCCGGCCATCTCGCCATATGCAAAACGCGGGCCGAACGTCAGCCCGTCAAACGCGATTTTCCGCGCGGCAGTCTTGTCGGTCATGAGACTTCCCCCTCCAAAGTCACAGAACCATACACCCTTGTATGTTTCCAGACAACCCTGTATGGTTCTTCTCATGACCATGCTGTCCCAAACCGCTGCCGAGGCCCAGAAAAGCCGCGCCGACTGGCTTGGGGCCGCGATCGAGGCACTGAAATCAAGGGGCGTCGAGGCGGTTCAGATCACCGGACTGGCGCGCGGCATGGGCATCACGCGCGGCAGCTTCTACTGGCACTTCAAGAACCGCGAGGCATTGCTCGAGGCGATCCTCGCCGAATGGCGCGCGCGCAACACCGGCGTGATGCTGGACGCCCTGAAAGCTGCCGGGGGGCTCGATGACGGGCTGCTCTCGCTCTTTTCCGTTTGGCTCGATCACATGCGTTTCGACCCCGCGCTCGATCAGGCGATCCGCGACTGGTCGCGGCGCTCGGACCGCGTTGCCGTCCTGGCCCGGGCCGAGGACGACGCGCGCATCGCTGCCATCTCGGATTTCCTGACCCGCTTCGGCTTTGATCAGCCCGAGGCGCTGATCCGCGCCCGCGTGATCTATCTCACCCAGGTCAGCTACTACGCCCTTGGCATCACCGAAACCGTCGAGGAACGGCTCAGCTATCTCGACCCCTATTTCCAGTGTTTCCTCGGCCGCAGTCCCGACCGCGCGGCGGCCCAGACATATTTCGCCGACTACCTGGCCAGACTGTCAGGGGCGGGATGATGGACCACAAGGATGTCATCGCCGGCCTCCCGCCCGACGCCCTGGCCCGGCTGAACAGGCGCTCGGATGCGCGCGGGCTGGCTCATTTTGCCGGGCATACGGGCCTGATCCTCATCTTCGGCACCTGGATCGCGCAAGCCTGGCCGCTCTGGCAGGTCGCGATTGTCGCTCAGGGGATAGCCCTGTGCTTTCTGTTCACTCTGGCCCATGAAGCCACGCACAAGACGCCCTTCCGCAGCCCCTGGATGAACGAGGTGGCGGGGCATCTCGCGGGGCTGGTGCTCTTCATGCCCTTCACCTGGTTCCGCTACTTCCACCTGGCCCATCACCGCCATACCAACGATCCGGACCGCGACCCCGAACTTGCGGGCGGCGGACGCCCCGAAACCTGGCCCGCCTACCTGTGGCACGTATCCGGCCTGCCGTTCTGGCGCGCGATGATGACCCGGACCCTGACCAATGCGCTGGGCGGCGACCCGGGCAACTACACGCCCCGACGCGCCCATGCCCGGGTGCGCAGCGAGGCGCGGCTGATGCTGGCCGCCTATGCGCTGGCCGGAGCAAGCCTTCTCGCCTCGCCCCTGCTGTTCTGGATATGGCTGCTGCCCTGTCTCCTGGGCCAGCCGTTTCTCAGGCTCTACCTGCTGGCCGAGCATGGCCGCTGCGCCCATGTCGCGAACATGCTGAACAACACACGCACGACCCTGACCAACAGGATCGTGCGGTTTCTGGCCTGGAACATGCCCTACCATATCGAGCATCACACCCTGCCGAACGTGCCCTTCCACCAACTGCCCGCGCTGCATGAGGCGATGCAGGATCACCTTGCGGTCACGTCACCAGGCTATGCCGCCTTCACGGCAGAGTATGCGCGCCAGCTGGTCACCAATGGTCAGAGCCGGTAGGGGCAGTTGTCCGGGGCGCGCGGCTGACCCAGGTGATGCGGATTCAGGATCAGCACCCAATGCACCGGATAGCCCGGTGCCTGCGCGCGACTGTACGAACACCCGCCGGGCGTGATGTACCATTGACCTTGATAGTTTTCAGGCGGACGCGGGTTCTGCGTGGCCTGCCTGGACTGCTTGGCGAAATTCAGGCCAAAGATCTGCGCCGGGGCCGCCGTCCCGAACGCGGCCAGCCCGGCAATGGTCGCCACGGCAATTGCTTTCTTCATCATGTCACGTTCCTTGAAATCTGGATGCCATGGGATCCGGATATGCCCGGCCGGGCCGCCGCCGCCACGGCGCAATTCAGGCAGCAATGCGGAGCTTGCGCATGATTTGACTCAAAGCGCCCGGTTCGCGTCTGACCCATGCTCGCCCCCGCGGGCCGGGCTTTGGCCCGGTCCCCGGCCCACGGCATCGCCCCGACATCCCGGCACGGACCAACGCAATCTTGCATTCCCCCGACCACCGCTTTAGCAACCCATTCAGCACCGCACCCTGAAGGCACCAGACCCATGGACGATCTGCGCGACAAATATATCGACCTCATCGCCAATGCCGCGGACGAGGACACGCTGGAAACCCTGCGCGTTCAGGCCGTCGGCAAAAAGGGCGAGGTCTCGCTCCGGATGCGCGAGCTGGGCGGCATGACCCCGGACGAGCGCCAGGTCGCGGGCCCCAGACTCAACGCGCTCAAGGACGAGATCAACTCGGCGCTGGCCGCCAAGAAAGAGGCGCTGGCCGATGCCGCGCTCGACGAACGGCTGCGCAGCGAATGGCTGGATGTGACGCTGCCCTCACGCGACCGTCGCGCGGGCACCATCCACCCGGTCAGCCAGGTCACCGAAGAGGTCACGGCCATCTTTGCCGATATGGGCTTTTCGGTCGCCGAAGGGCCCCAGATCGAAAGCGATTGGTACAATTTCGACGCGCTCAACATTCCCGGCCACCACCCGGCGCGGGCCGAGATGGACACGTTCTATACCCACCGCGAAGCGGGCGACAATCGCCCGCCGCATGTGCTGCGGACCCATACATCACCGGTGCAGATCCGCTCGATGCAGGAGCATGGCGCACCCATTCGCGTGATCGCCCCGGGCCGCGTCTATCGCGCCGACTATGACATGACCCACACGCCGATGTTCCACCAGGTCGAGGGGCTGGCCATCGACCGCGACATCTCAATGGCGAACCTGAAATGGGCGCTCGAGGAGTTCGTGAAGTCCTTCTTCGAGGTGGACCATGTCGAACTGCGCTTCCGCGCCTCGCATTTTCCCTTCACCGAACCCTCGGCCGAGGTCGACATCCGGTGCTCCTGGGAGGGTGGCACGCTCAAGGTTGGCGAAGGCGATGACTGGCTGGAAATTCTCGGGTCGGGCATGGTCCATCCAAAGGTTCTGGAGGCCGGCAATATCGACCCTTCGGAATGGCAGGGCTTCGCTTTTGGCGTCGGCATCGACCGGATCGCGATGCTGAAATACGGCATCCCCGACCTGCGCGCATTCTTTGATTCGGACCTGCGCTGGCTGCGGCATTACGGGTTCGCGGCACTCGACGTGCCGACCCTGCATGGCGGGCTCAGCCGCCCGTGACCTCGGTTTTCCGGCCCGTCAGGCACACGTGGCGCGGGCGGCGCATTCCAACTGATGGGCGCACCCGTGTCTTAACCCCGCTCAATTGTCAGACAATTCGCACCGACGCGATACCGATGCAATACCGACGTAATACCGACGTTCTGGACTCCGGGTTAACGCGATCTTGGTGATTTGCCGGAATCAGAACCGGTCGAGCAGCCGTTTGAGGTAGTTCCGCTCCAGCTCGGGCCGCTCTCCCTCGCCTGAACGGCGGCGGATTTCGTCCAGCAGGTCCCGCGCCCGACGGTAGACATCCTCGCCCTGAAGCAGGTTGTCCTGCGTGCCCGCCGTTGCGCCAAGACCGGGCATCCGGCCCAGCGGATCGGACTGCTGCCCGCCATCCCGACCGCGTGCCTGGCCCTGCCCGCCGGGATTGCGCCCCTCGGCCTCGGCCAGGGCTTCGCCAAGGTTCTGCATCCCCTCGCGCAGCGCGTCCATGGCCTGAGACTGCTGATCTATGGCCTCGGCCAAATCATTGTTTCTGAGAGAGTTTTCGGCCTCACCCATCGCGCGTCCAGCGCGGTCCAGCGCATCGCGCGCCGCGTCGCCAGCTTCGCTACCGGCGCCCGGCAGATTGCCCCGCTGTCGTTCCAGTTCGCGCCGCAAGGCCTCCTGCCGCTCGGCCAGCGTACCATCACCCTCACCCTGACCGGTCTGGGGGCGGCTGCCGTCGCCTTGCTCCGCGCCGCTGCCGCTGCCACGCCCGTCGCCAGTGCCGTCATGGCTCAGCCCGCGCCCCTGACCGCCATTGCGGCCTTCGTTTCCGTCCGATTCGCCCGCATTTGCACCCGGATTGAACTGCTCCTGCAAATCCCGGAACGCCTGATCCGACAGCCCCTGCTGCTGACGCAAAGTGTCGGCCAGCCCCTCCATCGCCTGCTGCCCTTCCGACCCCTGTCCGGACTGGCCTTCTGTGACCTGGAGGTTCTCCATAAGCTGTTGAAATTCTTCCAGAGCTTGCTGAGCCTCGGCCATGCGGCCCTGCTCCATCAGCTCCTGGATACGGTCCATCATGTCCTGCAGATCCTGCTGGCTCAGCTCCATCCGCTCGCCCGCCTCTCCACTGTCCGGCTGGTCGGTGTCGTTCTCGCGCTGGGCCTGCTGCATCTGCTGGCGCAGGTAGTCCTGCGTGGCGTCCCTGAGCTCCTGCATGAGCCGCGCGATTTCCTCCTCGCTGGCACCGTTGCGCATTGCCTCGCTCAGCCGCTCCTGCGCCTCGCGCATCCGCTCCAGAGCATCACCTATGTCGCCATCCTCCATCTCGATCGCAAGCGCCCAGAGCGCCTCGGCCAGCTCCTCCTGCGCCCCCTCGCTGATGCGCCCGTCCATCGTTGCCGCCTCAAGCCGCCGCAGGATCACGCGCAGCCGCAGGTAGTCCCCTTCGTCGCGGAACAGACGTTCTTCGGGCCGATAGGAAACAGCCCGCAAAATCTGCGCCACGCGGCGCGCATTGCCGCGGCTCCACAGCAGGTCGCGCCGCATCTCGATGATCGCCGCGGCCACCGGATCAAAGAAGCGCCGCGCAGGCAGCGGCATGAGTTTCTTCTCGCTCACACCTACCTGTCCGGTCTCATCCTCGACCCGAAGTTCCAGCACCACGGGCAAATGCGCCCAAGGGTGCTTGGACAGGTTTTCGACCAGCGTTTCGGTAAACTGCACGCGCCCGCCGGAGATTGGCATCGGCAGGTCCAGCTCAATCGGGTCGCGTGGGTCCGGGTCGGGTATCAACCCATAGCGCCTGTCAACCCGCGCCAGGTCCAGACGCAACGTTGCCGTTCCTCCTGCAATGCCATAATCATCCACAGCATCAAAAGGTTGGCTCATTTGTCCGTCAAAACTGGTGCGCGCGCCTTCCTCGACCAAAGCCACCGCGGGGGCACTGTCCGAGATCGCCGTGACCGACCATTCGGCACCTCCGGGTCCGGAAATGACCAGGGTGCCGTCGCGGATCAGATCAAAGCTCTGCTCGGGGTCGCTTGCAGCACCCGCATCCTCGCTACGGCCCGAGACGGTCTCGGACACGGTCAGCGCGCCGATCTCTCCATACAGGCGCAGCGTCATGCGGCTGCCCGCCGGGACCTCGATGCTGCTTTTCTGATCGGCCAGGTAGAGGCTTGGCAGGCCGGTATATGCGGGCGGTTCGATCCAGCCTTCCCAGGTTGGTCCCTTGGCCAGCGCTGCACCTCCCGCGGTCAGTTCACCAACCGAGCCCACGCGCCAGACCGACCCGAAAAGCAGCCCTACGATCAGACCCAGAAGCGCAATATAGCGCAGACCGAACGGGTCGCGGCGCGACAGTTTCAGGTCCGGCTCGACCGCCCGTGCCTGGGCCGTTCGCGCCGCCATGCGTTTCTTGTGCTGCTCCCACAAGGCCTCGGAGGCACGATCCCCGCGCCCGACGGCCTGCGAATCCGACAGCGCTGCAATGGGTCGCCCGGGAAGGCGCGCATCCACGCGGGCCAGCGCCTCGCTCCGACGCGGCCAGCGGAACCGCCGAAGGCCCAGCACGCCAAAGACCACAAGGCCCAGCACAGACAGGAGCAGCCCGCCCCACACGACCTCGACCGGGACCATGTCCTGCAGCCCCATCATCAGCACGCCGGCACAGGCGGCAAGGATTGTCCAGACCGGCCAGAAGGCATGGGTCAGCCGCTCGGCCACCATCCCGGCCCAGGTCAGGGTCAGTGGCCAGCGCAGCCTGTGCTGCACCGCGTTCGGCAGTTTGGGATCTGACGACATGCGTCCTCGCGCTAGGTGCCGCGACGCGCCTATCGCGTCACAGCCATTCGGGGATGGTATCGCGATTTATCATCTCGTCAAAGGTCGGACGGGGTCTGATGACGGCGAATTGATGCTCATGGACCAGAACTTCGGGGATCAGGGGTCGGGTATTGTACTCGCTCGACATCACCGCGCCGTAGGCCCCGGCACTGCGAAATGCCACCAGGTCTCCGGCTTCCACCGGTGGCATAAGACGCTGTTTTGCAAAGGTATCTCCGCTTTCGCAAACCGGCCCGACTATATCATAGGGCCGCTGCTCCATGCCGGGTTCCGGCTCGATCACCGGAATGATGTCGTGATGCGCCTCGTACATGGCCGGGCGGATGAGATCGTTCATCGCCGCATCGAGAATGACAAAGTCACGCCCCTCACCCGATTTCACATAGATCACCTCACTGACCATGATCCCGGCATTGCCGGCCACCAGTCGTCCCGGTTCGATCTCGATCTCGCAGCCCAGATGGCCCAGCGTGTCCTTGATCAACTGGCCATATTCCACCGGCAAGGGCGGTGCATCGTTCGAGCGCGTATAGGGGATGCCCAGGCCCCCGCCCAGATCCAGCCGCCGGATGTCGTGGCCATCAGCGCGCAGGGCTTCGGTCAGGTCTCCGACCTTCTCATAGGCCTGCCGGAAAGGCGCCAGCTCGGTCAACTGGCTGCCGATATGCACGTCGATGCCGATCACCTCCAGTCCCGGCATGTCCGCGGCCATCGCATAGACTTCGCGGGCGCGCGAAATCGGTATGCCGAATTTGTTCTCGGACTTGCCCGTGGCGATCTTGGCATGGGTCTTGGCGTCCACATCCGGATTTACCCGCACGGTAATTGGCGCAATCCTGCCCAGTTCCAGCGCCACGGCGTTGAGCACCGCCATTTCGGGCTCGCTCTCGACATTGAACTGCCGGATACCCCCCTCAAGCGCCATGCGCATTTCGTCGCGGGTCTTGCCCACGCCGGAAAAGACTATCCTGTCCCCCGGCACACCCGCCGCTCTGGCGCGCTGGTATTCGCCGCCCGACACCACGTCCATGCCTGCGCCCAGCCCCGCCAGCGTCCTGAGGATCGCCTGATTGCTCGCTGCCTTCATTGCGTAGCAAACAAGGTGATCCATTCCCGCCAGCGCCTCGTCAAACAGCCGGAAATGGCGCGCGAAGGTGGCCGTGGAATAACAGTAGAACGGCGTGCCCACCTGAGCCGCGATCTCGGCCACGGGCACATCCTCGGCATGAAGCGCGCCATCGCGATAGAGAAAATGATCCATGATCCACCTGGCCTGCCAAGTTTTCATCCTGGCAAAAATACTCAATTTCCGAACGGTTACTCGTTGCGCAGGCTCAGGTAAAGACAAAGCGGCAGGCCACCGCTGACCCTGATGCAGAAGGCGGCAGCGGTCGCGATCAGGCGCAGATAGTCACGAAATCGCGATCTCGAACATCAGGGAATTGGCATCCCATACGGCCAACGCGGGCAGTACCTTCTTTCAAAGGCCGACACCCACGCCCAGGGTCCAATTGCCGCGGGTGGCGCTGACGCGTGTCCCGGCCCGGACGCCGCTATCACCCACGCCGATGGTGGTATTGATCGCGGTGGTGGTCACGGGTTCGTCCTTGGGCGGAACGGGTTCGCCATCAGCCCCGCAGGCCGCCAGAAGTAGCAGCACCCCGAACACACAGACCGTTTTCATCCTAGCACCTCCGTCCAGCGCGCGATCTGTTCGCGCACGCGGGCGGGTGCGGTTCCCCCATAGCTCATCCGCGAGGCCACGGAGTTATGCACCCCCAGCACGTCAAAGATAGTATGATCGATTTCCGAATGCACGGATTGCATCTCGTCCAGGGTCAAATCCGGCAGATCCACGCCCTTGCTTTCGGCCATGGCGACCAGCGTCCCTGTCACGTGATGCGCCTCGCGGAAGGGCATATTCAGCACGCGCACCAGCCAGTCGGCCAGATCCGTCGCGGTCGAGAATCCGGTGGCGGCAGCGGCCTCCAAAGCGGGAACATTGGCGCTCATGTCACGCACCATTCCCTCCATCGCCGCCAGCGCCAGCATCAGGTTGTCGGCGGCGTCAAAAACCTGTTCCTTGTCCTCCTGCATGTCCTTGGAATAGGTCAGCGGCAGGCCCTTCATCACGGTCATCAGCGCCACATTTGCCCCGAAGATGCGCCCGATCTTGGCGCGGATCAGCTCGGCGGCGTCGGGATTTTTCTTCTGTGGCATGATCGACGATCCGGTCGAGAACCGGTCGCTCAGCGTGACAAAACGGAATTGTGCACTGGACCAGATCACCAGTTCTTCGGCAAGGCGGCTCAGATGCATGGCGCAAATGCTGGCCGTGCCCAGGAATTCCAGCGCGAAATCCCGGTCGCTGACGGCATCGAGCGAATTCGCACAGGGTCGGTCAAATCCCAGCGCCTCTGCCGTCATCTCTCGATCAATGGGAAAGCTCGTCCCCGCCAATGCCGCCGCACCCAACGGGCATTCATTCATGCGTTTGCGCGCGTCGCGGAACCGGCCAAGGTCACGCCCCAACATCTCGACATAGGCCATCATGTGGTGACCCCAGGTCACCGGTTGGGCAACTTGCAGATGGGTGAACCCCGGCATGACCCAATCCGCACCCAAATCGGCCTGTTTCAACAACGCACTCATCAATGCCTGCAACGCACCATCGACCGCATCGGCCTGATCACGCACCCAGAGCCGGAAATCCGTGGCCACCTGATCATTGCGCGACCGGCCGGTGTGAAGCCGCCCGGCAGGTTCGCCAATGATCTCCTTCAAACGCGCCTCGACATTCATGTGAATGTCTTCGAGCGCGGTGGAAAAGGCGAAGTTTCCTGTCTCGATCTCTGACAAGACCGTGAGAAGCCCTTTGCGCATCGCTTCGGCATCGCTATCTGTAACGATGCCCGTTGCGGCCAGCATGGCGGCGTGGGCGCGGCTTCCGGCAATGTCCTGGGCCGCCAACCGCTTGTCAAATCCGATGGAGGCGTTGATGGCTTCCATGATCGCATCGGGGCCATCCGCAAACCGGCCACCCCACATCTGGTTCGAGCTATCTGACGCCATCAACAGGCCCTCTATACCA
>Ga0316205_10002484_pt1 | contig 19091 bp, 23 predicted proteins | sample 3monthpyrite_MG_FD_204941 | JGI IMG/M metagenome (GOLD analysis project Ga0316205, IMG submission 204941) | Microbial mat bacterial communities from mineral coupon in-situ incubated in ocean water Damariscotta River, Maine, United States -... | ecosystem: Environmental > Aquatic > Marine >... | reverse complement strand
TTCTGGACCGGTTCGCGGAAGAACCGGGGGTCGCGGATGTCCACCATGCGCATCTGTGGATGATGCAGGAGCATGAGGTGGCCTTTCAGGCTCATATCGTTGTCGATGCCGGCTGTTGGACGCAGGCTGATGCCATCAAGGCGCGGCTGAAATCCGTGGCGCATGACGTGTTCGCGATCACCCATACCACCTTCGAAATGGAGTGCAGCCGCCACGCCTGCGATGCGCCCGTCTTGGTCGGGGGATAGGGCGATGAGCGTCGATCTGGTGGTTGAAGAGAGCGGCTGGGACGAGGGTCACCTTGACGCTCTGGCGCAAGCGGCCTGCGCGGCGGCAATGGCGGCATTCGATCTGGACCCGGACCGGTTCGAGATCAGCCTGCTGGGCTGCTGCGACGCCCGCATCGCGGCGCTGAATTCCGATTTCCGGGGCAAACCCCGGGCCACCAATGTGCTCAGCTGGCCGAGCGAAGATATCGCTCTGCCGCTTGGGCGGATGCCCGACCTGCCGGTGCCGGACGCGGGAGGACCGCCCATGGAATTGGGCGATATCGCCATTGCCTACGAAACCTGCGCCTCCGAGGCGGCCGATCAGGGCAAGTCTTTCGACGATCATGTGCGCCATCTGCTGATCCATGCCACCCTGCATCTGTTGGGTTTTGATCACATAAACGACGCCGATGCCGAGTTGATGGAAAAGATCGAGACACGCATCCTTGAAACTCTGGGTATCCCTGACCCATATTAGGGCCGCGGGCGCATGATTGCGCCGGTGTTACTTTTTGGAAAGGGGCCATGAGCTCAAACCCCGACAGCTCGTCTAGCGCAGCGCAGAGCGCGCAGCCCGACGATGAACCCCCTGACCAGAGGCCCGGCCTGTTCGCCCGGATTTTTGGCAGTTCCCCCGCACCCGATACGCCCGAACCCGAGGTCAACCCCTCCGAGCCGCATCACCCGGCCGGAAACGGGGCGCTTGCCGCCATCCGCATGTATAACCTGCGCCGGTTGCGGCTGGATGATGTGGCGGTGCCCCGCGCCGAGATCACCGGCGTGGCCAGCGACATCACCATGCCCGATCTGGTCGAGGTGTTCCGCCAGACCGGCTATACCCGTCTGCCGGTCTATGATGGCACGCTGGATACGCCCGTGGGGCTGGTGCATCTCAAGGATCTGGCGCTTGAGCATGGTTTCAACGGCAAGCCCAAGACATTCGACATAACGACGATGCTGCGCCCGCTGCTGTATGCGCCGCCCTCGATGCCGATCGGCGTGATGCTGCAAAAGATGCAAACAGACAGGATTCACATGGCACTGGTGATTGACGAGTATGGTGGCGTTGACGGCTTGGTGACGCTGGAGGATCTGATCGAGCAGATCATCGGCGAGATCGAGGATGAACACGATGTCGAGGAGGGTCAGCTCTGGTCCGAGGAGAGTCCGCAAAGCTGGCTGGTACTGGCGCGTGCGCCGCTGGACGAATTCGAGGTCGCGATCGGCAAATCCCTGACCACCGGTATGGATGACGAGGAGATCGACACGCTGGGCGGTCTGGTTTTCGTGCTGTCGGGCCGGGTGCCCGCGCGCGGCGAGGTTGTGCCGCATCCCTCAGGAGCCGAGTTCGAAGTGATCGACGCCGATCCGCGCCGCATCAAGCGGTTGCGCGTGCGCCTGCCGGGGCCTGTCGCCTGATGCGGCGCGGGCGGATTGCCGACCTGATCTATTTGCTGCCCGGGCTGATGGCCGCGACAGGTCAGGCACCGTTGAATTACTGGTGGTTGGCGTTTCTTGCCTGGGGGCTGGCGCTTTTTGGCATGACGCAGGCCCGGACCTGGCGTCAGGCAACCTGGATCGGATGGCTTGTCGGCGCGGGCTATATCGCCGGCACGCATTTCTGGATCGTCTCCCCGTTCTACATCGACGCCGACACCTATGCCTGGATGGCCCCTTTCGCGCTGTTGGGGATGGTTGCGGGGCTGGCGCTGTTCTTTGCCGGTGCCTATGCGGCGGCCTTTTTGCTGGGGCGCGGGCCGGGCAGCCGGGTGGTCGCGCTGGCGCTTTGTCTGATCGTGGCGGATTTTCTGCGCGCTTGGGTTTTCACCGGCTTTCCCTGGGCGCAGATCGGATCGCTCTGGTTGGGGCAGCCCTTGATGCAATTGGCGGCCCTTGTCGGTGTGCCGGGGGTGGGCCTGTTGACGCTGCTGGCGCTGGCGGCCCCTATGGCGGTGACCGGCCGCCGGGCGCGGATCGTTGCGGCGTCCCTGTCGGTGGCCGTGCTCGGGGCAGGCAGCCTCTATGGCCTGTCGCGCCTGTCGGCCCCGGTGGCGGAAACCGAAACCCGCATTCGTATCGTGCAGCCAAACGCGCCGCAGGATCAGAAATGGTTGCCCGAAATGGCCCCGGTTTTTTTCCAGCGCCTGCTGGATTTGACCGCTGAACCTGCCGAAACCCCGCTCGACATCGTCATTTGGCCTGAAACGGCACTGACCTGGCGGTTGAACATCATTGATGAACTGTTGCCGGTGATGGCCGATGTGGCAGATGGTGCCGAGCTGATTTTTGGTGTGCAGCGGGTAGAGGCGGGCGAATTTTTCAACAGCCTTGCCGTGCTGCAGCCCGATGCCGAAGTCAGCCAGATTTATGACAAATACCATCTGGTACCGTTCGGGGAATACATCCCGCTGGCTCCGCTGTTGGCGGCAACCGGGATCATGCCCGACGCCGAACGGCGCGGCTATACGCCGGGGCCGGGCGCGCGGGTGCTGGATATGGGCGATGCGGGCCTGATGCTGCCGCTGATCTGCTATGAGGCGATTTTCGCGCGCAACTTGGCCGCCGCGCCCGAGCGCCCCGACTGGATCATGCAGGTAACCAACGATGCCTGGTTCGGAGATTCAGCCATGCCCTATCAGCATCTCGACCAGACCCGCCTCAGGGCCATCGAACAGGGGCTGCCGGTGGCGCGCGCCGCCAATACCGGTGTGTCGGCGATGATTGACCCTTACGGGAGAATCCTGGATTCGTATCCGCTGAACGAGGCCGGCTTCATCGACGGCACCTTGCCCGCGCCGCTGGACGCCACGATCTATGCCCGCACTGGCAATTGGCCAACGGTGGTGTTGCTGGTGATCCTCTTTGGCGGCTTGCTCGCGCGACGGGTCAAAGAGGATATTGAACCCGGCCCCGGAACCCCGTAAGGCCGAAGGATAACGCGCCACAACGGCTTCCTGACGTGGCGACCATAACAGGTATCGGAGCATTTCTCATGGCAAGTAACACGCATGTTTTCACCTCGGAATCCGTTTCCGAAGGGCATCCTGACAAGGTCTGTGACCGGATTTCAGACGCCATCCTGGACGCCTTTCTGGCGGAAGAACCCGAGGCCCGCGTCGCCTGCGAGACCTTTGCCACGACGAACCGGGTGATCATCGGCGGCGAGGTTGGTCTGAGCAATCAGGACAAATTGCATGAGTATATGGGCCGGGTCGACGCGATTACCCGCGCCTGCATCAAGGACATTGGCTACGAGCAGGAAAAGTTTCACCACGAAACGGTCGAGATCACCAATCTGCTGCATGAACAATCGGCCCATATCGCGCAAGGCGTCAACGCGACCGATGACAAGGAAGAAGGGGCCGGCGATCAGGGGATCATGTTCGGCTATGCCACCATTGAGACGCCGCAACTGATGCCGGCTCCCTTGCTTTATGCCCACGCTATCTTGCGCCGGCTGGCCGAGGTCCGCAAAGACGGCACCGAGCCGACCCTGCGCCCTGACGCCAAGAGCCAGCTCACCGTGCGCTATGTCGATGGCAGACCGGTTGGCGTGACCTCGATCGTCCTGTCCACGCAGCACGCGCTTGAAAGTCAGACCAGCGCCGATATTCGTGCCATCGTGGAGCCTTACATCCGCGAGGTTCTGCCCGATGGCTGGATCACCGGTGAAACCGTCTGGCATGTGAACCCGACCGGCACATTCGTGATCGGTGGCCCAGATGGCGATGCCGGGCTGACCGGGCGCAAGATCATCGTTGATACCTATGGCGGCGCGGCCCCGCATGGCGGCGGTGCGTTCTCGGGCAAGGATCCGACCAAGGTGGATAGATCAGCCGCCTATGCCGCGCGTTATCTGGCCAAGAACATCGTGGCGGCGGGCATGGCTGAACGTTGTACCTTGCAACTGAGCTATGCCATCGGCGTGGCGCGGCCCTTGTCGATCCATGTCGACACCCATCGCACCGGCACGGTCGATGAGGCGCAGATCGAACGTGCCCTGACGGAGGTCATGGATCTGTCCCCGCGCGGCATCCGCGAACATCTGAGCCTCAACCGCCCGATCTATGCGCGCACGGCGGCCTATGGCCATTTCGGGCGCGAACCCGAGGCCGATGGCGGCTTCAGCTGGGAACGCACCGATCTGATCGAGGCGCTGAAATCCGCCGTTTAGGATTTCCGCATGGCTATGTTAAGAAAAGGACGGCACCGCGCGGGTGCCGTCTTTTTTTAATGACCAACGAGAATATTATGTCTGATATTATCCCATCCTACGCCGACCGTTTTACAAAGCTCTATGCGATCGTGGCCCTTGGCATTTTTGTCCTGTTCGGGCTTGCCATGTCGATCCTGCCCAACCTTTTGACGGCACCGATATTGCGCGGCGCGCTGATCGGGGGCTCGATTGGCGCGATCATGTGGCCGATCATGGGTTTTGCGCAGAGTTTTCTGAAGGCCGAGGGCCGCAAGGCGGAGGGTCGCGAGGCCTGGCGCTATGCCTATCGTTTTGGTGTGAAGGCGCTCATCGTCAATCTGGTTCTGGGCGTGGTCGCCATTGTCTTGGCGCTTGCGATGGGCGGCGTGCGCAGCGATGAGATCGGCATTGCATTTGGCGTTATGGTGATCGGAGTGGCCCTGGGGTTTGGATTGCAGATCCTGATGTTCCGGCTTTTCATCTGGTCGGCCTTCAAGGGGGCCGAAAAGCGGGCGGCGCGCACGCAGAAAGGTTGAGCCTGGCCCAGGGGCCGGGTATTGCCGGGCTAAACCCGCGCAACTGTTCAAGGTCCGATGTCCAGTAAATCCCACCCTTCAGGCGCGCCGTGGCGCAATTTCTACGGTCGCCGCAAAAGCCACCATATGAAAGACAGCCAGCAGGCGCTGGTCGATGCAGATCTGGCGGCGCTGTCGCCGGGGCCAGTGGGATGGGAGGAAAACCCCGACCGCGTGGCGTTGGATATGGACGGGCTGTTTCCCGGTCGCGATCTTTGGCTTGAGGTGGGGTTTGGCGGCGGGGAGCATATGGTGCATCAGGCGGTGCAGAATCCAGACGTCGGCATCATCGGTTGCGAGCCCTATATCAACGGCGTGGCCATGCTGCTTGGCCGGATCCGCGAGGCAGGTGTCACCAATCTGCGCGTCCATCCCAATGATGCGCGCGATCTTTTCGATGTGCTGCCCGAGGTCAGCGTCGCACGCGCCTTTTTGCTCTATCCCGATCCCTGGCCCAAGAAACGCCACCACCGGCGCCGGTTCGTGACGCAGGAACACCTGTTGCCGCTGGCGCGGGTTCTGAAGCCGGGTGCGATCCTGCGGGTGGCGACGGATATTCCCGATTATGTGCGCCAGACCCTGCAGGAAGTGCCGAAAGCGGGGTTCGAATGGCTGGCGGAGGGACCGGGCGATTGGCGGCAGCCCTGGGCAGATTGGATCTCGACCCGATATGAGCAGAAGGCACTGCGCGAGGGCCGGGTGCCGCATTATCTGACGTTTCGCAAGGTTTAGCGGGTGTCGCCTCCGTTGGAGGCGACCCGGGCGAGGGGCGCTGCCCCTCGCGCTCCCCGGAGTATTTTCACAAAGAAGAAGGGGTTTGGGGAGTGGACGGCCAATTTGTCAGGCGCTATCAGCGGTTGAAACTGACACGAACAGGATTGATGCCATGTCCGGCCACGGTGCCCCTATTCCCATGACATCCCGCCCGTCTGGGCCTTTGCAGGGCGTGGCCGAGGTGCCGGGCGACAAGTCAATCTCGCATCGCAGCCTGATCCTGGGCGCGATGGCGGTGGGTGAGACCCGCATTTCGGGGCTCTTGGAGGGCCAGGATGTGCTGGATACCGGGCGCGCGATGCGGGCTTTCGGGGCTGAGGTCGAGCGATTGGGCGATGGCGAATGGCGGGTTCATGGCGTTGGGGTTGGCGGCTTTGCCGAGCCGGAGGCCGTGATCGACTGCGGCAATTCCGGGACCAGCGTAAGGCTGATCATGGGGGCGATGGCGACCTGCCCGATCACAGTGACCTTTACCGGCGATGCCAGCCTGAACGGGCGCCCGATGGCGCGGGTGACGGACCCTTTGGCGCTGTTCGGCACGCAGGCGGTAGGGCGCGCGGGCGACCGGTTGCCGATGACTCTGGTCGGCGCGGCGGAGCCTTTGCCGGTGCGTTACGAAGTGCCGGTGCCCTCGGCGCAGGTGAAATCGGCGGTGCTGCTGGCGGGGCTGAACGCGCCGGGGCGGACCGTGGTGATAGAGGCGGAGGCGACGCGCGATCATACCGAGCGCATGCTGGCGGGTTTTGGGGCCGAGATCAGCACCGAAGTGACGGCGGAAGGCCGGGTGATTACGCTGACGGGCCAGCCCGAGTTGCGCCCGCAGGCCATCACCGTGCCGCGCGACCCGTCTTCTGCGGCGTTTCCGGTCTGTGCGGCGTTGATCGTGCCGGGCTCGGACGTGCTGGTGCCGGGCATCGGCCTGAACCCGACACGGGCCGGGCTGTTTACCACTTTGCGCGAGATGGGCGCGGATCTAAGCTATGAAAACATGCGTGAAGAGGGCGGCGAGCCGGTGGCCGATCTGCGCGCGCGTTATTCGCCCGACATGACAGGGATCGAGGTGCCGCCCGAGCGCGCCGCCTCGATGATCGACGAATACCCGATCCTGTCGGTGGTTGCGGCCAATGCCACCGGCACCACGATGATGCGGGGCGTGGCAGAGATGCGCGTGAAGGAAAGCGACCGGATCGACGCCATGGCCACCGGTCTGCGCGCCAATGGCGTGGTTGTCGAGGACGGCCCGGATTGGTGGAGCGTGGAGGGCAGGGGCCCCGGCAGCGTAGCGGGAGGTGGCCTGACCCAAGCCCGCCTGGACCACCGGATCGCGATGTCATTTCTGTGCCTCGGCATGGCGGCAAAGGCCCCGGTGCGGGTTGATGATGCCGGGCCGATCGCGACGTCCTTCCCGATATTCGAGGGCTTGATGGCCGGGTTGGGCGCGTCGCTGGAACGGGACGGATAACCCGCGGTGGCCCTGGCGGGCCGACCATGTGCCTTTATGTGTCTGTCCAGAACCAGGCATATTTCCTATGCTGATGCAGTGACAGGGTGCGTGCCAGCGATGGATCGCCTTGTGTTGCGGAGGATTGCCACGAAAAAGGAGATCTGACCATGCCAACCGGATCCTGCCTCTGCGGCGCGGTGCGCTATGCCGTATCGGGGGAATTGCGCCCCGTCATTGCATGTCATTGCACCCAATGCCGCAAGACCTCGGGCCATCACGTGGCGGCAACTTCCGCGCCGCGTGACCGTGTTGAAGTAAGCGGCGAGGTCGCCTGGTATGCCTCATCCGACAGCGCCCGGCGCGGGTTCTGCCCGACCTGCGGCAGCAACCTGTTTTGGGACGGCGCAGGGGCGAACCTGTCGATCTTTGCCGGCACGCTGGACGGGGCGACGGGGCTGAATATCGCGGGCCACATCTATTGCGCCGACAAGGGCGATTATTACGAGATCGCGGATGGCCTGCCGCAGGCGCAGGGATATGATCCCGACCTGACGACGATGGTTTAGGCCGGTGTGGCGGTTTCTCTACTGGGTGGTTTTCGCGGCAGGGGCCGCGACCTATGCCGCGATGCTGCTTTGGACATTGCCCGAAATTCAGGATGCGGCGGGCGGCCTCGTGCCCTTTGACATGCGCCCCTTTGGCTATTCGCATGCGGAGGCGCTGGAGTTTCTCGCGGCGCTCAACCCGCAAGGTCTGGCGCTCTATCTCGGGCCGCAGAAATGGCTCGATCTGGCCTTTCCGGCGCTGTTGGGGATCTTTCTGGCATGGAGCTTTGTGCGGCTTGGCCCCGGCATAGCACCGCGCGCGTTTCTTGTCGTTGCGGCACTGTCCGTAACCGCGTTCGATTATCTGGAAAACATCCGCGTGCGGGCGATGCTGCTGGCGGGGCCAGATGCCACGACCGAGGCCATGTCATGGGCGGCGTCGCTGGCCACTCTGGTGAAATCCGGTCTGGTGACTTTCTGCCTGATTGCGCTGTTGGCTCTGGTGTTGTGGCGCGGCTGGCGATGGCTGCGCCGGGCAACCTGACCCTTGCGGATCGGGCGGGGCTTGGATAGCCATTGGCCATGGCATTTACGGTTGCAATCGACGGGCCCGCGGCGGCGGGCAAAGGCACCATCGCGCGGGCGGTGGCGGCGCATTTCGGCTTTGCGCATCTCGATACCGGTCTGTTGTATCGCGCCGTCGGACAGAGGGTGCTGGCAGGCGAAGACGCGGTGGCGGCGGCGCGCGACCTTCGGGCCAAGGATCTGGAGCATCCCGATCTGCGCGGGGCCGAGGCGGCGCAGGCCGCCAGCCGGGTCGCGGCCATCCCCGAGGTGCGGGCGGCTTTGCTCGATTTCCAGCACGCCTTTGCGCGCCGTCTTGGCGGTGCGGTTCTGGACGGGCGCGACATCGGCACGGTGATTTGCCCGAACGCGGATGCGAAGCTGTATGTCACGGCATCCGATGAAACCCGCGCGTGGCGGCGCCACAAGGAATTGACGGAAAGTGGCCGGGACCTGTCATTGGAGCAAGTGCTGGCCGACCTGCGCGAACGCGACGCGCGGGACAGCGCGCGCGCGACGGCTCCGCTGAAACCGGCGGAAAGTGCGGTGTTGCTGGATACGTCCGAGATGACGATTGAGCAGGCGGTGGGGCAGGCGATTGCGTTGATTGAGGCGCGGAAAAGCCCCTAATACACCGCCCGTTCCCCCAGGATATACCGCGCGGTATCGACGTAATCGAAGACCAGGGACACCAGGATGACCGCCATCACCGCATAGAGGATCAGTTTGGGCGCGCGCGGCATGTCGGGGCGTTTGGCCTGACCCCAGAGAAACACCACCAGAGGCGTCCAGATCAGGATATGGGGCAGGCCAAGCAGCCGGACATAGCCCATCTGCGCAAAGAGCCAATAGACTCCGGCCCCGGCCAGAACGCTGCCCAGAACGGTCACGATACCGGCCCGCCTGCTCGGGGCCCAGACCAGCAGCGCAAGCGGCAGCACATAGGCCCCGGCAAAGAGCACGTTGAGCCAGATTTGTACCCATGCGGGTTGCGTGGCAATTGCCTCGGACAGGGTCATGGTTCGGCCTCCTTCAGGCAATCTCAGGCAGAGCGCTTGGGGCTTGCCTTGCAGGGCTTTCGCCAGTATACACCGCGCGTCAATAAGGCGGATAAGCCATAAAACAAAGAGACGGGCAGGGTCGGGAAACCTCCGGCCCTCTTTGTTTTGCCGGACCGTCACGACCAACCTGTTTCGCCAATAAGCGCGGACATCACCCAAGACCGGCGGAGACAACCGCGCGGCCAGATAAAACGATTGAAAAAGGAACCTGAGACCACATGGCTCAAAACACATCTATGGAAGAATTCGAAGCCCTTCTTGAAGAAAGCTTCGAAATTGACACGCCCCAGGAGGGCTCGGTTGTCAAAGGCAAGGTTCTGGCGATTGAAGCCGGACAAGCCATCATCGACGTCGGCTACAAGATGGAAGGCCGCGTTGATCTGAAAGAATTCGCAAATCCCGGTGAAGCGCCCGAGATCGAGGTCGGCGACGAAGTCGAGATCTTCCTGCGCTCGGTCGAAAACGCGCGCGGCGAGGCTGTCATCAGCCACGAAATGGCCCGCCGTGAGGCCGCCTGGGATCGTCTGGAAAAAGCCTATGCCGACGAAGAGCGTGTCGAAGGCGCGATCTTTGGCCGCGTCAAAGGTGGCTTTACCGTGGATCTGGGCGGCGCGGTTGCGTTCCTGCCCGGCAGCCAGGTCGATGTCCGCCCGGTGCGTGACGCTGGCCCCTTGATGAACCTCAAGCAGCCTTTCCAGATCCTGAAAATGGACCGCCGCCGTGGCAACATCGTTGTCTCGCGCCGCGCCATCCTTGAAGAATCCCGTGCCGAACAGCGCGCCGAGGTCATCGGCAAGCTGGCCGAGGGCGATGTGGTTGACGGCGTCGTCAAGAACATCACCGAATACGGTGCCTTTGTCGATCTGGGCGGCGTTGACGGCCTGCTGCATGTCACCGACATGGCCTGGCGCCGCGTCAACGACCCCAAGGACGTGCTGACCATCGGCGAAACCGTCAAGGTGCAGGTCATCAAGGTCAACAAGGAAACCCACCGCATCAGCCTGGGCATGAAGCAGCTGCAGGAAGATCCGTGGAACCTGGTCGAAGGCAAGTATCCGCTGGAATCGACCCATACCGGCCGTGTCACCAACATCACCGATTACGGTGCCTTTGTTGAGCTGGAGCCCGGTGTCGAAGGCCTGGTTCACGTCTCGGAAATGTCCTGGACCAAGAAAAACGTCCACCCCGGCAAGATCGTTTCGACGAGCCAGGAGGTCGAGGTCATGGTGCTGGAAATCGACACCGCCAAACGCCGTGTTTCGCTTGGTCTCAAGCAGACCATGCGCAACCCCTGGGAAATCTTCGAAGAGCAGTTCCCGGTCGGCACGCAGGTCGAAGGCGAGGTCAAGAACATCACCGAATTCGGTTTGTTCGTGGGTCTCGACAACGACATCGACGGCATGGTTCACCTCTCCGACCTGACCTGGGAAGGTCGCGGCGAAGACGTGATCGGCAACTACCGCAAGGGCGATGTCGTGCAGGCCGTGGTGTCCGAGGTCGATACCGACAAAGAGCGCATCTCGCTGTCGATCAAGGCGGTTGAGGGCGATCCATTTGCCGAAGCCATCGACGGTATCAAGCGCGGTTCGATCATCACCGTCGCGGTCACCTCGATCGAGGATGGCGGCATCGAAGTGGAGCATGAAGGCATGAAATCCTTCATCCGCCGCTCGGATCTCAGCCGTGACCGTGCCGAACAGCGCCCTGAGCGTTTCCAGGTTGGCGACAAGCTGGATGTGCGCGTGACCAACGTGGATAGCCGTTCGCGCCGTCTGGGTCTGTCGATCAAGGCCCGTGAGATCGCGGAAGAAAAAGAGGCCGTCGAACAGTATGGCTCCTCTGATTCCGGCGCGTCGCTTGGCGATATTCTTGGTGCCGCATTGAAGAGCGGCGACGAGTAATTCACCGCGTCAGTGAACGATTTGGGGCCTCGCGGAAACGCGGGGCCCTTTGCCATTCGAGGGGCGAATCACGCAGGTGGCCGGCTCCTGGTTGCACGGGGTTTGGCTCGGAAAACCCGGCGGCAATAGGCAACAAGATGCCAGATCACGCGCAATGACCACAAATTTCCCCGCTTTTCCAACGGCTTTCCGTTTCCCTGTCGCCCCTTTCTGCTTATAGTCATTGGATAGCGAAAAAAATCCGTGACCGGGGGGTTTGGATGATACGTTCGGAACTGATCCAGAAACTTGCTGATGAAAATCCGCATCTCTATCAACGCGATGTGGAACGGATTGTCAGCGCCATCTTCGAGGAAATCATCGGGGCACTGGCGCAGGGCGACAGGGTGGAACTGCGCGGTTTCGGCGCGTTTTCCGTCAAGCAAAGGGATGCAAGGATCGGGCGTAACCCGCGCACCGGCGAAAGCGTCAATGTCGAAGAGAAACACGTTCCCTTCTTCAAGGCCGGCAAGCTGTTGCGCGACAGGCTGAACGGTTTAGAGGATTCCTGACACGTGCGTTACATCAAATACCTGTTTCTGGCAGCCATCGCCCTGGCTCTGGTGCTGCTTGCGCTGGCCAATCGTGATCCGGTCACCCTGACGGTTCTGCCGGGCGGTCTGGCGGAATGGGTCAACTGGAATTTTGTTATCACACTTCCGCTTTTTGTCGTCCTGTTGGGCGGTATTGTCGCCGGTCTGTTGATCGGCTTTGTCTGGGAATGGTTTCGTGAACATCGTCAGCGGGCCGATGCCAAGGCGCAGCGCAAGGAACGTGACCGCCTTGCGCGTGAGGTGGAAGACCTGCGCGGCGATGCCAGCCAGAGCCAGGATGAGGTTCTGGCGCTGCTTGAGTAGCGCCCGGGCGCGGGTTAAAGCAGGTCCATGACCATCGCGATTAAATTCTGTGGCCTCAGCCGCGCGGACGATGTCACCGCCGCGGCGCGCGCCGGTGCGCGCTATGTCGGGTTCGTGCATTTCCAAAAATCGCCGCGTCACGTTTCGATTGCCGATATGGCGGCGCTCGGCGTGACAGTGCCCGCCGGAATTGCCAAGGTGGCGCTGACGGTGAATGCCGACGATGCGCTTTTGGATGCCATGCTGGCGGCCGTGCCGCTCGATATGTTGCAATTGCACGGCAGTGAATCCCCGGATCGCGTGGCTGAGGTAAAGGCACGCTACGGCCTGCCGGTGATGAAAGCAGTGGGTTTGGCCGATGCCGATGATCTTGCGGCGATCGATCTTTACGCGCCGGTGGCCGATCAACTGTTGATCGACGCCAAGCCGCCAAAGGACGCGGATCTGCCGGGGGGAAATGGGTTGGCTTTTGACTGGCGGTTGCTGGCCGGGCGCAAATACTGGACGAAACCGTGGATGCTGGCGGGTGGGCTGACGCCCGACAATGTGGCCGAGGCCGTTCGTCTGACCGGAGCCAGGCAGGTCGACGTCAGTTCCGGCGTCGAGACCGCGCCGGGGGTCAAGGATGCGGCGTTGATGGCGTCCTTTGCTGCGGCGCTGCGTTAAGCGAATCTTTACCCTGCCACGCAATGGTTTCCGGTATGGCAGCGTTACCCGATTACCTTACTGCGGACCTATGGCTGGATCAGGTATTTTCCTCGAACGAGGCGCGTCGTGGCGGCATTGTCAAACGTCAGATCCGCGATGTTGAACGGCTGGTCGGGCGTGCGGCCTTTGCACGGGCGGTGGAGCGCAAGGGGTTTCAGGCGGTCGAAAACGGGCGTCATTTCGTGATATTCTGCAATGGGCACCCGATCCGGCGGGTGCGCTGAAAGGGCCTTCGAAGGCCCTTGCCCAAGCCGCTTTGAAGCGGCTTTTTACGCGGTTTCGAAACCGCGTCACCAAAGGCGGTTCGAAACGCCTTTGCCTTGTCCTTCACATCCGGCTCGCTTAGGAACAGGCGAACGATCTTGCGTGGGGACCCCGAGAAATGGCCAACGACCTGTTCAACTCTTTCATGACCGGCCCCGATGAAAACGGCCGCTTCGGCGATTTTGGTGGGCGGTTTGTCAGTGAAACTCTGATGCCGCTGATCCTGGAGCTGGAAAAGCAATACGAACACGCCAAGACCGATGACAGTTTCTGGGCCGAGATGAACGATCTCTGGACTCATTATGTCGGTCGCCCGTCGCCGCTATACCACGCTGATCGCCTGACCGATCATCTGGGCGGGGCCAAGATCTATATGAAACGCGACGAGTTGAACCACACCGGCGCGCATAAGATCAACAATGTTCTGGGCCAGATCATCCTGGCCCGCCGCATGGGCAAGACTCGGATCATCGCCGAAACCGGGGCCGGGCAGCATGGCGTGGCCACGGCCACTGTCTGCGCCAAGTTCGGCCTGAAATGCGTGGTCTATATGGGCGCGCATGATGTCGAACGGCAGGCCCCGAATGTTTTCCGCATGAAGCTGCTCGGGGCCGAGGTCGTATCCGTGACGTCGGGGCGCGGCACGCTGAAGGATGCGATGAACGATGCGTTGCGCGATTGGGTCACCAATGTGCGCGACACGTTCTATTGCATCGGCACGGTTGCTGGCCCGCACCCTTATCCAGCGATGGTGCGCGATTTCCAAACAATTATCGGCAAGGAAGCCAAGGCACAGATGCAAGAACGCGAGGGCCGTCTGCCCGATACGCTGATTGCGGCCATTGGTGGCGGATCAAACGCGATGGGGCTCTTCTTTCCGTTTCTCGACGACAAGACGGTGAATATCATCGGGGTTGAGGCGGGCGGCAAGGGCGTCAACGAAAAGATGGAACATTGCGCATCGCTCACCGGTGGGCGTCCCGGGGTTCTGCATGGCAATCGCACTTACCTGTTGCAGGATGATGACGGCCAGATCCTGGAAGGGTATTCGATTTCGGCTGGCCTCGATTATCCCGGCATCGGGCCGGAACATTCCTGGCTGCATGAGATCGGACGCGCCAAATATGTCTCGGTCACCGACAAGGAGGCGCTGGCCGCTTTCCAGCTGTGTTGCGAGCTGGAGGGGATCATCCCGGCGCTTGAGCCCTCCCATGCGCTGGCCCATGTCATCAAGCTGGCTCCGACGCTGCCCGCCGATCATATCATCTGCATGAACATGTGCGGCCGCGGCGACAAGGATATCTTTACCGTCGCGCGCGCGCTCGGCTTTGAAATGGGCGGCCATTAAGTCCTATCCAGCAGTGAATCTGGAATGGGCAGCGGCTCGCGTCGCTGCCTTTTTTAGCCATAAACTTCAGTTTATGGGCCTCAGCACAGGTTTATGCGAGGGGGTCTAAACCTCACGCCAATGGCGTATGCCCGTAAGTTGACCGATTTGGGTCGACAGGCGGCAAGATCAAGGTGATCCCGTCGCACTGTAAATTGACCCAAAGGAGCATGACATGACCCTGAAACCCCTTGCCGCGCTGACCGCAGGTGCTGCCCTTTTTGCCACCGCTGCCGTTGCCCAAACCCCTGTCATCGATGCGATCGTGTCGGAACTCGAGGCCGCGGGCTACACCCGGATCGAGGTCGATACCCGTGCCGATACCATTCAGGTCGAGGCCCGGAATGCGACAGATGGAATCGAGCGTTACTACAACCTTGATGGCCTCCTGCTGCGTGAAGAAATTGTGGTGAACGGCGTTGAGACAGAACGCGTCTTTGATGCGGATGGCAATGTCATCAGTGAATCGGTCGACGACGATGGCAATGACGACGACGATGGCAACGACGACGACGATGGCAACGACAACCACGATGGCAACGACGACGGCGAAGGCAACGACGACGGCGATGACCGCGACGGCGATGACGGCGACGACGACGACGGCGATGACGACAACGACGACGACGGCGATGATGACGACGACGACGACGGCGATGATGACGACGACGACGACGGCGATGATGACCACTGAGCCATACGATAACGCAGTTGCTCCGCCAGAAATGGCGGAGCTTCTCCAATCCCGTGGTTTGGCGTTGACCCAAGTCGCTCTTGCCGAAACCTTCGGATAAGCCACGTGTTTCGATGCAAACCGAACGCAAACTGTTTTAGAGTGACCCCATGCGCACCCTGATCCTCATTCTCTCTCTTGCCCTTGCCACGCCCGCCTTTGCCGACGGCGCATCAGCGATACGGGCATGGATCGCGGAATTGCAGGCCACGGGATATACCGATGTCGAGGAAAGCCGGACCTGGCTTGGGCGTATCCGGATCACTGCCGAACGCGGTGACATCCTGCGGGAGATCATCCTCGACCGCACCACCGGCGAGGTTCTGCGCGATATTTCGCGCGCCGAAGACGGCGATGTGCGCCATCCGTTTGAAGATGATGAAGATGATGACGATATTGGCGACGACGGCGAGGATGGCGACGACGGCGACGACGGCGAGGATGGCGACGACGGCGAGGATGGCGACGGCGACGAAGATAGTAACGGCGAAGAAGATAGTAACGGCGACGAGGATGGCAACGGCGGCGAGGATGGCGGCGATAATGATTGAGCATGGCACGAGGCCGGTGCGATGACCTGGGCGTTACGTTTTCTGGTGATTTTTCAGGCCGGCTTCACCACTGTTTTCCTGTGGGATCTGCTGACCGGCATTCTCGGCCTGCGCAGCGCGCCTTTGTCGTGGCAGATGCGCGAAGTGATCGAGGTTGCGGCGGCCCTTGGCCTGCTGGCGGGGCTGATTGCGGGCACGCTGGTGCTGCGCCACGCCCGTGCCCGCCAACGTCTGGCGGAAGATAACCTGCGCGCAGCCTCGGGCGAATTCATGGCCGTGGTCCATGACCGGTTTGCACAATGGGTGCTGACACCGGCCGAACGCGATGTCGCGCTTTTTGCACTCAAAGGGCTCAGCCTGGCCGAGATCGCCGAGCTGCGCGACACCTCGGAGGGCACCGTCAAGGCGCAGACAAACGCGATCTATCGCAAGGCAGGCGTAACGGGGCGCCCGCAATTGTTGAGCCTCTTTATCGATGATCTTCTGGCTGCGGCCCCTGATTGAGTTGATTTCCTGCCTTCAGGGCAAGACGGCATGGCCCTGCAAAATGGCCAAGGGCACGATGTCCAACGCCCGCATATGCGTGGCCTCCAGAACGGCCCGTGGTGCGCAGCCTTCATCATGGGCTTGCAGAAACCGACCCGCACACAGGCACCAGTGATCGCCCGGGACGAGGCCCGCAAAACCGAACGCGGGCCGTGGTGTACTCAGATCATTGCCAACATATTTCGAGAACGCCAGAAATTCGGCGGTCATCACGGCGCAAACGGTGTGGCTGCCCTGATCCTGGGCGCAGGTATTGCAATGCCCGTCGCGGAAATACCCGGTTACCGGATCCTTCGAACAGGTGGTCAGGGGCGTGCCCAAAACGTTTAGCGACGGGTCCATATCTGTCATGGTGTCGGCCTCAATGTCAGCGATCCTTACCCCTTAACATACGGCACGAGCAGACAATATCACGGGGCACCGGTAATCAGCCGGAAGATGCGGGCGCGCCATTGTAATCACGCTCACTCCGCCAACCACCTGATCCAGCGGCCATGAAAATCGACCCGCGCCAGCAGGGTTTCCCGACCCGAGGGCCAAAACCGCACGCGCAGCGCGGCCCCATCGTCACCCCCATCCGCCTCCATTGCCAGATGCGCCAGTGGCGCGTCCGTTGTCGCCCTGGTGCCCGCCGCCTCCAGCGCCGCGTGGCACCGACATGCGGTTTTCGGCGGGAAATACTGCCAGGCAACCGTGTGATAGACCATGTGCACCGCGCCGGGCCGAGGGGTCGCTAGACGCGCCTCAAGCCATGCCGCTGCGTCGCCCTGATCGGGGCGGGTCCGGGCGAGGGTGATGGCCGCCCGTGTCAACGCCGCGCGATGCGGCTGGTCGGGCCAGAGATAGGCCAAAAGCCGCAAGGCCTGATCCGGGTTTGAGGGGTCCAGCGGGTTCAGGTCAACGCCGGCCCGGTCGGCAACCGTTATCGGGCCCGCGGGCGGCACCGGGCCGTCCCAGTCCGGCGTTAGGGTGACCGCGCTATCCGGACTACCGACCCCGTTCGCCAGATAATAGGCGTCGAAATGCAGGTTCAACCCGGCGCTTGCTCCAAGTTCGGACAGGACAAGCGGCAGCCCGGCCTTGCGCTGCACCCACGCCGCCCCGGCCAGCAAAGCCGCCGAGCGGCGCACCTCATTGGTCTGTGGCGCGCTGTCCAGCCATGTCAGGATCTGTGCCGAATGGGTCCGCAGGGCGGTGGCCAGCGCCAGTTCCAGCGCGCCATCAGAAACCACATGCGGAGGATAGGCTGCCATGAGCCCGGCATCGGTGCGCGTCAGAATCAGCGCGTGCAACGCCCCCGCCAACCGCAAGGGCACTGCATCGCCCATCGCCGTCGGATCGCCCTGCCAGGTCAGAATGCGCGCCGCCACCGGTCCGCCGCCCGCCGCGATGTTGCGCCATAAAAGCGGCATCAGCCGGGCCATGAAGGGCGAGCCGAGCGCGTCGCAGGCGCGGCCCTGCCGGGCAAAAGCCGCGCCCATGTCTTTCGTCACCGGAACCGGTCCATCAGCTTTTGCAGCGATGTGCGTTCGTCGGGCGGCGGCGCGGGGGCGGGCGTTTTCGCCGGCTTCGCGGGTTTGCCGCCCGAAGGGCGCTGTGGTGTGGTGCGCAGCGCGACGGCATTCATGAACCGCCCGGTATCGCCCGCCGCCAGATCGCCCGCCCCGTCCGAAACGCCGCGCAGGAGATCCTCCAGCCAGTCCTGCTCGGCCTTTGCGAAATCCGACAGCACATAGCCTGACACGCGATCCTTGTGGCCGGGATGCCCGATGCCAAGCCGCACCCGGACATAGCCTTCGCCGAGATGGGCATGCAGTGATCTGAGACCGTTATGCCCGGCATGGCCGCCACCGGTTTTCACACGGACCTTGCCGGGGGCAAGGTCCAGCTCGTCCTGAAACACGGTCACATCCTGCGGCTCCAGCTTGAAAAACCGCATCGCCTCGCCCACCGATTGGCCGGACAGGTTCATGAAGGTTTCGGGCTTTAAAAGCGCCACCTTGTCCGACCCGAACCGGCCTTCGCTCAGGCTGCCCTGAAACTTGGCGCGCCAGGGCGAAAACCCGTGATCGGCCGCGATCCGGTCAACGGCCATATAGCCGATATTATGCCGGTTCCGCGCATATTTGGCACCGGGATTTCCCAGACCTACCCACAGTTTCATGACGCCTCCGCGCGCGCTTGCCAAAATTATGCCACGCGCGTTCTATAGGCGGGCGAGAGCGATCTTTCAACAAAGCCGGCAGGCAGGCCCCCCATGACCACCGTCACCCTCCACGGCATCACGCTGAAGATCCCGAAAGCGGTGCAGAGCCCCGGCCTGATGCGGCGGCTTGAAACCGGGATCTACGAAGAAGATGAGGCCCACGCCGCCAGAAAGCGGATCAAGCCGGGCTTTCGCGTGCTGGAACTTGGTGCGGGGCTGGGGTTTGTCTCGAATATCTGCGCCGCGCAGGCGGGGGCGGAAAATGTGCTGAGCGTTGAGGCGAACCCCGCCATGGTGCCGGTGATCCGCGCCAATCTGGACCGCAACGGGCATGAAAAAACGCAACTCATTCATGCGGCGGTGACGGGTGGCGACGGCGGTGGCGATATCGCGTTTCAGGCCAACGCGGCGTTTCTTGGCGGCTCGCTGGCGCGCCATGGCGTTGCCCCCGACGACCTGGTCGACGTGCCCT
>Ga0316205_10002483_pt1 | contig 19096 bp, 20 predicted proteins | sample 3monthpyrite_MG_FD_204941 | JGI IMG/M metagenome (GOLD analysis project Ga0316205, IMG submission 204941) | Microbial mat bacterial communities from mineral coupon in-situ incubated in ocean water Damariscotta River, Maine, United States -... | ecosystem: Environmental > Aquatic > Marine >... | reverse complement strand
TTAAAGAAACAAAGTCAGGAGCTTGCCCGACCGAGCAGACTATTATACATCGAAAAGTTAGCAGGTCAATAATAAATATTTTTTATCTCACTACTTATTCCGTTGCTGATGACTGATCTTTCGTTGTCACCATCATGTCTGGAGGCGCGCATTATACGGCCTTCTCGGTGCCCGTCAACCACTTAAATGAAAAAAAATGAATTTATTTATTTATAGATAGAAAAACAATCACTTAGAATAATTGGTAAGTGCAATATCCTGGGCAGGAACGGCAATGAAAAATATGATCGAGTTACTTACATGACAAATAGATTAAGCACTCATTACCACTATAAATAGAAATATATTACTGAACACTTCTGATCCGCATTAAAAACTTAATTATTCATCTCTAAGTTTGGCATTTTCGATCGATTCTGGCATCTCGATGCCATAACCCTGTGCGTAGTCGACACCAATTTCCTTAATAACTTCCAATATTGGTTTATCTTCAACAAATTCAGCAATTGTTTTTAATCCCGCGACTTTAGCTATTTGATTTATTGATTCTACTATCGCGCGATCCATTTGATCATCCACAATATCCCGAACAAAATTCCCATCTATTTTTAAATAATCAGCCGGTATAGCCTTAAGGTATGAAAATGAACTTAATCCTGCACCAAAATCATCCAATGCTATCTTGCACCCTTCTGCCCTGATATCTTTAATAAAACCAACGGTTTCCTGAAGATTGGTAATAGCGACGGTTTCCGTTATTTCAAAACAGATCATTCCCGGGTACAAGTTATAGATGTTTAACTGTTGTTTTATGTATTCAAAGAAATCTTTATCACTTAATGATGCTCCAGATAGATTAATAAAGAACTGATGCCCATTATCTTTCCTGGCCTGATCACCAAACTGCTTCACTAAGAATTCAAACACGGTTTTAATGACCCAGCGATCGATTGCAGGCATTAGGTTATATCGCTCTGCTGCGGGTAAAAATGCACCAGGCAGTATTAATTCATCATTATCTCCTCGCAAACGAATCAAAAACTCACAGAAATACCTACCACCATCATCCCCGGATATCGATGCAATACATTGCTTATGCATTTCAAAAAGATCTTCTTGTAGGGCAATCTGTAGTTTTGACACCCATTCCATCTCGCCGTGACGCAGCGCAAGTTCACTATCATCAATTTTGGATAAGTGATAACGATTACGCCCTCTATCTTTAGCCACATAACAAGCTATATCCGCTTTGCGTAAAACATCAGATACGTTTTTACTCAGCGCATCAATAGCCACCATGCCCATGCTGGCACTTATAGTAAAAGCCTTGTTTTCCCACATAAAACGAAAATCACTAACTATTTCCAGTATCTTATTAGCGATAAGCTCAGAGCGCTCTAGCGAACAACTCTCCAACAGAATGCCAAATTCATCACCCCCAAGTCGGGAAAGGCAATCACCTTTGCGAATGGCTTCTTGTAATAATACGGCCAACTGGCGAAGTAATTCATCACCCGCATGATGTCCACACGTATCGTTTATGATTTTAAATTGATCCAGATCCAGATAGATCAAGATATGACTATTTGCACCAGTTTCTGCTGTGCTAATTGCATGATCAATCCGATTTTCAAACTCATGGCGATTAGATAAACCGGTCAACGAATCGTGATACGCCATGTGATGAATCGTTTCTTGTGCTTGCCGCGAAATTTTTCTATTTTCGGCTTCACGTAGCTCACGTTCAATCGCGGGCACAAGGCGATGCAAATTATCTTTCATTATGTAGTCTTGCGCACCTGCCTTCATGGCCGCGACAGCTACATCCTCGCCTATACTGCCAGAAACAATAATAACGGGTATGTCCGGGTTAACTTCCTTAACTAAACTAATAGCCTGAACCGAACTGAAGCCCGGTAGGTTGTGGTCTGTAATGACCAGATCCCATTCATTTTCATCAAGCGCTCTGCCTAATAATTCTTTGTTGTCTACACGGTGTAAGTCGGAATGATAACCACCTCGCGATAGCTCCCGCCCTAATAACAGCGCGTCATCTTCAGAGTCTTCAACCAGTAGCACGCGTAAAAGTGACATTATTCACGGCCTGCCAAAAAGAGGGGTTCAACATCAATCAGACGCGACAGATATGTATAATTGCAATCCACCGCAACCCTGCAGCAGGATACAAAATAGCACTCTTCAACACATACTCGCGTCACAAAAACCTCATTAAATTTACTGCGCTTTATAAAATAGATTAAATGCTAATATAATCATCAGCTTAAATTAGTAACACGTCGATCAGGATAAAATGATTATTATTAGTATTTAAAGACGTTGGAATACACTACATAATTGCTCATGTTTTGCTTTCCTGCAAGTTAATAAGCATATTTTTCTTTAATTATTAGTCATTAACGTTAAGCAACGATGAACCTTCAATCGATTTAAATAACTAAATTTGCTAGCGCATTAAACCTGCTTAGCAAAACTTAATTAATTGATACACGCGCAAAACGACGTTTACCCACTTGATAAACATGCTCACTGCCAGCCTGGATAATCATTTTTGCATCTTCGAGTTTTTCGCCGTCTATCTTGACCGCTCCCTGCTTTATCATCCGCATTGCTTCAGAGGTACTTTTAACCAAATCAGCATCTTTAAGTAAATTCGCAATAGCGATACCTTCTGAAGCTGCTTTAAAAGTGAATTCCGGCATTTCATCTGGCATTGCACCTTTTTGGAACCGTGCAATGAAATTTTCGCGAGCCTTATCAGCTGCTTGCTGATCATGAAAACGTTCAATAATCTCTTCGCATAACAGGAATTTGATATCACGTGGGTTAGTACCTTGCTCAATATCCTGTTTAAATTTTTCAATTTCAGACAAGGGCCGGAAACTCAGTAATTCAAAATAGCGCCACATTAATTCATCTGAAATAGACATGATTTTGCCGAACATTTCATCTGCAGGTTCATTAATACCGATATAGTTACCCAGTGACTTGGACATTTTCTGAACGCCATCCAAACCTTCAAGAATAGGCATGGTTATGACGACCTGAGGTTTTTGGCCGTAGGTTTCTTGTAGTTGACGCCCTACGAGCAAGTTAAATTTCTGGTCGGTACCACCAAGCTCAACATCCGCCTTCATAGCTACTGAGTCATAACCTTGTATTAAAGGATAAAGAAATTCATGTATGGATATAGACTGGCCAGATTTGTAGCGCTTACTAAAGTCATCGCGTTCGAGCATTCGTGCCACGGTATGTTTAGCCGTTAATTCAATCAGGTCTGCCGGTGACATTTCGTTCATCCAGCTTGAATTAAACATAACCAGGGTTTTTTCTGGATCCAGTATTTTAAAGATCTGTTGCTCGTAGCTGCGTGCATTATCAATCACTTGATCACGTGTTAACGGGGGACGCGTGGCGCTTTTCCCAGTCGGGTCGCCTATCATGCCGGTGAAATCACCTATCAGAAACATGACCTCATGCCCCAGATCCTGGAATTGCCTAAGTTTATTAATCAAAACCGTATGACCAAGATGCAAGTCAGGTGCTGTTGGATCAAAACCCGCTTTTATTCTTAGAGGCTTGCTTGTTGCCAGCTTTTTCTCCAGGTCCTTTTCAAGCAGGATTTCATCTGTACCCCGGGAAATGATGTCCATTGCTTCTTGCTGCGTTGTCATAATAAACCTTATTATTAATATCTAAATAATCACTAAAATGGGCCACAAACGATACTTGAAGTTGAGTATGAATGCCAACTATTGACCATTTCAACAAGGAGAGATTGACCCACACCATAAAGACCGCTAAAGTTAAAGAGAAAAGTAAACAATTTCCGTAGATTAGAAGAGCTTTATGCGACACGACTATAAGTTTTTATCAGACCAGAAAACATCACCTATCAGGGCACTGCGACCCCGAAAGCATCATTTACTTTTAATTTCTGCTATTGCTGCCGGCATTTTTATCACAACAAGTTTGTTACCCAATCAAGCTGGCGCAAATAAGCAAGAAAAAATAATCGAGCAACTCGTTATTCAGGAGACCGAAGCTCAACCTGAAAGCCTTCGCGTTATTGAGTCTCTGCCTCTACCGGTTGAACCACAATCCAATTCCATTATGCTGCCTTTATCTAATCAGGTGGCACAGCAACATAAAACAAACTGGAAAACAGTTACGGTAAAACGTGGTGATAATCTAGCGCAGATTTTTTCGCGTTTAAATATTAGCCCTGGTGTTTTACATGAAATCATTCATACCAATAAAGACACACGGAAACTCAAGCATGTTTTACCGGGTCAAGCCATTCGCTTCCTCTTGGATGACAACGGCGTACTACAGCAATTAGTTTATCAATATAATGTTGCCAATAGTTTGTCTGTAACAAAACAGGGATCAAGCTTCACCGCCAAGGTTACTCATAAAACTCTGGATACGCGTCTGGCTCACACCAGCGCCAACATTAATCATTCACTTTTTCTAGCCGCACAATCAGCCGGTTTATCGAACAACATGACCATGCAATTAGCCAATATATTTGGCTGGGATATTGATTTTGCATTAGACATTCGCAAGGGCGACAACTTCACTGTCATTTACGAAGAAGTTTTCCTCGGTGATAAGAAAATTCGCGATGGCAATATTCTTGCTGCTGAGTTTCAGAACCGCGGTAAAACTTACCGCGCGATTCGATACACAGATACCAATGGACGCAGCCAATACTATTCACCTGAGGGCATGAGCATGCGTAAAGCTTTCTTGCGTAGCCCGGTAGATTTCTCTCGTATTAGTTCACGTTTTAACCTGAAACGAAAACACCCCGTGCTCAATCGTATTCGTGCACACAAAGGTGTGGACTATGCCGCCCGCTCCGGTACACCAATAAAAGCAACAGGTGACGGACGCATTGTATTCAAAGGCACTAAAGGCGGTTATGGCAGAACCATTATCATTAAACATGGAAGTGCCTACCAAACATTATATGCCCACATGCGCAGTTACAATAAAAAGTCACGCAGAGGTAGCCGCGTTAAACAAGGACAGGTTATTGGCTATATAGGCAGCTCTGGCTTAGCCACCGGGCCGCACTTACATTATGAATTCCGTCTAAATGGAGCGGTACGTAACCCTTTAACGGTACGCTTGCCTAAAGCTTCGCACTTGCCAAAAAAATACCGGAAAGACTTCAAAGTACAAGCACAAACACTTGTGTCTAAACTCAACGTCATCAAAAACAACACCCTGGCTTTATTAAAGCAATAACTAATTCATTCTTATGCCAGAATATTACATAGGTCTTATGTCTGGCACGAGCGTAGACGCAATCGATACTGCTCTCGTCGATTTGGATAATCATGAAATTAAGTTTATCGATGCCTATAGCCACCCAATACCAGAAGACATTAAACAAAAAATCCATCTCACGTGCATTCAAGGTAAACACGCTACACTCGACGATTGCGCCTGTCTGGATATTGCCTTAGGGAATTTATTCGCAGAGGCTGTCACTGCCTTGCTCAAACAAAATAATCTCAGCCATACCGATATAGTAGCGATTGCCAGTCATGGGCAAACGGTATTCCACAACCCCGATAGTAACCCCACTTATACAGTTCAATTAGGCGATGCCAACATCATTGCTGAAAAAACTGGCATCACCACTGTCGCCGACTTTAGACGCAGAGACATTGCCGCTGGCGGACAAGGCGCGCCCCTCGTGCCTGCATTTCATGAAGCGGCATTCCGATCTCAATCTGAAAACAGAGTTATCTTAAACATAGGCGGCATTGCCAATATAACTATCCTTAATACAAACACCAATCAGCCTGTCACAGGCTTTGATACTGGCCCGGGCAATACTTTACTTGATCAATGGATAACCAAGAGCTTAGGGCGTGATTACGACCAGGACGCCCAATTTGCAGCACAAGGAAAAATCAACCAAACTTTGTTAGACAGTTTTTTAGGTGACCCTTTCTTTAAAAAAACACCGCCTAAAAGCACTGGACGCGAATTATTTAATCTTGAATGGTTATATTCACATAAAATGATAAATACTTTACCGCCTGAGGATGTGCAAAGAACATTATGTGAGTTAAGCGCTCAAAGCATCGTTCAGGCTATTCAATTACATGCAACAAGCACACAACACATTTTGGTTTGTGGCGGCGGCTGCCACAACCCAGTTATTATGGATTCTCTACAAAGATTAGCTCATCCAATGATTATTGATACAACTGAGGTTTTAGATATTCACCCTGACTGGGTAGAAGCAACGGCTTTTGCCTGGATGGCTCAACGGACACTGGAACAACGCAGCAGCAACTTACCTTCTGTTACTGGTGCGCACTCAAAAACGATTCTTGGTGCAATTTATCATGCCAACCCTGCTTAAAACGAAACTGGCTCGCTTATTTCTTTCTTAATAAGCTGTTAACCCCTGTTGTAACAATGACTACCACTACAGTAAACAACAATAAAAATAACCAGTACTTTTTCAACGCATCAATCCATAAATCACTACTAGTTCGTTGATAAGGCCCAACCGACAAATCTTTCAATAAGGTTTCAACCGAAGAATAATCCAACGATTTAATCCAGCCGACATACTTTCCTTTTTTTGCTGCGACTGAGTCTGCCGTTATCACCTGAAGCGCCTGCAACACTTTTATGCCCAACCCTTTAGAAGTCAAAGTCGTTCTCGATAATGCCCACTCTGGATATAACTGTGTACTTAATAAAAAAGGAAAATCACGTTGATGCTTTAATCCTAGCACTTTGACATTTTCCAGTTTAATTTCATTATTTCCAGCCATTCTTTCAAGCATATCCGTCCTGACTGAACCGGCATCAACTTTACCATTAAGTACTGCACGCACCACTTTTTGCTGTATACCGCCTGCAAATCGTACTTCTTTAAAATCTTTAAAGGGATCAATATTATGTCTAATTAACTCTAACCAAGCCACACGCCACCCACCAAAACCTATATCATCCACTCCCATAAAAACCTTCCCCTTTAAATCCTGAAGCGTACTTATGTCCTTTCTGTCAGCGCGAGTAAATATAACGGAACCAAACTGCATGTAACCTTTTCCTTGGCGTTTGTTAACCAGGGTTGCAAGTTGTTGGGTGTTATATCGAATACTGTGCTCTACCGAGGCGGCTGGATTGGTCAGCACGAAATGATAATTGCCTTGAGAAACTTCCTGGTTCAGCTCTGCATTTTGTTTAAACGGAATCAATACAAAATAGTAACCAGGCACAGCCTCTGTCAAATAGTCTGCCGTAGCTTGCCACTGCGCCATGCCATTTTCGATGCCTTTATTTGCACGTAATGCAATACGTATTTCCGTATCACCCGCCATAGCAACTGAAGCTTGCAACGTAGGCAAGCTTGCCTCAAATATCAATATTGCTATTAATAAAAAATAACGCACTAATAATTATCTCTCATGCATATGTGAATAGGGTTTTATATCATGCCCAATATACACTTGTGTGGGCCGGAATATTCGATTATCAGCTAACTGTTCTCGCCAGTGAGCTAACCAGCCAGCAGTACGTGCAATAGCAAATATGGCCGTAAATTGATCTGATGGTATGCCCATTTCTTTGTACAGAATTCCAGAATAAAAATCGACGTTTGCATACACGCCTTTTTTTGCTAAACGGTCTTCGCATACTTCTTCAACTACTTTGGCGAGTTCAAACATAGGGTTTACGTCGCCACCACGATCTTGCATAAATTGATTGACTAGTCCTTGCAGAATTGTGGCTCTTGGATCCTTGGTTTTATATTCTCGATGACCCATGCCCCATATCACTTCTTTATTTGCCAGCCTGCCATCAATGTATTCTTCAACTTTATCCACACTACCGATGTCTTCTAGCATATCCAGTACTTTTTCATTTGCACCACCATGCAATGGCCCTGACAAGGCGCCGATGGATGCGGCAATCACACTAAAGGGGCTAGCCAGTGTTGATGCGTTCACTAATGCGGCAAAGGTTGATGCATTAATAGTATGCTCTGCGTGTAGTATCAAACATACGTCCATAATGCGTGCCAATAATGGATCAGGTACTTTACCGGTAAACATATAGAGAAAGTTTTCTGCGAAAGACAGGTCTTCACGTGGAGCAACCGGGTCATACCCATTTCGAATGTGCTCCCACATCGCTACGATACTGGAAACACGTGCCATAATCTTTACGGTGGTGTTATGAATATAATTAATATCATCACAACTATCCCCGCCAATTAAACATTCTGCATTTGGGTTATACATGCCAAGGCTGGAAACAACCGTTTGCAGCATATCCATTGGATGCCCGCTGGATGGAAGGTTTTTCATCATGCCGCGCGTATGGAATTTGAGCTGACGATTATCTATTAACTGATTTTTAAATGAATCAAGCTCGGTAGGTGATGGCAGCCTACCATCTAATAACAATAACGTCGTCTCTTCAAAACTACTGTGTTGCGCGAGTTCTTCTATTGAGTAACCACGGTAAGACAATATGCCTTTTTCACCATCAATATCGGAAATATTAGATTGGGTAGCTGGTACGCCAGCTAAACCTGGTAAATATTCACTCATGCAAATCTCCAGTCCGGGGAAACAATTCACTTAACTTATGTAAAAGAATAGCAAGTTTTTTTCAAAAACCTACTTTCCTACAAAAAAGTAAGGGGTACTCATTGATGAGTACCCCTTACTAAATTTGAGGATATCAGAATTATACGGAAAAGGAAGCCCCGCAACCACAAGTTGAGGCAGCATTCGGGTTATTGATAACAAACCGTGCGCCTTCCAGATCATCGATAAAATCAACTTCTGACCCGGCAAGGTATTGATAACTCATCGGGTCAACAACAATCACCACACCTTTGTCTTCGATGTTGGTATCGCCTTCATTCGCTTCAGCATCAAATTTAAAACCATACTGAAAACCAGAACAACCACCACCAGAAACAAGCACGCGCAGTTTAAGATCCGGGTTACCTTCTTCTACCAATAACTGTTTGACTTTTTCCACTGCATTTTCAGTGACTTTAATAGGCTTAACGGCTAATTGTACTTCAATACCCATACTACATACTCCAGGAAACTCGATTTATAAGCATCTACTAATGCATTTTCGCAATCCTGACTGAATTAGTCAAGTATTACTCTGCTGTTTGTAATTTAGTGGTCGCTTCAGGAATATTGGCTTTTACCTTTTGAGCCACTGGATGCTCGACTTTGTGCACCAGGCTACCATTGACTTCAGCACCCATGGCCATTTCCAGTAAATTATAATAGACATTACCTTGAATTCTGGCATTGGCAGCTAATTCAATATGCTCAGACGCGTATACGTCACCTTGAACTTCACCATTTAATATTACATGCGGCACACGCACTTCACCTTCTACACGCCCATGTTCACTCAAGGTTAGTGTCGAATCACTGTTATCAGTAACCAATATATTACCTCGTACACAACCATCTACATGTAATCCGCCGGCAAATATCACGTCACCATTTACTTCTGTATTCTGTCCGACCAGGGTGTCTATTTTACCTGCACGATGTTTTTTACTCTTTGAAAACATAATATCTCCTTATTTTTGTACTACCACAGGCCATTTAATCTTTCGACTATCCCCTGTTATGGTTTTTTGTCTGGGAATAATATCAATTTCAATTATCTGTGGCTTAAATCCTTCTGGCAAATTGATTTTACCATCAAAATGCGAGAAATATTTGAAACGATACCTAATACTAGACCTTTTTTTAGTGCTTATGTTGGCAAAATCAAGCTTTTTCACAACACCATTCTGCGTGCCTTCAACTGATATCGTTATTTTACCATCAGATTGACGGTGATGTTTACGATGCCCTTGTATATGTGTCGCCGTGAGATTGTAGTGATAATGGCCATCCTGATCCTGAGTTAAGTTGAAATCATGGATATGCATTCCTTGTCGGCCTTTGCTTGGGCTGACAATGGTTCTGTAAAACTCCAGCTCTTCTTTAAGCTCCTGACTTTCGGCTTCAGCTTGTTCAAGAATATCTTTTACTGCATCTTTTGCGTGTTGGTCGACTTTTTTCGCACTTTCCAGTCTCGCTGTGCGTGCACGAAAGTCAGCCAATTGCTCTTCAAGCCGTTCAATTTTATCCTCTAGCTCTTGCTGATGTTTATTTTCAGCAAATTGATCAAACCCGGCTCGAAAACGCCCGTAATCAAATATAGATACAATCGCATAGGCTATGATGACTACAATAGTAGTAACCAGTAGTGCCAATTTCCAATTAAACGATTTATTCATAGGTTATTGATAAAAATAGTTTATGGCATTAATGCGACAGCATCGATACCCATGTCCTCATCGAGCCCGAACATTAAATTCATATTATGCACCGCCTGACCCGCAGCCCCTTTTACCAGGTTATCGATAACGGACAATACGACAACCGTATCTTTAGACTGTGGTTGATGAACGGATAACCGACAATAATTACTGCCTTTCACAGAACGCGTTTCAGGATGTGAACCTGCTGGCATTACATCAACAAAAGGCTCATCGGCATATCGATCTGCATATAACGATTGTAAATCCACTTCATCGTTAATACAGGTTGAATATAACGTGGCGTGAATGCCTCTGATCATAGGCAGCAAATGCGGTACGAACGTCAGACCAACCGGCATGCCCACTGCGGTTTCTAACCCCTGACGAATCTCAGGTAAATGACGATGGCCAGGTACACCATAAGCCTTGAAGCTTTCACTGGCTTCACACAACAAGCTTCCAACATTAGCTGAACGCCCTGCACCACTTACACCTGATTTACAATCTGCTATCAGGTGCTCACTATCAACCAGACCGGCTTCGATCAACGGTAAAAAACCAAGTAATACCGCAGTGGGATAACAACCTGGGTTAGCAATCAATCGTGCATTTTTGATTAGTTCTCGATTAACTTCCGGAAGACCATAAACTGCCTCATCGAGTAAGTCTGAGCAGGCGTGCGTCATGCCATACCATTGTTCCCACTCAGATACGTCTTTAATACGAAAATCAGCCGCCAGATCGATGACTCGAACGCCCGCATCTAATAATGCCGGCGTGCTAATCATGGCTGTTCCATTAGGCGTGGCAAAAAACACGACATCACATGCCGACAACATAACGGGATCAGGCTCACTGAAAGCCAGATCAATTTTACCGCGTAGGTTAGGATATAAGTCAGACACGCGTTTACCCGCTTCACTACGAGACGTAATAACACTAATTTCTACTTGTGGGTGCATAACAAGAATGCGTAACAACTCTACGCCTGTGTAGCCTGTTCCACCTACAATACCTGCCTTGATCATTTATAAATACCTGAATACATTAACTAATTAATAGCGAACCATCTCATAAAACTGACTAGGAAATCAAATGCTTAGCAATTTATTTTTGTATTTTATGATCTTGGGCGATTGTTTGCACGTAATTGCTGAAAAAAAACAGGGAAGGAAAAAGCGTATTCTGGAAAAAACAAAAGCGGCTAAAGCCGCTCAACATGGTGGTGATTTATTATTATTATAAAATCTTTCTTTTCTTGAGTTAAGCATTGTTAACTAATGTAAAATACAATACCTAAAACAATGAAGCAGGTCAAGTTTTTTTATATTATTCAGTATATTAGCGTATTCTTAATGAATAAGCTTTCCTTCATATGTTGCGCTAAAAGCACGCTGCACTGCCGATACTGCCTTGCAAATACAATCAATATAGTGAATCCTTGCGCAGTCTGAATATTGAGTCAAACACTGAACCCCTGATGCTCTCTAGAATTAAAACATCAAGCCAAAAACTGGTTTCAATACAAGCCTGGAAGATACGCCTAGTCTTTTTTGGTGGTGCGGTACTTGTTGGCCTGATTGCTGCTGTTTTCGCCATTAGTAGTGACTTTGCTAATCATTGGTTCAAGCAACATACACAAACATCACCTTATCTCCCTTTTCTGATTACACCTCTAGGTTTGGTCACTATTGTATGGCTTACAAGAAAGGTTTTTCCTGGATCACAGGGCAGCGGTATTCCTCAATCTATTGCCACGATTGATATGAGCCGTCATGAAGACCGCTCAAAATTACTCAGTATCCGTATCGCCATAGGCAAGATTTTATTAACCATTGGCGGGTTATTTTGCGGCGCCTCAATCGGGCGCGAAGGACCAACTGTCCATATCGGCGCATCTATCATGTACACATTAGGCAACCTGGCTAAATTCCCCAGTCACTTTATGGAGCGAGGTCTGGTTATGGCTGGTGGGGCCGCTGGTATTGCGGCAGCTTTTAATACACCACTTGCGGGTATCATGTTCGCAATTGAAGAAATGAGCCGTTCATTCGAACAACGCACCAGCGGTACGTTACTAACTGCTGTTGTCATTGCAGGTATCACCGCCATTGCCCTACAAGGTAACTACACCTATTTTGGCTCGACCAAGGTTGAAATAGACGTTATCAGCAGTGCATTAATTGCAGTGATTGTTTGTGGCGTTATCGGTGGTATTTCTGGTGCGTTGTTTAGTTATTTACTAGTTCATGGAACACGCTGGATTAACCCTTTTCAATCTCGCTGGCCACTTATTGTAGCTGCTAGTTGTGGTTTGGTTATTGCGTTAACCGGCTTACTCTCTGGTGGCTCATCTTTTGGGACAGGCTATGAAGAGGCTAAAATATTAATTTCAGGCGAAGGCAAACTTGAGGCTACTTATAGTTTTTACAAAATGTTGTCCACACTCGCATCTTATTTAAGTGGGATACCTGGTGGCATATTTGCTCCTTCACTCTCTGCAGGAGCAGGGTTAGGATCTATAGTCTCCCCATGGTTTACAGAGACTCCAGGCAATGCTATTGCTATCCTATGCATGGTTGGTTTTTTCTCTGCCGTGGTACAAACACCGTTAACTGCAATCATTATTGTTATGGAAATGACTGATAACCAGACCTTATTACTGCCTATCATGCTTACCGCGTTTATTTCATATGGCATTTCAAAAATCATTAATCACGAGGCTATTTATCGCGAGCTCGCGCTGCCTTTTATTCAACAGGCTGAAAACAAACCCGTGCCACCCCCTAAATCAGAAACGGATCATTTAGTGTAATTTTATGAAAGATAAAATCATCATAGGCTTTGTTTTATTGTTTGCCGGACTACTTGTTTATGTTTGGCTTTCTCCATCAGGTACTCAAACAGCACCAGACATCACACTGAAAACAGCGAGCGGAAAGTCCATCTCTATTATTTCAACAGAAAAACGTCCAATTTTGATAAATTTCTGGGCCACCACATGCACAACCTGCCTTAAAGAAATGCCGCACCTTATAGAACTATATAAAGAACTGCATCCGAAAGGATTGGAAATAGTTGGCGTAAGTATGTCTTATGATCCACCCTCTCAAGTTATGGAGATGGTTAAACGAAAAAATATTCCCTACCCAATTGTGTTTGACCTCGAAAAAAAAATCATGCACGCTTTCGGTATGCAGCGGCCATTAACACCGACAACGATCCTTGTTGACCCTCAAGGCAATATTGCTTTACGTGCACTCGGCATGCCTGACATGGCTCAACTAAAAGAAAAAATACTAACCATGCTTAATAAACACTGAGGAAACAGATATGTTGTGGGTAAAGGCTTTTCATATAATCTTTATGGTCACCTGGTTTGCTGGTCTGTTTTACCTACCCCGATTATTTGTCTATCACGCAATGGCTGGCGACCTCACTAGTATCGAACGCTTCAAAATAATGGAACGTAAACTCTTCTTCGGCATTATGACACCTGGCGCCATTATTACGACAGCTTTAGGTATCTGGATGCTGAATGATTATGCCTGGGAGAGCTATCAAAACAGTGGGTGGTTACATGCAAAACTGGCACTTGTTGCTATTATCATCATTTATCACATTTATTGCGGCAAGTTATTGTTTGCATTTAAACATGACAGAAATCGGCATAGTCATGTCTTTTATCGCTGGTTAAACGAATTTCCAGTACTGTTACTGGTGGCTATTATTATACTGATCACCGTTAAACCTTTCTAAATCATTATGATTTATAGCGGTATTCCTTGTACGCTAACAGTATTTTTTTCGCATAAAGACATGTTAGAATAGCCTAATACATTAAACTAATTTTCAGGTAAGTTACTATGGCTCAGCTCATCCAATGCATCATATTAAAAACCGAATCAGAAGCTCTTGAATCCGCTCCACATCCTGGTGAGTTAGGTCAGCGTATCCTTGAGTCAGTTTCTGCCGAAGGCTGGAATAAATGGCATGAACATTTAACCATGATCATTAACGAGAATGGTCTCAATACAGCTGATCCACGTAGCCTGAATGTTATTGAGAAACATATGCTGGGCTTCATTTTCAATGAAGGCGAGTTCTCGGGTGCCGGTGGTTTTAAACCACCTCAAGCTAAATAGTAACTGGGTTTAGCGTCTCAACCATCGGTCTCTTGCGTTAGACTGATGGAGATTTAACTCCACCTGTAAATAATTGATCCGTCTAGACAGCCTTCCTAATCGGTGTTCATATAATTCAATTTCACGTTTTAATAATCTAATCTCTTTTTTGATTAAGCGCCGCTCTAATTTTGTTTTTTGTTTGTCACCTAATAACAAATACAACTTGTTTTTATCTTCATGTAAATGATGCAGCTTGTCATGCACCACCACATGCCTCTCACGCTTTTTAGCCATATTGACTTTTAGATGATAAACATCTTGCCCATCACGAAATGCGGTATAAAAATTCGGTGACCATTCTACCGGACAAACGTCATTAAAAGAAAATCCATTCACGCCTGTTTTATAGGCATTATAGGGTACGCAGTATTGCCGCAAACCTTCAGACCTACCCTGCAGATATAAATCAAGATCAATGCGCACATTATGTTCAGCACAAGCAGAACGGTGCTGACCTTGTCGATTTGCTTTATATCCCCTGACACCATCGCTATAACCTATTGAATGCCAGTTAGCATTCAAACATTCATTTTTGCTCAAACTCGCACAACTCGCTACTGATAACCCCAATACTAACAACATGATTAATTTTGCGTAATTACGTTGGATGGTCATGACTTTTATCATAATCGATATCACCCTTTTAAATCAGTTAGCCCAGTATCGGTTTCAAATAATATGCATTAACACTCGATGTCAGCAGACACGTTATCTGCGTAGTTTAACTAAAGCTATTTAGCTAAATCCTCTACCCACATTTTTGTAGCGCCCGCGACTGCTACTGGCATAACAATGAAGTTTAGCAATGGAATCATGAGTGCTGCTGCAATGACACCACCAAAGCCTAACGATTGAAATCGTTTTTGCTTTAATAATCTTTTTTGTTCTGAAAATAGTAGATCATGATTTCCCATAGGATAATCTGCGTATTCAACGCATAACATCCATGCTCCAAATGCTAACCAAATAAACGGCGCAAGAATATTAATGCCTGGTATAACAAATAGCAGCAACAGTGGAATAGCCCAAATAATAAAATACATTATTTTTCGCACTTCGTTCATTACCAATGAAATAATATTTGAAACCGTATAATCACTTTGTATATTAACGCCACCTAAATGTCGTTCAACAGCTGCAGCCAACGCCGCGTTAAAAGGGGCTGCAATAAGATTAGCCAGCATACTGAACACCAGCACTAAAACAATTAATGCGGCTAACGCCATGAACGGCCACAATATATACCTTAAAAAATCCAGCCAGGAAGGCAAAAATGAAAGCAACCAATCAATAAGGCCTTCCAGCTTCATGATGGTTAGAAAAGTAACCAGCACAAACAATGCAGTATTTATCAGAACTGGCCACAACGCATAAGCCCGCACACCTGGCTTTAACACCAACAACAAACCACTCATGAAAAACGATATGCCTTTAACAGGATTACTCATACTCACCACTCAATTTATTATTAATAATATACAAAACGTACTGGAACCTGATTAACTTACAGAGGCTATACTAGCCTACTTATCAATTTTGATGAAGAATCGGCATGGTTTTTATTTTTAATTTTTCATAAGCACTACGTAAAGCTTGCTCCGCCACTTCCGGCGTGGGTGCTTTTGAAAATATAAAACCTAAATAACTAAAACCTTCAGGCAGAGGTACTAATTCATAACCTTCACTAACACTGATTTCAATATCCTCAATAAATTCTACTTTACTGGCAGACAGAATACCTTCAACACGCCTCAACAGACCTCTTTCGGTTATTGGAATCATCAGCACTCCTGCTGCATTCAAAAATTGCTCTGTTAACACTTCCAAACCAATTGCATTTTTTATTACCATTTCTTCAAGACTTAAACCTGTTGCATGTTGTAAAATTTGCGCACATTGCCCGCCTATAGTTCTTGATGCCATTTCCATAAAACAAACATCATTTTCATGTATTCGAACTTCAGCATGTACCGGACCTTCTTTTAAACCATAAACTTTACACGCCTCCAAAACAGTTTCCTGTATTTTTCTTTGCACGGCTTCACTTAAACGAGATGGTGTTATGTAATACGTTTCTTCAAAATAAGGGCCTTCCATTAAATCAGGTTTATCAAACAACGCTAAGCACTGCAGCTGACCTTTATGTAGCATTCCCTCAAATGCATATTCATAACCTGATATGTATTGCTCTACTAATACATACTGCCTTTCTTCCCCTGTTAAACCTTCGTTATGCAAAATAGCGTCGATTCTTGTTGCTGCTGCTTGCAACTCACTCACACTGTTTGCGCAAATAACACCTCGGCTGCCTGATAACGACAACGGCTTTACAACACAAGGGAATCCAACAGGGCTTTCGCCACACTTAAACAAACTATCTAATTTTATTTTCTTAAATTCGGGAATAAAAACATGAGTGTCTTTTAAGGCTTCTCTCGCAAGATCTTTTCTTCGCGTATATTGACTGGCTTTAAGGTCATTATGTACCAGATCTAATGCCTGTGAGACACGCGCAGCCAATTCGACTGTTTTATCATCAATGCCCAACACCGCAATCACTTTATGCTGTGCGCTTGATAACATAATTTTATCAAAAGCTTCATCTTGATTTGAGAAATCTACATGCACACCACTAGCAATCTCATTAACGAGTGAATACTTACCTTGTGAAACTACTAAAACATGGATATTTAAATTTTCTGCTGCCCGAAGATATGGGCCAAGACGGTAACTACTATGGGGACAAATGATAACAACACACTGGCGATTGATTTCGCCAGATGTATTGTCATTAAGATAAGGCACAAATATTAAAGAATGTAGGGTACTCGATTATAATTAACCACCCGAAGCACCACATCCACCACATGCACCACTACCGCCGGTAGAAGCAAATACATTATTGAAAACAAAACTTGCGCCAGTTGGTTTTTCTACATAATCAATTTCAACACCTTTCAAAAAACCAAGTGCGACTGAATCGATATATATTTTTAACGGGCCGTATTCGCGTATCGTATCGTATTCACTGCGTGTGTCTGTGAATGTCATACCATAACTCATGCCACCACAACCACCACCAGAAACATAAACACGTATCGCTTCTATGTCGTCGTCTGCATCTTGAAATAACTCAGCCATTTTCTCTTGTGCTAAGGTTGTTAACATGACTTCGCTATCGGTCAATTCTGTTTTAAATGCTGCTGCTTGTGACATGTCTATCTCCAATCATTCATATTGGACTAATAATAACACTTACTTGCCATTCTAGCTAACCACCTATTCACTTTAATATCCTTTTAATTTAATAGGTTATAGCCAAAACAACTTAAAATTTGTAGGTGTATCTTAGATAAAGATCAACATCTTCCCGATTTTTAAGTGCACCTGTTCTGGTTACGCTGTCTTCACGTCTTCTAATACGTGCTTCCAGTTTCTGCTTCTTTGCAACGACCCATTTATATCTCAACTCGACTAAATCAGTGTTATTACGAAAATCTGGAGATAGCAACCATCCCGCATCTGCCTGACCAAGCACTAAACCTACTGAGTGTTTGGGTACAAAATTGATCCAGTTAAACGTCACCTGGAATGCATTGCTGCCTGCATCTCCGGCACCTGGCAAACTAGCTGCAGCTTTAGTGGGTGCCTCCGAGGCAAAACCAATCTCACCACCCAACATAAAGGTAGAGCCAGATGTTCCTAATGGCCATCTGGCTGCTGCGCGGCCGACAATCGCCCAATAATCTTCAATTCGCCCGGCTGCGGTTCCATCTTTACGTAAAGCAGATGGTAAATAGGTAATATCGATACCACGCTGTGCCCAAAGACCTGCTTTGGATTTTTTCTCTAATGCGGCAAAGTAACTTATGCGGCTATCACTATCGCTAAAGTTTAGCGGTGAACGTCTTAACTCTGTTGACCCGCTGGCAGGGTTGTATTGCATGATGGCATGCAACTTCCAGCCTGATACAGGATATTGAAGGTATATACCATCTGTCCAGTTAATGTCTGTGTTTGGACTATCATTTCGATCGAGCGATTTTTTCGCCACACCGTCCAGCTCCAGTTTGGTCTGCATTCGACCAATTGTCACGGAACCACCATTAGCTAGTTTGCTCTTCAGGTAGAACTGGTCAACTGTTGAGTCACCACGACGCAGACCATCTCCAGACGGAATACTGTCAAAAATTTGAAAGTGATTATCGTTACGGTCATCTGTTGAATAGCGGCCTGCTAATCTGACTTTAGCTTTAAGAGAGTTATTCAGTTTGGCACCGACACCGACGCGTAAACGTATACGACCTTCATCTGTTTTATTAGTAGTACCATTTCGGTCATCACGATCGGCACTGAAGTAGCCGCCTCGGATGTCTCCGGACACTTTGTAATCGATCGCAGATGCGGATGAAGAAATAATCAAGCCTAATGGCAATATTAATAATGATAAACGCATAATATCCTCTTAAATTGATAAATCTAAATACTAATGAGAATGATTATCATTAATATATTAGTAATTGTCAATACTCTAACTGATTATTATGCCAAGATT
>Ga0316205_10002482_pt1 | contig 19096 bp, 21 predicted proteins | sample 3monthpyrite_MG_FD_204941 | JGI IMG/M metagenome (GOLD analysis project Ga0316205, IMG submission 204941) | Microbial mat bacterial communities from mineral coupon in-situ incubated in ocean water Damariscotta River, Maine, United States -... | ecosystem: Environmental > Aquatic > Marine >... | reverse complement strand
CAATGTTGGCGTAGTCTTTAAACTCACCACCGTGCTTCTCAGCCATCACCTTCGTGATCGCGGCGGTTAACGTTGTCTTACCATGGTCAACGTGACCAATCGTGCCCACGTTAACGTGCGGTTTGGTACGTTCAAATTTTTCCTTGGACACGATGCCCTCCTTTATCTCTTAATATATAGTTACAACAAGTTCTTACTAAATCTGGAGCCTATGCCCGGAATTGAACCGGGGACCTCTTCCTTACCAAGGAAGTGCTCTACCCCTGAGCTACATAGGCAAATTCGCCTTTTTTCGCTCGTAATATGGAGCGGGTGATGGGAATCGAACCCACATAGTCAGCTTGGAAGGCTGAAGTTCTACCATTGAACTACACCCGCAATGCCCTAAATCAAGCGCGTTGCTTCCACGCCCATCACCTTAAAATATTGGTGGAGGGGGGTGGATTCGAACCACCGAAGGCGGAGCCGTCAGATTTACAGTCTGATCCCTTTAGCCACTCGGGAACCCCTCCGCGAGCAAGCTGCGTATTGTCGTCATCTGACTATACCCTGTCAACTGTAAGGTGCCGAAAAAGCCTTGATTTTCGGGAAGTTCGGGGCTGATCGTAAGCCGATCCATCCTTACTCGAGAATTTTAGTGTGGAAATGTTCTGGACCCATAAAATAGAGCCTAAATTTAAATGAAAAAGGGCAGCTTTTGAATCGCTCTGCGATTCAGGCTGCATTTCCTTGAACCAGCTCCGCTGGTTCTGGTCCACTGCCTCGAACCCTTCGGGTTCACGCAGCATTTCCTACGCTTCGCTCCGGTCACACACAGAAATTTTTTTTCGGGCTAAATAAAAAGGCAGCCTAATAGGCTGCCTTTCAGATATGGTGCCGACACACGGACTCGAACCGCGAACCTACTGATTACAAATCAGTTGCACTACCAATTGTGCTATGTCGGCAATATTTCATTTCCACACCTAGACCAAAATCAAAATAGGAGTTGCACTACCAATTGTACACTGCTTCGAAGCTCTTCGAGCTTCATGCAGCATTCCCTACTCTTTGCTCCGGTCCTATGTCGGCGTGGGGGCGAATTGTAGTACATCGTACCTGTTCTCGCTATATGTCTGAGCAGGATCTTTTTAAAGAATTACCCTAACAGGCACGATCGGTCTGGCCGATGTTGGGATGGCGTTCTCTGAAAGTATCGAGGACCTCGGGGAGGAGTTGCTGATCTTTGGGCCAATCGAGCCAATACTCACGCAATGGTAGATTGACCCGGCGGATTTTGACTTTGAATCCTAATGCCTTAATTTCGTCGTATCGCCGCTGGGCAAGATCTGAGCGTGAAAATACTCCCAGCGAAACGGCATTGGCCTGCTCACCCGTTACGACCAGGAAATAGTCTTTTACCTCTTTATCTTTGAGTTCGCTGATATGTGCTCGTGCCAATTTACGAGTGGTCTCGGGCGGAATAAGCACCCAGAAACCTTTACGCGTGTTGTCTTTACTCATGCGCCGCTCAGCAGAGATGCCTAACGATATCAATTCCTTGCGAATAGCGTTGGCGGCTTTCTTATTTTTGAATGGCCCAAGGGTATTACAGCGTGTTGCAGCATCTTCCCCAGTCGGGGCTTCCACGGCCTGCTCTTGCTGGGCCAGGTATTCTTTAACTAGAACCAGGCGTAAATTATCATCATCGACCGGGGCTTGTGCGCCATTAAGCTCTACGCTGCGGTAGTGCCAAAGACCAAAACCAAGGTTGACCAGCAGCAATGTATAGATAATCCACTTCATATTTATTTGATCTTAAGCCTCAGTGGCAATAAGTGCCAGGCCTTTTAAGACAAGTGATGGTTCATATATATAGGGGCATTGAAGCGTTTCTTTAATTTGCTCTGCGTCACCGCCCGTTAGATAGCATGAAGGTTTGCTTGCTGAATTTGAAAACTGCTCATCCAATTGACGATAAGCGTAATCAATCAAGCTACTTAATGCGTAGTGTGAACCTGAGGCAATCGCTTGCTCCGTTGTTTGTGAAAACAAGTTCGGGCTGATGGTATCAGCCACATCAAAATCGATATTAGTGCCTGACGCTAACACCGTCCGACTTAAACCAAGCCCAGGGGAAATTAGTCCTCCAAGGTGGAGACCTCTGTTATCGATCGCATCTATTGTCAGGGCCGTCCCAGCATCAACAACCAGAACTGTAGACTGAGTTGAATGATATGCAGCAATCATGGCTGCCCATCTATCACTGCCAAGACGCTCAGGTTGATGATAAGCATTAGTCACACCAAAGCCTTTTGCAGGACTGCTGATAAAGCTGGGAGACATGCGCCATTTATTTTCGAAAAAATTGATGAGATCATGTTTATGCTTTTCTGATCCAACACTGCTGATGAAAATGGCGCCTGGCTTTTCACTGCTATCCCAAACCGTTTCTAATTTGGAATCCGAAGGTATTTGCTTCACTACTGATAATTGGCCTGTAGTCGACGCCATCGTCCACTTTAAGCGGCTATTTCCATCGTCAATTAACAAGTAACTCATTTTCCCGATCCTTTAACCGGTCTCAGTTTAATTTCACCTGAGTAAAAACGTTGTAGCTGGCTAGCTGCTTTCTGCCCAAATTGCTCAATCAAAAGTGCACCCTGTTGATCGATGCCTCTGGCAATACCGGTTATTTCTCTATCGCCGAGTTGTAAGCTTACTTCTGAATCCATGTAACAGTCCCACTGCATCCAACGTTCACGAAACGTTTCCAGCCCGTTCAGCTCAAATTCTTTAAGTGCGGACATAATGGAAATCAGGAGTTCTGCTGCTAACTCATTACGCGAAAGCCCTATATCACAAACCTGATTAAGCGCAGTCCAGGGTTGATCGATTTTAGCAGCCTCATTATCCGGCATGTTAACATTCAAACCAACACCAATCACAACGACATAGGAACCATGACTTTCGCCATGCATTTCCAGTAAAATTCCACACAGCTTGCGCCCATCGATAAGTATATCATTTGGCCATTTAAGTTTAGCCGACACCACTCCCTTTTTTCGTAGTAACTCAACAATCGCCACACCGACAGCAAGACTAAGCCCCGTCATGTCATTAGCAATCGTGTTAAATTGATAGAGTATAGAAAAATACAGGTTACCGCCAAATGGAGAAATCCATTGTCGGCCATGCCGACCTCGCCCCGATGTTTGCTGTTCTGCAAACACCGCCTTGCATTGATTCTCATCAGTTGTTGCCAGCTTCATAAGGTAACGGTTAGTCGAACTGATACTAAGAAAGGTTTCGATTTCCATTTCAGGAATTTGTTTTTTGATAAGTTGTCTGATCGTTTCCTGGTTTAATAACTCGATAGACTGTGATAAACGATAGCCCTTACCTGTAACAGCGTGAATATCCAACCCGTAATCGGATTGTAGTGCCTTTATATGTTTCCAGACTGCAGCTCTTGTTACACCTAGATGGCTTGCTAACTGTTCACCGGAATGAAAGTGTCCGTCGATAAGACGTTCAAGTAAGGAATGTTGTAATGACATGGCAACAGGGCCTATAGCATTGGTTTACAGCTGGCCACTACTTTTTACTTCCAGATAACGATTCACTATATTAATAGGTAAATCCTGAGGTATAACATCTGTATAGAGCACCCCTGCCCCATCAATGCGTTGATGAGCATCTCGGCGATAACCCAGGTAGTGTTGAGCAGAAGCATGGTTCAATGCTGACTCAAAGCCATCAACATCTTTATTCAGTAAATTGTTTATAGCTGTCTCCTGCATACTTGCCAACAATACCAAATGGCGTTTACGCATAATATGTAGAGCAGGAATGAGTTCATCCGTATCTTCATCACGCAGGTTAGTAATAAGTACAATCAGCGCGCGACGTTTCTGTCGTTTCATCAATTCGGTTGCAGCTCGACTATAGTCGGGTGACAACAAACTTGGTTGTAAATCATAGATCGAGTTAAGGATACTATTAACATTACCGACCGATTTACGAGGTGGTATCCAGCGTTCGTCACCACTAAAGGTCATCAAACCAACCGCATCGCCCTGGCGCAAGGCAACATGCGATAAAAGTAGAATCGCATTCAGCGTGTGATCGAAGTGGCTCAGCTTATCATCATGAGCCAGCATTCTTCGTCCACAATCTACCAGGAAGATAATCTGTTGATCCCTTTCTTCCTGGTAATCTCTTGAAATAAGTTTATTAGTTCGGGCGGTTGCCTTCCAGTCAATTTGTCGTAATGAATCACCATCACGATATTCTCGTAACTGGTGAAAATCGAGGCCTTCGCCACGCCGGCGCTTTTTGAGAATACCCATCTGGTTCAGTCGTTGATCCGTTGCCAGCAAAGAATATTTCATGACGCTGGAAAAGTTAGGATAATTTCGGACCTCTGACACCAAAGGTTGAACAATATTTCTCTTCCAGAGGCCAAGCACTGAAAACACTCTGAACTGAACTTTTTCAAACGCAACAGGGCCACGCACAATTGGTTTGACCCGGTAACTTAGCTTTACCCAATTGCGTGATGGTATGGTCACGGTAATAGGCAGCTCTTCATACTCGAGTTCTTCTGGAACATGATCGAAGATCTCAAGCTTAATCGGATACCGGTAGCGATTGTGCAAAGTTAATTCGACGTTTGCCCATGAGCCAAGAGAAAGTGCATGCATAACCTTGCGCTCTACTTTTACTTGCTTCTTTCCCATCACCGTAAATGCATCGGCAATCAGGACACCGATAATGACATAGGCAAAAAGTTTCCAGTCACCACCATAATCCGGATAAAAACCTAAGGCAATTGCCAGAATCAACAATGCCAGAACTAACCAAACACTTCTTAACGCTGGGATCATATGCGCGGTGCATCCACACTATCTAGAAGGTTCTGCAGGATGGTATCTGGTGTTTGCCCTTCGATTTCCATTTCTGGTGACAATACGATGCGATGACGCAATCCGGCAATGGCAATGCTTTTTATATCATCAGGTGTTACGAAGTCATTACCATGCAACAACGCTGCAGCACGGCCAGCCCGCAACAATGCAATACCACCACGTGGACCAGCGCCGATGCTAATGCCAGGCCAATTACGTGTTTGTCTGACGATATTAACTGCGTACTCACTAACTCTCGAATCGACTGTAAGCTCGGCTGTGACTTTTTGTAAATTGATAATGTGCTCTGCATTAACCACAGGTTGAATGTCATCAACGTTGATCGCATCACCTATCGAATTCGAAGTAACATTATGTACCAGTTGGTATTCCTCATTCTGATCTGGGTAGTCAATCATGATTTTCAGTAGAAAACGATCCAATTGTGCTTCAGGCAGTGGATAGGTCCCTTCTTGCTCGATCGGATTTTGCGTTGCAAGTGTCATGAAGGGAGGATCAAGCTTTAGCGGTTTACCTTCAATGGTAACCTGTTGTTCCTGCATAACTTCAAGCAGTGCGGCCTGGGTCTTGGCAGGTGCTCGGTTGATTTCATCCGCCAATAACAAATTGGTAAAGACTGGGCCCTTACGAATCTTGAATGACTCACTTTTGAGGTCATACATGGCATGCCCGGTCACATCGCTTGGCATTAAATCCGGCGTAAATTGGATTCGCGAAAACGTACCATTAAAGGTTTTTGCCATTGCTCTAACCAACAATGTTTTACCCAGGCCTGGTACACCTTCAATAAGTACATGGCCCGATGCCAGTAAGGCAATAATTACCTGGTCAATGACACTGCTTTGTCCTACCACCGCTTTCGAGATCTCATCTCTCAGCTTGACGACGGTTTGGCTTGCAGCATGGATATGTTCCGAGGATACACCTGATGCAATACTCATAGTTTCTTCCTTATTGTGCTGAATACTTCAATTGTTGCGGCAAACTCCAGTTCTTTCTCTACGGACTTGCTGGTGATGGCCTTATAAACTTTTTCCACTTCGAGACCTGCCAACTTGGCCAGTTTTTCGGCTAATTCTTTGTCCGACAATCTCACCCACAATGGTCGGGTTTGAACAATCTGTTCATGTAAAGCTTTTTGTACGCTAGCTAACAACTCATTTCTATTTTTGTTGCGCCACTGATAATGACCGGTCGAAACAATATGCTCACTCATGCTGCGCCTTACTCTTTCAGGATCACGCGCAATCGGACCAAAGCGACGTGAGGCATACCACAACCAGATCAGGACAAATGCAATAAACGCAAGTACTGCGGGGTAATACTTATCCAGAAGAATCGACAACAAAGATGGGTTATCATCATTACGAATTATCCAGAGCTTCCTGTCAGAATTGTTAATGTGAACAAGTGTATGCAAAAATGCCGCGTGATCATTTTTCCCCAGGTTCCTGTTCGTTAAAAAATCGATTTCACTTAACAAGGTAACCCAACCATCTTCGATTTTAAATTCGATTAAGTGTGAACCATTTTTCCCCTTCACTTCCCATGAAGGTTCATAACGTCCTTCGTTATCCATCCATCGACTCGACAAGAAGGCAACTTTTTTATCCTCAATTTGATCATTAACCGGAATATTAATTACAGCCCGTGTCCAACGCTCATTTCGATCACTATCCTCTTTATCACTTTCCTCGTCTGGCTGTTTCTCTGCTTCATCTTGATTTTCTTCCTTGTCTTCCGACTCATCTAAAATTAAATCAAGAAACGGTGACGCATCATATGATTGATCTGTGGTCACACCTAACTCATTAAAAAGATCATCCTTTGCTTTTTCTTTTGAATGCGAATAACGAGCCAGCACAATGAGGTGTCCACCCTGTTTGACCCAATCCAGTAATTCAGCAACGCGATCCTTACCAATGTCATAGCGCTTAGTTGGTATAAATAGCACATCATTTTTCGGTGGCATCTCTTTTAATTCAAGAATACTTGGCAGACTTTCAATCTGCATATTAAATTTTTCAAGAAATAACTCCGCTGCATAAAAATTGTTTGTCGCAGCCTCTCCGGCATAACCAAGTTGGATTACTTTTTCATAGCGTTCATGGGTTGCAAAAAACCACCAGACCAATGAGCCAACCAGCAGGAAGAGAATAGCTACGACTATCAAGCTAACACGACTCATGACTGCGCACCAAAATGTTGAACCCAACGTTGACTCAAATCTTTCATAACATCTGTGTCAGGCAATCGATGGGCATAGGCCGCAAGCTGCCAGGTAGTCGTTAGCTGTCTAAAATAGGCAACACTTTCAGCACTCAACTTACTACCGTGATTAATTACAATACGAATGCAATCACCCTCTGTCGCACTACCTCTTAAATTAATCCCATCGCGATGTACTAATGTAGTTAGTACCCCGCGATAAAGTAAACTTAGTGCGACAAGTGGATCGTTCTTATTCCACAAATCCATTGCGGCTTGTCCAACATCATCAGGAAGCGACTCGGGTGTGATCTCAAGACCAAACAATGATTTCGGCAATTTTTTATTAATCTTTTGAGATTTTTGTATACCTACAGGTGACCAGCGTAAGTAAAAAATAATCGCCAATACTATCAAGGCAAACGCAGCAACCCACAAAATGACTTCGCCGATACTGCCTAAACCAAGACTTAACCAACCAAAATCATTTGACGATTCTTTGTCAGATTTTTTGACCTTGGGGTCAGTCTTTTCTTCTTCCTTTTTGTCTTTCTTCTCTTCTTTCTTTTTGTCTTTATCCTTACTGCGCCAGCGCACGACTGTCTTTTCTTTGCCGAATTCATCCTTCTCCATAATTTCCTTAATCGCCTGTTTGGCCTCAGCATTGCTGAGCCCCTCAGGTTCGGCATTAACCTTTTCTACAGGAGATAATATAAAGCCAATAGTACAAGCCAGTAGCACTGCTGCGACTGAGCTGTAACTTTTGGGTTTGCGAATGCGTTGTGCTAACTGGCGAAAGGCTATCTCTATGTCCCAGCCTTCTAACTGTGTACGACGGTTTATATATAAGGCAAAACCACCGGCAACATAAAAGGGTTCAACAATAAAATAGGTTATATAGATAAAGAAATTAATCAGCATGCCTGCCCACCAGACATTATTTGCCTCACCTGGCCACAATGCTGTTGAAACTGCATCCGTGTAATAATCAGGTGCAAACATGTAGACAAGCCCAAGTATGCTAAAAAAGAAAATCAATTCCATTAAAATACATAAGAATGTCAGACCAAAGGCACTGCCCCCTGATAGTTTCTTCAAGACATTGCTGCGTTGAACACGTGCACTACCTGTTAATTTTTCGAGCTGCCAGACTGGTAAATTAAATGAGCGAGTTGGATCCAGACGTAAGATCGTCAACATTTTAATCATGTGAGGAAATATCAAGCCTGGTATTGCCTTCAAAATATTCTTTAACGACTCAACATTACCAAATAAGGCACGACTTATAATATGCAAAGGTACGCGATCATATAATGGTTTCAACCACCAAAATATTATTGCCGCCCACACTTCATGGTCAATAAGGATAACGTTGATAATTATGAAAATGGGTAAAGTTAAAACCAGCCAACTCAGTGCGATCTTTCTCCACCACTGCTGAACCATCATAAAACCAAGGTCGATCGCTTCCATAGGTTTTCGAGGCCGCACTCGCGCTGACATTTTATCAATCTGCACGACGACGTCCTATGAACAATAGATAAATACCAACAAAGCCCCAAAGGAAATAGCCAACAATATATTTTATATCAGGACTGATGCTGCCCTTTGATGACCAGAACGCCTCAAGGAAGGCAGCGATGACTAACATCAATATAACGCCATAGACCATTTTTAAGCTTACTTTACCCGCGCGTTTGAGTGCCTCGCTTCGCGAAAGTAAGCCTGGCCTGATCATGGCAAAGCCTAACTTGAGTCCAGCCATACCAGCAATAATTATCGCGGTTAATTCAAAGGAACCATGACCTATCACAAATGATAGAAACGTTTCTGAATAACCGATTTGAATAAGGTGGCCAGCAACGGCGCCAATCGCAAGGCCATTGTAGACAAGGAAAAAGATACTGCCTAAACCAAATAACATCCCGCCTGCAAAGGTACGAAAGCCAACACTGATGTTGTTATAGATGTAAAAACCAAACATATAAAAGTCATCATCAGATGCACGTTCGGTACCTATATGCTTAGCCTCAGGATCATACATTGAGCGGAACTCACTCACCTGTTCGGGTGGCATAATGCTATAGACAAGCTCTGGGTTTTCTTGAATGGCAAAACCGATGCCGAATAAGGGTCCGTAAAATAGAAGAGTGGCCAGCCAAAATAGACGCCATTCTTTACGAATCAACGATGGAAACTCATAAAAAACAAAATTAATAAAACCACTAAGCGTATTACTCTTTGCACGATACAGATGTTGATGTCCACGCAACGTTAACTGGTTGAGATATTCAATCAAGTGCGCCGAGTAATTTCTCGATTGCGCTAACGATAAGTGGTGGCACAACTGTCGATACATATGTGGGATATCAACGGAGTCAGACGAGAGCGGGCGCCTGTCTTTGGGTATTTCTCTATCTTTAGAGTCCAGCCAGCGTTCAAACTCTTTCCATTGCGGCTGATACTTTTCTGTAAAACTATCTTGGTTCATCGCCGTCCCATCATCCAGTTGGCATACTGAAGTAAACTATTGACGGACTTCTCGTCTTTCTCTTGTGTAACCTCTTCCAGTATATTGGCTAACTCGCTTGAACGTTGTGGTGTAAATAATTTCACGCGCTCAGCGTATTGAATCATGGCCTTTTGCTCGATTGGGGTAAGTGACACCGGCGGGGTTCTTGGTGCCATTTTCACAATGTCGCTCGCTTCAGCTAATTTATCCTGGTAAACCACTATGGTGCCCGCCGTGATGTCACCCAGGCGTTTGAAGTCGCGATTAAACAACATAGACATTAAACCCACACCATAAAACAATGGAAGAAAATCAACGCTACGCAACAAGTTTCTTAACAAGGATGACTGTAAGGTGACTTCAGTACCATCATCATGCACGACTTTAATCCCCATAGAGCGTTTCCCCGGTGTCGCTCCCTGGTTATATAACTCAAACACAACCGGATAGAACCATTCCATTAAAAATACTGCGATAAAAAATAAGCCCTGTCCAAAATTTCCAAAAATACTGAAAACGGTACCCAGTGCGATATATACAGCAAAACGAATCAATAGATCGATCATCCAGGCATAACCACGCACAACGGGGCCTGCTAAGCGCAAACCGAGTTCTACACCTTCGGGGGTTTCAATCGAACGTCTAGTGTCCAGCATGTTTATTCGATCGCGTTATTGTGGTTGCTCAATTCGCTGTTCATTTTGTTGCTGTTCGGCTTTATCGATATAAGCCTGGTAGGCAGGAATCGCAATCGCCGCCAAAATACCGATGACAGCCACAAACATACCTAATCCACCTATAACCACTAACGCAATGACTCCACCGCTATTCTCTGGTGGAGGCGGACCAAAGCGATTTTCACTCTGGGTGCCCGGTGCAAATAAAAATATTAAATAGCCGAGTATAGGAATTAACAGGATTAATGATAACCAACCACTGGTATTCATATCATGACTACGTTGGATCGCAAACATGAAGTAAAAAACAAGCATAACAATAGAAGCCAAAGCCGAAAATGCGATACTCACGACCAGGCCACTATCTCCCATTATGGCAGCCAGGATTCCCCCAATGACATTTGCAGGAATGGCAACCAACAGGTAGACACCCACCGTGTAGGCAAGGAAGCGTAAGCGGCCTATACGTCCGGATACGCTAAAGATTTTTACTTCACCAAACTTTTTTGGACTGGATTGATCGACCTGACTCTGTGGTGCTTGATATTGATTAATTTCTGACATCTTCCCCCCCAAACAAAACGGGTATTGCACGATTCGGTGCGTTGAATCAATATCCTTTGGATTTATTTCCAATAGGACTGGTTTAATTCGATTATATTATCTTATATATAAGAGTGAGGCTAACCCGAAGCACACACTGGCACAATGATATAACTTAGTAAAATTGCGGCAATTGATCCAGTGTGTTTAATCACACTTTTCGCAAGCGATGCTATATTATTAAACGCTTATCTTGGGTGAGATATGACACTATAAACATATGCGGATACTACTCTTGTTTGGACTTTTTCTATCGCTATTTGGCTGCTCGCAAAAGAGCATTATGGTCACAAAAGAAGATGGCTGCCCTGTCACGCTTAACCACTCAGTGCGCTTGCTAAATGGTAAACAAGAAATCAACCTGTGTGAGGAATACCTTGGCAAGGTTGTGTTAATCGTCAACACCGCAAGCAAGTGTGCTTTTACCGATCAATACGACGGACTCGAAAAACTTTATGCCAAATATAAAGAACAGGGTCTGGTGGTGCTGGGTTTTCCTTCAAATGAATTTGGCAATCAAGAGCCTGGCGATGAAAAACAGGTTCAGGAATTTTGTCGCCTCACCTATGGTGTGCAATTTCCGATGTTTGCTAAGAGCCATGTTAAAAAAGCCAATCCAGATCCGGTCTATAAAACCCTTGGTGAGCTCACGGGCACCTATCCAAAATGGAATTTTTATAAATACTTGCTAGATCGTGATGGTAATATTGCCGGCAGCTACTCAAGCTTTACCAAACCTACCGACTCAAGTTTGGAAAAGAAAATAAAGAGCCTGCTTAAACAAAATAGTGAAACAACCACACATTAGGGCACAATCTCAATTGGCGTTCCATTTTTTACCGTACGCCAGATCTCTTTTATGGCAGTATTTGAAACCGCAATACAACCGTCCGTCCAATCACTTTGGCTAAATAAGCGACCTGAAGCCTCTAAGCCATTTGGTAGGCCATGGATAAAGATATCGCCACCAGGCGACACACCTTTTGAGTGTGCCCGTTTACGATCTACATTGTTGGGATAACTTATATGCAACGATAAATGAAAGCGACTGTTTGGGTTTCGATAATCAATCACATAGTCACCTTCCGGGGTTCGACTATCACCCTGTTGTTGCTTATGGCCATTGGGCTGCTGACCAAGACCGATAGGATAAGTTTTAACAATGCGATTTTTATACATTAAATGAAGCTGTCGTTTTGATTTAACCACATAGACTTTGTCAACCTGCTTTAACTCGACCGCATTGGCGCTGATTAAAACCGACGATAAAAATACAACCGTAAGATAACGAAACATGTCTCACCAAAGAAGTAATCTTCTTTGATGAAAGTAAACGACTAGAGGGAGTGTGTGGGTAAACTCCCGGTAAAAACCGGGAGTCAAAGTTTACAATGAATTTACGTCAGGAAATGACCTTGTAGAAAACTAGGAAGACTTACCTTTAGACTGGCCTTGGCTCACTAGTTTCAAAGTGTGTTTACACTGTAAATGAATTTTACCGCGCGCTAACTGGATACAGCGCTTATGCTCGAAGTCTTTGAGGATACGACTGACCATTTCGCGAGTCGTACCTAATTCCTGCGCCAGTTCACTGTGGGTAATGGTGATCGGTTTACCACAGGCCTGTTCAAACTGATGGTTTAACCAACATGCAATTCGTAAATCTAAGCGGTCAAAAGCAAAGCCCGAAACCAGATCAACCATATGCGACAAACGCTCAGTTAAAGTACGCAGCACATAGTTTCGAAACGTTGAAGATTCAGCTAAGGCTTTTTGAAATATTTGACGTGAAATGACCAGACCCTGCATCTCGGTCTCGGTTTGAGCCATGATGGGGTATGACAGGCCATTAACCAGATTATTCAGATTGTGTACACACAACTGACCTGGTTCAACTCTATAAAGTGTGACTTCTCGACCCTCTGGTGAGTTTTTATAAACCCGGACCTTGCCTTCAACGATGAGCATCAGATGTTTACATTCCATGGCTTCATGGAATAACACCGAATGGGCATCAAAGCTAACCAGTTTTGCCTGGTTCAGCATTTCCCAGCAGGCATCATCTGCATCCTCGGTTAATGCAGGATATCTGGCGAGCAATGACTTCAGGTGTAAGTGAACACCCTGAACTTCAGAAGCGGCAATAGATGGTGCAGCCGACATGTTGACCTCCTAACGTGACGGGTTGCTGATTAACAACTCACCAAAAAACAGTAATAACGGTCCTCCCCCATCATTTCTGTCCCACATATACTTGGGCAGCGGTCAAGCCTCTAGACCCGACCAAGTATACGGCATTGTTCCGGGATCAGGATCAATTTTATGTAACTAATATCACATAAGGGAAAATGGGGAAATTTAGCAGATCTTTAATAAAATCTGATAGTTATAAGCAAAAAGGCAGGATGTTTAGAATTTTAAATGCAAATATTGGTGTTCAATAATAGAAAAGTGGGAGCCAAGCGGCTCCCACGATTCCAATTTACCTAACCTAGAATTTCCAACCGTAAGCTACACCTAATGAGTTTTGTGACATACCGATGTTAGCTTCACCACCGGGGAAACCACCGCCCAGTGGAATTGATCCTGAACCATTAACGGTGTTTTCAAATGCGTGCATGTAAGCCACGGTCAACTCTGCCTTATTTGCAAGTGTCCAGGTCGCACCCAGAGTAAGGTGATCTTCAACTGTCGCAGGAGCCAGTACGTTAAACAACGTTTCATTTGTAGGGATAGGCTGCTCACCATGGTTCCAACCTGCACGTAACACCAGATCTGGTCTCATTTTCCAGGCAATAGCTAATTTATAAACATCCATATCTTTCCAACCAAAGCCGCCGCCATTATCAGTACCCAGCGCATTACCGCCCACAGTCAGGTTACTAATTGGGTTAGCAATAGACGCTATGTCAGAGTAGTTAATATGGGTGTAATCAAACAAAATGGTTACGTCCGATGAAGGGGTGAACTTAAATCCAACACCGTACATAGAAGGGATGTCGAAATCACCCTGTTCGGCAAACAAACCTGCGTATTCATCAAACTCACTCATATAAGTCTGACTGCGATATGTTGCACCCATTGAAAAATTAGGTGCTAACTGACCCAACCAACCCAGGGTTAAACCATAACCCGTCGAGGTGCTATAACCATTGTTGGTACAGTTGGTTGGATTAGATGAGAAAGAGCCATTACAAAAACCTTGAAGACCTTCTGCTTGAAAGCGCTGAAAGGCAAGGTTAACTGACACACCGAATGAATGTGCATTATTTATTTTCATCGAATAAGTCGGGGCAACGAATAATTGGGATAAATCTACACCGGTACGATTGGGACCTGCTCCACCGTTGAAGAGAATGACTCCACCTTCATAGTTAGTGTTCATACCACCATTACCATAGACAGCAACACCAATTGATCTGTCAGCATCGAGCATTTGGTTGTAGCCAAACTCCGGAATCAAAAAGTTATCAGTACCATTACCGTCTAAAGACTGATCTGCAACAGCACCGGCAGTGCCCGTAATGTTCGACTCGCGATCAGGAGAGAACCAATCAATGCCAAAATCAACTCGATTCCCTACGTGGACCATGCCTGCCGGGTTATTGGCGGCCGATAGACCATCTTCAGGATTAGCAATGCCAGCACCGGCCATCGCCTTTGATTTCATACCCCAGCCATGCGCAAAATAACCATTAGTCGCAAATGCTAGCGACGGTGTTAGCAGTGCCACGGCGGTTGCCATTCTAATTTTGTTTTTAAACGATATTTTCATGATTCATCTCCAAAGCTAATGCTTAAATATCTACACACTAAAATTTCGTGATTATTATATGTAAAGGGTAATGTCTGACTCACCGGCAAACTCAAAGAAGGTTGCGGCACCACCCAGTTCAATGCCATCCACGAACTCATTACTATTCATGTCGAATAAATCGACCGTCATCTGGCAGGCAACCATTTTTACGCCACCTTCGATACATAGCTCACGCAATTCACCGACACTGGCAACACCTTTCTTTTTCATTTTTGACTTCATCATCATGGTCATGATGCTTTGCATGCCAGGAATGGCGGTGCCCAGAACCGGAAACCACTTGTCCATGGCCATTGGCATCGGCATTCCAGGATTACCGAGAGGACTCACCTGCAGGCCTAGTTTCTTTTTAACTAACTGCAAACCATAGAATGTGAAAAAGATTTCAACTTCGTAGCCCAGGGCCGCTGCCGTTGAAGCGAGGATAAATGGGGGGTAAGCCCAGTCTAAAGTACCTTTTGTAGCAATAATTGCGAGTTTCTTCTCAGCCATTAGGACACCTGCTTGATTCAAATTAGATTACTTATTTTGGGTATTCTGGAACGACTTGAACAAAAAGAATGTACTTAAACGTACACATCCCTAAATTTGCCGTTATATTTACCAGCTCTCCTATGCAAGTCAGTATGCGAAAAATAAATGGCGAGTTAAGTAACTTTAGATACTGTTAAACAGGATTGTTGCGATTAACTTCACTATCATCAAAACCACTATGACGTTCGTTTTTCTAAAGAGGCAGTCAAAATCATGAAGAAACTCCATCTCGCACTTCTCCCTATCATCTTTGCCTGGTTTGGCTTGTCTACCTATGCGTTCGCCGCTGATGATACAAAAACTCACATGCCATTTATCCATGCAGGTAATGTCGATCACCCCTCGCTATACAAAGCAGCCGACCAGATTAAAACCCAACTTAAGGAAAATGGGTTCAATATCGTCGGAGAATATACTCCTTATAAAACTGCGCACGTTATTGTGGTTACTAATGATGTGATGAAGACTAATGCCGCAAAATCTGAGTTGGGGGCATTCGGTGCAGGACTCAGGGTTACCTTGACTAACGAGGGTGATAAAATTCAGGTAAGTTATTCCAACCCTGTTTACGTCTCGCATGTCTATCGCATGAAAGGTGATTTTACCAAGGTCAGAGCCTCTTTGGAAAAGGCCTTAGGTTTTACTACAGAATATGGTCCAGAAGATGGTCTCACTGGTAAAGATCTTCGCGACTATCAGTACAAATGGTTGATGCCCTATTTCACCGACACCCTTGAACTGGCTGACTATAGCAACCAAAAAGAGGCACTCGACAAAATTAACGCTATTTTAGTGGAGAAAAAAACCGGTGTGACAAAGGTCTATGAAATATCCCTCCCGGGTAAAGAAGAGACCGTTATCGGTGTCGCCATGTCCGGCGCAAATAACAATGACTGTAGCGGTGATGAATACATCATGTCACGCATCGATTTTAAGAAATTGAAATCAACCGGGCATTTACCATACGAAGTCGTCGTCTCGAAAGGTAAAGTTTATGCCTTACCCGCAGAATTCAGAATTGCCATCAACTTCCCAGATTTATCCATGATGGGCAGTAACAGTTTTGCCTCTATCATGTGCGCACCTGACTCTATCAAAGCAGCCCTTGTGGCCGCAGTCGGTGGCAGCCTAGAAGAGTAGTCATTAGTAGAATTCTATACATATGCTTGAGCAGAGGGTTAAGCCCATTTGCTCAAGCATGTGCTTTATAGCTGCGCCTCATTCGCTGCAATAAACCGAGTCTTGAGACAACGAAACTGTCCAGGTAAGCCTAACTGGTGCAGACCAAGGCGCTTTGGTTTATTCACATAAAAATTTAACTTCGGCTCATCATTAGCAGCCTTGTCCAGGCGAATATCCACCACGTGCTTGTTATGTCGATAAAGCTTCTTCACTTCAGCCAGTACTTCTTCAATCGTGAAATAAGTAAAATCATCTGCAAAATCCATACTACACTCCTTCATCAATAGTTGTTCTCTAATCGTTGAAAAGAAGTTTGGCAGCAGGAAATGGCAGCCCGAGGGGCGAGGTCTGGCAAGACCGGGATCAAATCTGACGAATTCTGATGGAGTCAAATACTTGGGGGAAATAGGCCCAGGCGCATAAAAAAACCCCGCCTGATGGCGGGGTTTAGTGCTGATTAAACACTGGATAGCGTTTTGAATGCTTAGATTTCTATAGTGTTCATCCAGGTATCATGTTTATTACAGTGGCTAAGTACAAAGAGCTTGCCGCTGACATTTTTTGTCGAAAACACAGATTTGGCTGACTTATGTTTAGTCGGGTCAAACATAAACTCATCCAGGAAGTTAAAGTCACTGTCCAAAAGCATGTGCTTGGTGATGTAGTGCTCATAGCCTTTCATAGCGTGACCGGTAATCACCTGGATGCTACCTTTGCCCGCCTCGATCACGGGCAAATGACCTGAAATCTTTTTACTCCAACGACCAGGATTAGCACGTGTATAGAAAACCCCTCCCGCCATGTGACCTGATGCATTACCAGATTGAGTAGCGGCCGTTGCTAGAGCGGGTGAAAACATCGCAGCGATTCCCCCAGTTACACCCAAACGTACAAAATTACGTCGATCCATTTGTCTTTCTCCTTGATTTTTTACTGTTATCTTTGACGTTTTTGTTACATGAAACCCAGTGGGTCTGCCAGCGGATAACATGGAACACCACGTATATTAATCGAATTATTTAGTTGGTCTTCATTGATACGTCGCAAAGAGTCGTTTGGATGCAAAAATTTACAATCTAGATGTAAGTAATATGTAATATGTTGATTTGGCCCTTGAGTAAAATCAGTTTTTGTTAAAAAGTGTTAGGAGCCTACATATATGTCCATTCTGAAAAGTCGCCATGATATAGACACCAATATTCTCAGGCTTAGTTTTGGTGAGTTGAGTATCGGTCGCGCTTCAGATAACGATGTTCGTATTACTGATTCCACAGTAAGCTCCCATCACGCCAGGGTTTTTACCTATCTCAACTCTTCCTATGTAGAAGATTTAAAAAGCAGTAATGGTACCTTTATCAATGGCAAGCGCGTAGAAAAACATATCCTGCGTCCAGGTGACACCCTTCGGGTGGGCAACCACATCCTCGAAATAGCCATAAATTAGCTCCACCTATTTCATTGACAGGATGCTAATTATCTACTAATTTCTGTATATACTGAAATTACTGAATATACTAACATGCAAATACGTTACTCACATTATGCACCTGATTTTTACCTGGTTGGGCTTGATGCATTCCAGTTTTTCACTCTTAAGCTCATGAAAGACAAGTTTAAATCCTATCAGGCCATAGTGACAGCTTGTACTCAGGCGCAGTTGCCTCCTAATCACATGAGGCATGCTCTTGAGTCAATCCCATCCCAAACTTTTGCCCGTTTATTTCAGTTTTTACAGAAATAAATGACAAACCCAGGAGGTCTACATGAGCACTCAATCTAGCGAAAACACACAGCCCTATTCAATCGTTCTCTATGATCACAGCTGTAACTTGTGTCGCCGGGAGATGGCCAATCTAAAAAAACGCGACCATTTACAGCGCCTGCTTATGATCGATATTTCTCACCCTGATTTTGATGCCAAGATATGGGGCTTTGTGATGTCGGAGCTTAACGCTGCGCTACATGTAAAAACGACTGCGGGGGAATGGATAAAAGGTATGCCCGCCGTTCGCTATGTCTATCAGCAAGTCGGGCTAGGCTGGATATGGTGGCCGAGTCATGTGCCACTGCTGTCTGGGCTAAGCAACTATACCTATGCATGGTTTGCTCGCAACCGACACCGTCTTAGCGAGCATTTTTGCGAAATTAATACCGCAGCTGACAATTATACGGTTGTTAACAAAAACACTTGTGGTGGCCAAGCTGAAAACGGAGGTGTCCAATGATTGATCTATTTTTGAATTTACTGATTGCACAAGGCTTACTCGGTGCATTTGACACTCTCTACCACCATGAGTTTAAAGTTGGGCTCGCGCAGAAAGTCACAGCGCGTACTGAACTCGCAATCCACTCTATGCGAGCCATGCTTTACGGTGTGTTATTTGCCGGGCTGGCATTTTTTGAATGGCATGGCGGCTGGGTATGGGTACTGAGTGCCATTGTTCTGGTTGAGGTCGGGCTTACCCTCTGGGATTTTGTTGTTGAAGATCAAACACGACTGTTGCCGGGTTCAGAGCGTATCACCCATACAATCCTTGCGATCAACGGCGGCGCAGCATTTGTACTGCTCGCCATGACCTTACCTGAGTGGTATGCAAAACCAGGTCAACTGTACTTTATTGATTATGGCTGGCGCTCATGGTTCTTATTGCTT
>Ga0316205_10002481_pt1 | contig 19103 bp, 16 predicted proteins | sample 3monthpyrite_MG_FD_204941 | JGI IMG/M metagenome (GOLD analysis project Ga0316205, IMG submission 204941) | Microbial mat bacterial communities from mineral coupon in-situ incubated in ocean water Damariscotta River, Maine, United States -... | ecosystem: Environmental > Aquatic > Marine >... | reverse complement strand
GCATCGGGTTGGATGAGCTGGCCATGACCATCCGTAACGCCAATGCGGCGCGCGATGTCGGCTATGTCGAAGCGGGCGCGACCAGTTTCTCCATCTATACCGGCTCGTTTTTGCAATCCAAGCAGGATATTGAAAACCTGATGGTCGGGGTGGCCGGTGGCTCGCCAACCTACATCCGCGATATTGCGCTGGTCACCGATGGCACGGATGATGCCCAAAATATCGTTAGCTATTATACCGGCCCCGCCTATGAGGATTTGGAAAGCTCCGACGAGCGCGCCCCCAACGGCGCGGCAGCGGTAACCATCGCTTTTGCCAAGAAAAACGGTTCCAACGGGGTTTCGGTGGCGGAAGAAATTTTACACAAGGTCGAGCAGCTTCAGGGCACGCTTATTCCCGACAATGTGAATGTGGAAGTCACCCGCAATTACGGTGAAACCGCCAATGAGAAGGTCAATGAGCTGATCTTCAAGCTGTTTGTGGTAACAGCGGCGGTGACGCTGCTCATCTGGCTCACGCTCGGGGCGCGGGCCGCGATTGTGGTGCTGATCGTAATTCCGATCGTGATTTTGATGACGGTGTTTGCCGCGTGGCTTCTCGGCTTCACCATTGACCGCGTCAGCCTTTTTGCCCTGATTTTTTCGATCGGAATTCTGGTGGACGACGCGATTGTGGTAGTCGAAAACATTTATCGGCGCTGGCTCGAAATTGGCGAATGCTCGGAGGATTGTTCGGTGGATGCCGTACGCGAGGTCGGCAACCCGACGATTTTGGCCACCTTTACCGTGATCGCCGCCCTGCTGCCAATGGGTTTTGTCACCGGCATGATGGGGCCTTATATGGCCCCCATTCCGGCGCTTGGCTCGGTGGCGATGCTGTTTTCGCTGTTCGCCGCCTTTTTGTTTACACCGTGGTTGGCGCAACGGATCAAACCAACCATCAAGGGCCTTGCCAAGGCGCAGGCCAGCGAGCACAAACAGGCCGAATGGCTGCACCGCTTTTTCGAGAGATTGCTGCTGCCGCTCATTCAAAACCGCCTGATCGGCTGGCTTTTTGCTGCGGGCTTGATTGTGGTTTTTCTGCTCTCGATGCTGCTGTTTTACACCACCGATGTGACCGTAAAAATGCTGCCGAATGATAACAAGCCCGAGTTTAACGTGACCGTAAATATGCCGGATGGCACCTCGCTGCCAGTCACTGCCAATGTGGTCAGCCAGTTGGCGCAAGAGCTGCGCAAGCTGCCCGAAGTCACCGCATTGCAATCCTATACAGGCACGGCGTCGCCCTTTAATTTCAACGGCTTGGTGCGCCATACCTATTTGCGCGACAAAAGCTGGATGGGTGATATTCAGGTGCAGTTGCAGGCAAAAGGAAACCGCGAACGGGATTCGCACACGCTTGCCGTGGCGGCGCGCGAAATGTTGCAGCCTCTGGCCGAGCGGTTGGGGGCCAGGATCGAGGTCATTGAAATGCCGCCCGGTCCGCCGGTGATGCAAACCATGGTCGCAGAGATTTACGGGCCGGATGCCCGAACCCGCCGCAGCGTGGCCCGCGAGGTCGAGCGGCTGTTCGGCGAGGCGAGTTCCATCACCGATGCTGACAGCTATATGCAGGACCCTTATGAAAGCTGGCGCTTTGTTATCAACCGTGAAAAGGCCTCGCGGCGCGGGGTTTCGGTGGAAACCATCAACCGCCAGCTCGAAATGGCGTTGGGCGGCTTTCGGCTGGGCGATACAAAAATGGAGCGTTCGCTGGAGCCGCGATTCATCATCCTGCAAATGCCGCTGGCCCTGCGCAGCCAGTTTGGCCGCATCGGGCAATTGCCCATTCCTACCGCCACCGGTGCGATGATCCCGCTCACCGAGCTTGGCTATTTTGAACCGTTTCAGGTGGATGACCCGATTTACCACAAAGACCTGCGCGCCGTGGAATATGTGACCGGCGAGGTCACCGGCCGCCTTGGCGCGCCTATCTACGGTATTCTGGAAATGGAAGACCTGCTTGATGGTTATGTCACCCCCGACGGGGTGCGGATTGACACCAACTACATCGGCCCACCGGCTGAATCGCTCTCCTCCGGCCTTGAGTGGACGGGCGAGTGGACGGTGACTTACGTGACCTTCCGAGATATGGGCATCGCCTTTGGGGTGGCGCTTATTTTGATCTATATACTTGTAGTCTGGGAATTTGGTAATTTCACCATGCCCGCGATTGTGATGGCCCCGATTCCGCTGACACTGGTGGGGATTGTGCCCGGGCACTGGCTGCTGGGGGCACCGTTTACCGCCACTTCGATGATTGGCTTCATTGCCCTTGCCGGGATCATTGTGCGCAACTCAATTCTGCTGGTCGATTTTTCTCGCTCGGCGGTAAACCGCGGCGTTCCGGTGGTGGAGGCAGTGGTTACGGCCTGCGCCACCCGCTCGCGGCCCATAATCATTACCGCACTGGCGCTGGTTGTTGGTTCGTCGGTTATTTTGACCGATCCGATTTTTCAGGGCATGGCGATTTCGCTGATGTTCGGCGGCGCAGTTTCCACCGTGCTGACGCTGGTGGTGATTCCGCTTGGTTGTGTTAGCTTCCGCAAAGCCTTGAGCGACAATGCCGATATGCCGGAACTGGCCGAAACCACTTCATCCCCGGTCACCGACCGGGAAAATGGCAGAGCGTTTTGGCGCGGTGTGTTGGCCGCGGTTGATTTTGTCTGGCTGATTGTGCTGACCATCGGGCTGCTGCTGATCACCTTTTTCAAGAAAATCGCCCGCTGGGTGAGCGGCTGGTTTGCGCGCGAGGATAACGGCGCCACAAATGCGCCGCCGCCCGCTTCACCACCGCCTGCGCCAAAAGCACCAAAGCCGCCAACCCCGGCAGCGACAGCCACGCCGAAGGCCAAAAAGACAGCCGTCAAAAAAACCGCGCCAAAATCAGCCAAGCCCGCCAAGGCAAAAGCGCCAGCCAGGTCCAGGACCGCCCCAAAAGCGGCACCCGCAGCGAAAAAACCTAGGTCAGCTGGTGGCCGCCGTGGGATCCGCCTGAAACCCGCTGGCGATGGCAAGCCCTAGGGTGAAAGGTCAACCATGTTGAAAAAGAGCGCCCTCGCCATTTGCCTGAGCCTGATGCCTGTTGCCGCATCGGCGCAGGGTTACGCGGCTCCGGGCTACGGCTATAGCGACATGCCCGGGATGTATCCGAACATGGCCCCGCCGTGGATGTTCCAAAATGGTGCCCCCGGTAGCTTTCCCGGCGGCGGGCAAAGCCCGTTCATAACCATGCCAATGACCCCGAATACCGGGATACCACAAGCACCGTCACAACCCTTCGCCCAGCCGCTGCCCTTTTGGATGCAAACGCCGCCCTCCGACCCGATACCGGGCACGCCTTATTTTGCGCCCGCGCCCAACGCGGACCGCCCAGCCGCGCCAAGCACCCCGCCGCGCTGGGCCCCGTTGCCCGGGCAAGCGCCAATGCGCGTTATGCCGCCACACCGCGGCAACAATTGGACCATCACCCCCCTACCGCAGCAAAACCCGGTTTACGCGCCGTTAACCCCGGCTGCGCCCGCGACCCAGCCCAAGTGGCCGACCCAGTTTTAGCCCGCCAACTCGCCTTTTCCGCGCCCCATCCCGAAATGCGATTCGGCGCGCGATTTGCGAATCCAGAACCTATGCGCCAGCAGTGCTTTTGGCGCTTCTTTTCCCAAGTATTTCGACCGGAGAAGAAGCGCCCAATGCAGGCGCGGCAAATATTCAACCAAGTATAGCAAGTAAAAAAGGCGAATCTAACCTATTTTCCCGTCGCGACAATTTGGCACCTTCTTATGTGCAAGAATTTGCATATATTCATCTGCACTCGAATAGGCCAATGGTTACTGACTATACAAACCGGCCAAGTATTTGACTGAGTTTTGCCCTGCCACGGTGTGGTAACGGTTTTAGAAAAAGTTGCCACACCGTGCAAATTGGCTTCGGCTCTGCTGCGTTTGGTAACAGAGTTAGCAGACCGCGGATTGCGGAAAATAGATGAAGTTTCTGGCAGTTGTCCCGGTGCCCGAGCTTCCTTTCATCAGGGACAACGCTGGAGGATACTATGCGTAAAATTCTTATTTCTGCCGCTATCGTAGCAGGTTTGGGCGCTGTCGCCGCAACTGAAGCATCCGCTCAATTTTATGGTGGACCGGGCTATGGCAATTCGCCATATGGCAATAACTGGGGCGGCAACAACTGGGGCCCGTTTGGCGGCAATAACAACGGTTGGGCACCTTGGGGCGGCAACAACAACGGTTGGGGCAATAACAACGGCTGGGGTGGCAATAACTGGACACCTTGGGGCGGCAATAACGGCTATGGCAACAACTGGGGCAACAACTGGGGCCCGTTCAATTCCGACGGTCGCGGTAACGGCACCGGCAACTTCTCGTTTGGCTTTGACGGCTCTGCCGAAGGCGCTGGCGAAGGTCGCGGCGAAGGGTCCGGCCAGGGCTACGGTTATGGCAACGGCTATAATGGCAACGGCCCGCAAATCTTCATGGGGCCTAACGGCCAGCCAATGATGATGGGTCCAAATGGCCCTTACCCTGTGGTGATAACCCCGATGGAAGCACCGGCTGAAGTGCCCGCGGCACCTGCCGAGTAAGCAACTATCCGGTCCGCCCCTTGACTGAGGGGCGGACCATTTTTTGGTGCCTGACTTCCGGAGCGATACAGTGATGACACCCCGCCGGTTTATTGCGCTCACTGGGGCTTTTGTTTTTGCAGCCATGCCGCTGCTGGCCCAAAGCACACCGCTTGTTACCTTCACCGCTGAAACCGTGCAAACCGCGCCGGACCAGCCCGACCGGATGGGCACGATCATCAAATCCGGCCAGTTCATGCGGCTGGAGTTTGAGCAAAACGGCCAGCCTATCATCCAGATTTTGCGGCCCACCGAAGGCAAAACCTTTATTCTTTACCCCGATACCCGCAGCTATTTTGAGCAAGACATCCCCGCCCAGCCAGAAGAATTTTTGGAGAGCTACACCCCGCCCTGCCCTGCCGAGGCCGAGGCGGGCGGGCTGCAATGCACTCGGATCGGGCTTGAGATGTTCCAAACGATTCCGGTTGAGCGCTGGCATATCGGGACCACCGGCGACAGCGGCCAAATGCTGATATTGTGGGACCCGACCCGCAAGCGCGCCTTGCGGCAGGAAATGTCAGACGGCACGCTGGTGCAAATGAGCCTGCTGGACATGCAGGTGATTGAGGGCCGCAATGCCGAGCACTGGGTGACCGAGGTTTCGCGGCAGGGCGAGGTCTCCCTGCGCAGCGAGTGGTGGTATGACCCCGAGCTAAAACTGATACTGCGTGAAGCTCTGCCCGGCAACACCCTGCGCCGCCTGCAAAACATCGCGACCGGCCCCGTTGACCCTGCGCTATTTACCGTGCCAGATGGTTGGCAGCGCCTGACCGCGCAAACCCCGCCCCGACAGGAGTGATCCATGCTGACCCTTTATGCGAACTTCAAAGGCGGCACCGGCAAGAGCACGGTGGTTTTCAACTTGGCCATGTGGCGGATCGCCGAGGGAAAAGACGTGTCGATCTGTGATCTCGACCCGCAGCGCACGGTGAGCGATGTCGCCGCCATTCGCGAGGAGGACGGGATTGAACCGGCTTTGAAGGTGGTGCATGCGCTGCCCGAAAAGGGAAAGGCGCGCGGTGACTGGCTGATAGATGTCGGCACCTCTGATATGAAATCGGTCGGCGATGCCATCCGCGCCTGCGCCCGGATTGTGATTCCGGTTACCCCTTCACAGGCCGATATTTGGGCCACGCAGCGCTTTTTGGAGATTGTGAAGAAGGAGAGAGGCGAAGCCCGAATGCCCAAAATCCGCGCCTTCATAAACCGCGCCGACCCACACCCGCGTTCGCGCGAAAATGCCGAAACATTCGAGGCGCTGGAAATGCTCGGCACCCTGAAACCGCTGAACGCCAAACTGGTGCAACGCCTCGCCTTCCGCCGCTCTTTTTCCGAAGGCTTGGCGGTTACTGAGCTGGAACCAAACGGCAAAGCCGCCGCCGAGCTGCACGAGCTTGCCAACGAGATTTACGGGGTATAGCCCTGCCCAATAGGGAGGAAAACCAATGATAATGCCTTTTGTCCGGCTTTTGGCCATCTATGCCCTAGTTGGTGCCGCAATTTTCGCTATTCTCAACCGCGATGCGCTTATTGCTTATTTTTCCGTGCCTGCCAGCGAGATGACCGCTGCCGCAACGCCGCTGCCTGCCCCGACCCCGGCACCAAGTCCGGCCCCTGCTCCGGGCGTTGCCTTGCAGCCGCAAGCGCCAGTCATACCGCTGCCCACCCAACGCCCGCGGCCCAGATTCGGCTCTGAAATCACCCCGCAGTATTTCGGCCAGAACGCCGCCTCAAACGCCGCGCCTTCCCCGCGCCCGCGCGGCGGTAACCTTGTGCTACGCTGGACCAAAGCGCGCGAGATGTTCAACCAAGGCAATATCGCCGAGGCAAGCACGCTTTACGAAGCGCTCACCGCCAGTTTTCCCGATAATGCGGACCTGCACGGCGAGGCTGGAAACCTTTATTACAATCTCGGCCAGTTTGCCAAAGCTGCCACCCATTATTTTGCCGTTGGCGAAATCTCGGTGCGTAGCGGAAATCGGGCCATGGCAGCCTCGATGCACAGCGTTTTGCAGCGCATCGCGCCTAACAAAGCCACCGAGCTTCAGGCCATTATTACCGCTGCCCGCTGATCCGACCACCCGGATAATTCTACAACAATAAGTTGGTGAATTGGCCAGAACGGCCAAAACCGGGCCAAACTAGAGCCTCGCATGAGCCATTTCCTCAATAAGCGGCTGGCCAATCTGGCAATGGCTCAACCAGAAGGCTACCGCAGTCACCGCCCTTACCGCAGGCTATTTGAAAGAACCTGCCGCCAGCGCTCCAGCACGTCCACCGGGGCAGCATGGCCGTTGAGCGAATCAACCAGAACATCCTGCATAAACAGGCTTTGCTTTTGGGCAGCACCATAAAGGTCTCTGCACGGGATAACGGCAATGGCATCATGGATGCCGCGCGCATCGGCCTGAATATAGGGGTTCGGCCAGACGGTATTGCGTAGCTCATACATCAGCATCAGGTCACAACCGCAATCAAACCGGCCTCGCGCTGCGGCGCAATAATCGTGCCGCATGCAGGCCGCATCAAGCGCATCAACCGGGGGCGCGGCAATGGCTGTATTTGCCGGATAATCCGGCCCGCACCAATTGCCGTAAACCGGCAAGCTAACCTGCGCCTGCGCCGCCATCGGTATCAGCACCAGCAGGATAAACAATCGTATCACCACCGGATTTCCCATGATAAGCTCCTATTTGAATATGTGCATTTTACAGAATCACCTGTGCAATACACAAGCCCGAGTGTAGCCGCAAAAGGTCATCGCTATGAATATGGAAACATCCTGCCCGCTCCCGACCGGCGACTGCGCTGACGAATCCTTTCGCCTCGCGATCTACGAAAGCGGCCATGCTCTCACCGCCCGGGCACTGGGTATCGAGATTATCCATGTGCGGATGCGGCCACGTCCGCCAGTACTCGCCTCTGATAAAACCATTTCCGGCAACAGCATCGGCGCGCTGCTTGAGACCCTCGAAAACCGGGTGATCGAGCTTTTTGGCGGCCAGATCGCCGAGGAACATGTGTGTGACACAAATAGTTGCTGTAGCGGTGATGTGGCGCGGATCGACGAACTGTGCAACCTGATAGCCGGGTTGAGCGGCAGTGGCGACAAAGATGCACTCTGGTTTGAGCTGGAAGACAAAGCGCTCGAAATATTCGCCGACCAGCGCTACCGCGATGCCGTGTTGCCGATTGCCCGGTTTTTGCATGGACAGGTTGAAAACGGTGCCGCCGAGATTGATGGCAAACTCATTGAAACCGAATTGGACAAATACCTGCCGCGCCAGAAAAAAAAGAAGGGCCTTGGCTCCTTTCTGTTTCGCGGCAAATAGCCGGTTGCGCTGCCGTTTTTGTGCGCGGCGAGCGCACGGCTTAAGCGAACGCAACCGTTCCGCCGCGCATTTTACGCTACTGGTTGAGCACCCATCCGCTGCCCTATAGAGGGGCGCGCTGGCTTTGAAGGCTGCGGTTCACCTCGCGATTGTTTTGTGACCATCGCTTCCATGTCTGTAAATCCCGGTCAGAACTGTCGAATCTTTGCGCCCAATCTGAAACCGACGATGGCCCACGATCATAGTTTCTAACGATATCCCGCGCTTGATGCGTGATACGCATAAATTACTCGCTATAAGTATATGCTTGCACTCGATTGGCTGAATTCAACCCGATTGCAATGGCGCGCCTAGCCAAAGAAAACAAGGGGTTGAACTCGTTTCCAACGCTTTCATAATAGGTCCTTTGCCGCCGCATTTCCCGACAACATGTTGCCATCTCACGCCGCCCGCCAACGATTCTACCTTGCCAACCGGCAAGAGCCAACTAAAAAGCAATCATTGCATTTCGGGTTGGCCTAGTCGACTCGCCTTGAGCCGCATTAAGCCGCGCCCATGGGCATCATGCATATGTCGCAAAGCAACCATAGCTGTCCAAATCGACATCAGATTCTCCTATTAATAATAGCATAAATGATTTCAAATAAATGCGACAAGCCTATCCAAACGAGATTTTTCTGTCAAACTTAGCGTGTTGAAGCTCTTTATGAGCTGCGCTAAGTTAAGAAATTCATGAACGGAAAACCTATGACAGTGCACACCTACTACACCCCAAAAGGCGGGTTGTTGCCGCAAACCGCGGTGATGACCAGCCGCGCTGTTTTCAAAGAGGCCTATGCCGTTATTCCGCGCTCGACGATGAGCGATATTGTCACCTCCAACCTGCCCAACTGGCAAGACACGCGCGCCTGGATACTGGCACGCCCGCTTTCCGGCTTTGCCGAAACCTTTGCACAATATATTGTCGAAGTCGCCCCCGGTGGCGGCAGCGATACCCCCGAACCGGATGATGGCGCGGAGGCGGTGCTTTTTGTCACCGAGGGTGAAATCGACCTGATGATCGACGAGCAATCTCACATATTAGGCCCGGGCGCCTATGCCTATATCCCGCCTTTTGTCGGCTGGCAGGTTGAAAACACCAGCGCTGATACCGCCAGTTTTCACTGGTTTCGCAAGGGGTATGAAGCAGCGGAAGGTATTCCGGCACCGGACGCTTTTGTGACCTCCGACGCTGCACACAAGCCGGTGGAAATGCCCGACACCAATGGCGCATGGGCCACCACCCGCTTTGTCGACCCTGACGATATCCGCCATGATATGCACGTGAATATCGTCACCTTCCAGCCCGGTGGCATCATCCCCTTCGCCGAAACCCATGTGATGGAACACGGAATATATGTGCTTCAGGGTAAGGCGGTTTACCGGCTAAATGATGACTGGGTCGAGGTTGAAGCCGGTGACTTTATCTGGCTACGCGCCTTTTGCCCGCAAGGCTGTTATGCGGCGGGGCCAGCGCCGTTTCGCTATCTGCTCTACAAGGATGTGAACCGCCACCCCAAGCTGGGGCCGCTGGTAAAATGACGCGCATAGTCGGGCAACAAGCATTTTTTATTATTTGCCTCCAAACAGGTAGAATTACCCCATGATTAGCCCCATCCTGTTTGGTGATAGCACCATTGATCGCGCCGCGCATTTACGCAATGATGCCAAAGCTCAGGCCAGCCTGCAAGCCGCCCCCGAAGCGCGGGTGTTGGCGATGTGGCGCGGCAATGTTTTGGTCGATGAAGCACCCAACATCGCGTGGCTCAGCTTTGCGGAGGTAGCCAAGGCCGGCCCGCGTGGTGATCCGCTGTTTTTGGGGCTGGAAAGTGGCACGCCGCGCTACGCGATGGAGATTTCCGATTGGGGGGCCAAGGCCGAGTCCGGCAGCCTTTTTGTGCAAAACGAAGTGCCGCATCCGGCCCTGCCTGCGCAGCTACGGTTTCGGGATCTTCGCGGCCTGATGTTTGGCCTGCCCAACCACGAGCTTGGCGATGCGGCCACGGCCAAATCACTACTACACTGGCATAATTCGCACCGTTTTTGCGGGTTTTGCGGTGGCAAAACGGTGCTCACCCATACTGGCTGGCACCGCAAATGCCCTGGGTGTGACCGCATGAGCTTTCCGCATATCGAGCCGGTGGTGATCATGCTGGTCACCCGAGGCAACCTAACCCTGCTTGGCCGCTCCCACGGCTGGCCCGAGGGCATGTTTTCGCTGCTCGCTGGCTTTATGGAACCGGGTGAAACCATTACCGATGCGGTGCGCCGTGAGGTGATGGAGGAAACCGGGGTAAAAATCGGAAACGTCCGGGTGCTGGATGACCAGCCCTGGCCCTTCCCGGATTCGGTGATGATCGGTTGCCATGCCGAGGCGCTTTCAGAACACATTAACCTTGATCCGGTAGAGTTGGACGCCGCGCAATGGGTGAGCCGCGAGCGGGTGATGGAAACCATTGATGGCCATGACCCGACCTTCCAACCGGCACGCAAAGGCGCGATTGCGCGAAATTTGCTGGATAGATGGCTGTCAGATTGTATATAGAAAGCAAAAAAGAGGTTTAGGCTAAATATGGAACTGCAATACTCGATCGACATCAATGTCCCGCAGCGTTTTGCTTTTGAACGCGCTACCGATTTCGCGCTTTTCGAGGAGGTTGGCTTTGGTAAGCTGGAACCCTTCGAGCCGCGCTCGGAAATTCGCGCCCCCGAGATTGGGGCGCGCTGGCGCACAGCCGCTGAATTTCAGGGCCGCCCGCGCCGCTTTTCGCTGCAATTGCTGGAGCTGGAAACGCCCGAATGGTTGGTGCTTGGCAATAAATCGGAAAAATACGATGTCGAAGCCCGGTTCCGCTTTACCGATATGGGCGAGGCGCAAACCGCGTTTTCGTTCCATCTGGTGGCCAAGGCGCAGTCGATCACCGCAAAGCTGATCCTGCAAACGATCCAACTGGCCCGCGGTCGCATTGAAAAATCAATGCAAGCCGATTTCGAAGCGATGGCAAAGCGGATGGAAGCGGCCTATCAGGAAACCTTGTAGCGCCCTTAGCTGAGGGTTTCCCTGAATTTTGCCGCCGGATAGGTGCCCAGAATCCGCATCGAGCTGGTGAAGTAATCCAGTTCTTCCAGTGCCCGCTTCAAGCCTTCATCCTCGGGATGGCCCTCCACATCGGCATAAAACTGCGTGGCGTTGAAGCTGCCATTGAGCATATAGCTTTCCAGTTTCAGCATATTCACACCGTTGGTGGCAAAGCCGCCCATGGCTTTATAGAGCGCCGAAGGCAGGTTGCGCACGTCAAACAGCAGGGTGGTTATCAGCTTGCCGCTGTCGGGCGCTATCGGTTGCGGCTCAAGGGATGTGACCAGAAAGCGGGTGGTATTATGGGCGTTATCCTCAATATGCCGCCCCAGCACATCCAGCCCGTAAAGCTCGCCCGCCAGTTCGGATGCCAGCGCCGCAAGGCTTGGGTCTCCTAGCCCGGCCACATGCTTGGCCGAGCCCGCCGTATCGGCCCCGGTTACGGGCTTGATACCATGTTTGGCCAAAAACCCGCGGCTCTGGCCGAGCAGCACGGTATGGCTCATCGCGGTTTTTACTTCCGACAGCTTGGCACCCTTCACCCCGAGCAGGTTCACATGCACGCGCACAAAATGCTCGCCAACAATGTGCAGCTCTGATTCGGGCAGTAGCGAATGAATATCGGCAACTCGGCCATAGGTCGAGTTTTCTACCGGCAGCATCGCCAAATCAGCCCGCCCTTCCTTCACGGCAGCAATTGCCCCTTCAAAACTGTGGCAAGGCAGGGCTTTTTGCCCCGGAAACACCTCTGCGCAAGCCTGATGCGAGTAGGCACCAAGCTCACCCTGAAAGGAAATTGTCGTGTTCATCGCGTTTTTCATCCAATTTGGTCGTTTAGTCGCGCTTTCTACACCTTGATTTCGCCATAAAGATACGGCTAAAACCCAAACGAGGCATTCATTGCGGGCGCGTCCCGGGCAAAAGTAAGGTATTTCATCCGATGAACACAATGGAAATCACAAAAGTCGTCGCCGGTCTCGCTGGCTCGCTTCTTATTCTGCTGCTGCTGAAACTTGGGGCGTCATCCTATTATATCGGTGAAGAGGGCGGAGATGAACACGCCGAAGCCGCCTATACCATCGCGACCCTTGATGACGGCAGCGATGACGAAGCCGAAGCTGTCGTGCCGCTGGCCGAACTGCTTGCTTCGGCTGATCTCACCAAGGGGGAGCGCGTATTCAAGAAATGTGCCGCCTGCCATTCGGTTGAACCCGGGGCAAACGGCACCGGCCCGTCGCTGTTTGGCGTGATTGACCGCGCTCAGGCCAGCACCGATTTCGGCGGCTACTCCAGCACCCTTACCGGCCTTGGGGGTGACTGGTCCATTGAAGCAATGAACGAATTCATCCTCAAACCAAGAGATTACGCCCCCGGCACAGCGATGACCTTTGGCGGCCTGCCAAAAGAAGAAGATCGCGTTAACCTGATTGCCTATCTCCAGACCCTGCAATAAGCAGCGCCTGACCAACCCCAAAGCCGCGCCATTTCTTAAATGGGGCGGCTTTTTGCTGTTCACGCCTTTGCTCACGCAATCGCGCCTTGCGCTGGCCGAAATTGCCGCTACCATATTTTCAAAGCTGTAATGGAGAATGTGATATGATCAACCGCGCGCAAAGCAAAACCAGCGCAATTGTCCGGCACGATATTCCGGTGTGGAAAGTGTTTGGCGTATTGGCCCTCGCCGCCCTGCTCACACTTTTGGCGGGGCTAACCCATGCCGATGAAGATATCACCATCAGCCACGGGCTTTCGCAATTTGGCGAGCTCAAATACGGGCCGGATTACCCCTATTTCGACTATGTGAACCCGAATGCCCCGAAAGGTGGCGAATATTCCACCTGGGCCTTCGGCACCTTTGATTCGATGAACCCCTACATCACCAAAGGTAACGCCGCGGGTAGCTCGTCAATATTTGTGGAAAGCCTGATGGCGGGCAATGCCGACGAACCCGATTCGGTTTACGGGTTGCTTGCAGAAACCATCGAATACCCTGCTGATCGCTCATGGGCTATTTTCAACCTACGTCCGGAAGCGCGGTTTTCGGATGGCAGCCCGGTTATGGCCTCCGATGTGGTGTTTACCCATAGCGTTTTTCTGGAAAAGGGCATCCCCTCTTACCGCGCCATTGTCGAGGCGGAAATTGCCTCGGTGGAGGCGCTGGATGACCGCCGCGTGAAATTCACCTTTCAGCAACCTTCGGAAGATAATTCGAATCTCTTGCTGGCAGCAGGAACGCCTGTGCTTTCAGAAGCCCAGTTTCTTGACCGCGATTTTGCCGAATCAACGTTGGACCCGATCCTCGGCACCGGGCCTTATGTGCTTGGATCGTTGGATGTCGGTAAGCAGCTCATCTATGTTTACAACCCCGATTACTGGGGGGCGAACCTGCCGATCAATATCGGCACCAATAATTTCGAGCGCCTTCGCTTTGAATATTACGCCGATTCCACCGCGGCCTTCGAGGGGTTCAAAGCCGGTGATTACTATTTCCGCGCCGAAAATTCCTCACAAGCATGGGCTGAAAACTATACCTTCCCCGCTGTTGAAAGCGGCTGGGTCGTTAAAGAAGAGCTGCCAGACGGCAATATTGGCGCAGCGCAGGGGTTTTTCTTTAACCTCCACCGCGAAAAGTTCGCCGACCCCCGCGTGCGGGAGGCCGTGGGCATGGCGTTTAATTTCGAGTGGTCCAACAAGACCCTGTTCTTTGGGCTTTACAGCCGTGTGGATTCCTTCTTTGAGAACTCGCCACTCGAAGCGCAAGGGGATATTCCAGCTGATGAGCTGGCGATTCTGGAACCATACCGCGCCGATTTGCCGGTAGAAGTATTTACCGAGCCCGCCTATTCCCCTCCTGTTTCCGGCGAAAACCAGATCGACCGGTCGGTAATCCGTGCCGCAGGTAAATTGCTGGATGCAGCGGGCTGGACCATTCAGGACGGGGTGCGCAAAAATGCGGCGGGGGAGCAGCTTACCATCGAGTTCCTCAATTACTCACCGCAGTTTGACCGTATCATCAATCCCTATCTCGAAAACCTGGAGCGCCTCGGGATTGTAGCGACCAATAATCGCGTTGACACCGCCCAATATACCGAGCGCACCCGCAACCGGGATTTTGACGTGATGATCAGCACCTATGGTAACTCCTTCACACCCGGCCTTAGCTTGCGCCAAACCTATGGCTCGGAAAATGCCAATGTGCCGTCGCGCAATCGGGCCGGGCTGGAAAACCCGGCGGTTGATGCGCTGGTGGAGCGGATTATTGGCTCAAAAACCCGTGAGGCGCTAAACCTCAACACCCGGGCGCTGGATCGTGCTGTGCGGGCCATGCACATTTGGGTGCCGCAATGGTTCAAAGACGTAAACACCGTCGCCTATTGGGATCTCTATGGCTACCCCGATCCAAACCTCTCCCCCTATGCCCTCGGCTCGGCGGGCTGGTGGTGGTGGGATGCGGATAAGGCCGCCAAGCTCAAAGCGGAGGGCGCGCTCTAAGCTATGGCCGCCTATATCCTCCGGCGCATATTGCTCATCATTCCCACCCTGCTGGGGATAATGTTTCTCAATTTCGCCATCATCCAGTTCATCCCCGGCGGGCCGGTGGAGCAAGCGCTTGCCAAGCTCGAAAACCTGACCGGCGGGTTTGACCTGCTGGGCGGCTCGGCGGGTGATGCCGGCATAAGCCTGAGCGATGGCGAGAGCGGCTATAAGGGTCGCATCGGCCTGTCGGAAGACTTCATCAAAGACTTGGAGAAACAATACGGCTTTGACAAACCGTTTTGGGAGCGCTTCTGGCTGATGATGAAAAACTATCTGGTTTTTGATTTTGGCGAGAGCTATTTCCGCTCGATTTCGGTGGTTGATCTGATACTGGAAAAAATGCCGGTCTCCATCACCATCGGGCTGTGGTCCACCCTCATCTCCTACATGATCTCGATCCCGCTCGGCATCCGCAAAGCGGTAAAAGACGGCTCGAAATTTGATACATGGTCCACCGCTGTGCTCATCGCCGCCATGGCCATTCCCACCTTCCTGATTGCCACCGTGCTGATCGTGCTGTTTGCCGGGGGCTCTTTCTGGCGCATTTTCCCGCTGCGTGGCCTCACCTCGCAAGGGTTTGACGACATGACACTTCTCGGCCAAATCGGAGATTATCTCTGGCATATCACCCTGCCGGTTTTTGCTATGGCCGTGGGCAGCTTCACCATGTCCACCATTTTTGTTAAAAACCTGTTTCTCGATGAAATCAAAAAGCAATATGTGATCACGGCACGAGCCAAGGGTGCCTCGGAGCGCCGGGTGCTGTATGGCCACGTATTCCGCAATGCCATGCTTTTGGTGATCGCCGGATTCCCCAGCATGTTTATCGGCGTGTTTTTTGGCGGCTCACTGATTATCGAGACCATCTTTTCGCTTGATGGCCTTGGCCGCCTTGGCTTTGAGGCGGTTATTACCCGTGATTACCCTATTATGTTTGGCACCATGTATTTCTTCGGATTGTTTGGTCTTCTGGTCAAAATCCTGTCGGACATCACCTATGTCTGGATAGACCCGCGTATTGATTTCGAGAGCCGCCGCACATGACGCTTTCACCCATCAACCAGCGCCGGTTGCACAACTTCTGCGCCAACCGCCGTGCCTATTATAGCTGGTGGCTACTGGTTGTTCTATTTGGCCTGTCGCTGTTTTCCGAGTTCATCGCCAATGACCGGCCGCTAATGGTGTCCTATCGCGGCGAGATTTACGCGCCGATTTTCAACACCTATGCCGATGCGGAATTCGGCGGTGACTTCCAGACCGAAGCCCAGTATCTGGACCCCGATATGCAATGCCTGATCACCACAGGCGGGTTGGAAAGCTGCTTTGATGACCCCGACGGCGTGCTGGCAGACGCGGCGGACGGGGTGGTGGACGGCACCCCGATTAACGAAGGCTGGATCCTCTGGCCGCTCATCCCCTATAGCTTCAACACCGTTGATACCCAAAACGTAAATACCGCTCCCGGCGCGCCCGATGCCTTCCATTGGCTCGGCACAGATGACCAGGCCCGCGACGTGGGTGCCCGCATTATTTACGGCTTTCGTATTTCCATCCTGTTCGCGCTGGTTGTCACCATCCCCAGTGCATTGCTCGGGATTATGGCTGGCGCAATCCAAGGTTATTTTGGCGGCATCACCGACCTGCTGTTCCAGCGCTTTACCGAGATTTGGGGCTCGCTGCCGATGCTCTATATCATCATCATTCTCTCGGCCATTTTCACGATGAATTTCTGGATTCTCACCGGCTTGCTGGTGCTTTTTGGCTGGAATGCGCTAGACGGTCTGGTCCGCGCCGAATTCTTGCGCGCCCGCAATTTCGAGTATGTGCGTGCCGCTCGCGCGCTGGGGGTGCGGGACCGCACGATTATGCGCCGCCATGTGTTGCCAAATGCCATGGTCGCCACTGTTACCATTCTCCCCTTCATGTTTATCGGCAGTATTGGCACTCTCACCACGCTTGATTTTCTGGGCTTCGGCCTACCCGGTTCCTATCCTTCATTGGGGGAGCTCGGCTTACAGGCCAAAGCCCATGTAACCTCGCCTTGGCTGGCCGCAGCTGCTTTCTTCTCCATTGTCAGCATGCTTTCGATGCTGGTTTTTGTGTTTGAAGGGGTGCGGGATGCCTTTGACCCGCGCAAGGTGTTTGTATGAGCCCGCTGCTGAAAATCTCCGGCCTCAGTGTCACCTTCGGAGAAAACCGGGCGGTGCGCGATGTGAGCATCGAAATCGCGGCGGGAGAAACTGTGGCGATTGTTGGTGAAAGCGGCTCGGGCAAATCGGTTACCGCGCTGGCCACGGTTTCCCTGCTGCCCGAGGGCACCGAGATTTCCGGCGCGGCCAGCTTTAACGGCGAGGAGTTGATCGGCGCCCCGGCCAGCACTCTGCGCAACATTCGCGGCAACGAGATCAGTTTCATTTTTCAGGAGCCGATGACTTCGCTCAACCCGCTGCACACCATTGGCAAGCAAATGCGCGAGGCGATTTCGCTGCATCAACCGATGAATAAAGCCGACGAGCACAACCGCATTCTGGAACTGCTGCACAAAGTCGGCATTCCCGATGCCGAAAGCCGCCTGCCCGCTTACCCGCACGAGCTTTCCGGCGGCCAGCGCCAGCGGGTGATGATCGCCATGGCGCTTGCCAACCGCCCGAAACTGCTGATCGCCGACGAGCCAACCACGGCGCTCGATGTCACCATTCAGGCGCAAATACTTGAGCTTTTGGCCGAGTTGCAGCGCAAAGAAGGGCTGGCGATTCTGTTTATCACCCACGATCTCGGCATCGTGCGCCATATTGCAGACAGAACCTATGTGATGCAGGAAGGCGCGGTGGTTGAGCACGGCGAAACGGCAGCCTTGTTTGAAAACCCGGGCCACGCCTATACCCGCAAGTTGATGGAGGCAGTGCCCGGCGGCGCGCCGGCAAAGGTGCCGGCAGGCGCGGCAGAAATTATGCAGGTCAAGGGGCTCAGGGTCTGGTTTCCCGTCCAGAAAGGGATTCTCAAGCGCACCGTGGGGCATATCAAGGCGGTAAACCGGGTTGATTTCACCCTCCGCAAGGGCGAAACGCTGGGCATCGTTGGGGAAAGCGGCTCCGGCAAAACCACGGTGGCGCTCGCTATTTTGCGACTTATTTCATCAGAAGGCGAGATCTCTCTGCTCGGCAGTCGGATTGATACCCTGCATGGCAACGCGCTTCGCGCCAAGCGAAAGGATTTCCAGATCGTCTTTCAGGACCCGTTCGGCTCGCTTTCCCCGCGCATGAGCGTAGAGGAGATTGTGTCCGAAGGGCTGGGCATTCATGGCCATTCCGGCGATATGGCGGCACTGGTAGATGCCACCCTGAAGGAAGTGGGCCTCGACCCCAGAATGAAGGCGCGCTATCCACACGAGTTTTCCGGCGGGCAGCGGCAGCGGATATCAATCGCGCGGGCACTGGTGCTGAAGCCGAAATTGCTGATTTTGGACGAGCCGACCTCGGCGCTGGATATGACCGTGCAACTCCAGATCATCGACCTGTTGCGCAATCTGCAGGCAAAGCACGGGCTTTCCTATGTGTTTATCAGCCATGATCTGCGGGTGGTGCAGGCGCTCAGCCACAAGGTGTTGGTGATGAAAGAAGGCGATGTCGTGGAAGCCGGCAGCGTTGACGATATTTTCAACGCCGCCCAGTCCGGTTATACCAAAGACCTGCTCAAGGCCGCCTTGCGTTAAAGCGCGCTGAGCACGGTGCCGGCAAGCTGCCGGTCAACCATCGGTTTCGGGCAAAGCTGGCTCCCCGGAGTCATCACGGCGGCCGACGCGGCTGCGGTGGCCATTTTGCCGGCTTCCCCAACCCCCAACCCGCGCGCCAGACCAAGCGTAAGCCCGCCGACAAAGCTATCGCCCGCGCCAACCTTGCTGATCACCTCGACCTTGGGGGCGACGCAGTGAAAGCGGGTTTCCGAGGTAGCAAAAACCGAGCCATCAGACCCGCGCGCCAAAATCACAATATCCCCCAGCCCCTGTTTTGAAAGGGTTTGCGCGAAATCGACCGCATCTTCCTGTGTGGTTAGCGGGCGGCCCGCCAAAACCTCGGATTCGTGGTGGTCCATCCGCAATACATGGATCAATCCCTTGCCCTCGCTAACAAGCGCTTGTTTGGCGGCACCCGATGTATCGGCGATCATCAACGCATCGGCGCGCTTGATGCGCTGGCCCAGCCGCACATAGAAATCAGCCGCGATACCGGGTGGTAGGCTGCCGCTGGCCACCACCAGCATATCAGGCTCAAGAATGGCGGCAATTTCGTCAAGCGCGGCTTCGGCATCCCGTGGTTGCCATTCCGGCCCGGGTTGGCCAAAGCGATATTGCAGGCCGGTGCTGGTTTCCAGAATGGCAAAGCTTTGGCGGGTCATCCCCGGCCCGTCAAAGCGCATCACATCAATCTGCTCTTGCTCCAGAAGCT
>Ga0316205_10002480_pt1 | contig 19110 bp, 14 predicted proteins | sample 3monthpyrite_MG_FD_204941 | JGI IMG/M metagenome (GOLD analysis project Ga0316205, IMG submission 204941) | Microbial mat bacterial communities from mineral coupon in-situ incubated in ocean water Damariscotta River, Maine, United States -... | ecosystem: Environmental > Aquatic > Marine >... | reverse complement strand
CCAGCGATTATGCAACCATAACCACTGCTCAGGATGGGCGCGGATCCAGGTTTCAATTCTGTTGTTTATCTGGCCCAGCAGAACCGCCACATCTTTTTGTTTGTCGTCGGTTTTTCCAATTTCCAGCGGTGCTTCAAGAATGATCCGGAACTTCGCCCCTTCCACGCGCTCGATATGGACCGGCACCACCGGACACTCAAAACGAAGTGCCAGATCGGCGATGGCCGGCGCGGTCATGACGTCTCGACCAAAGAACGGAACCGCGATTCCATCGTTCATTTTCTGGTCCATCAATACGCCAAGATGCTGACCGTCCTTTAATGATTTGAGCAACATTCTGGCCCCGCTGGCCCCTTTTGGAATGAGCGCACCCTCGGTTGCTACCCGCCCCTGCATGTACAGCCACTCAACAAGGCGGTTGTTTGCCGCGCGGTAAACCCGGTCTATCGGCAATCCCCGCTGGCTCCCGCAGAGCGGGACGATTTCCCAGTTTCCGATATGGGCCGAAACAAAAATGCCGGGGATGCCGTCATCGCGCAGTTGATCAACAAATTCAGCTCCAACCACTTCAACGGGACCACTCGGATCATAGACATTAATTTTGGACAGGTGTGGATACTCGCCAGCCAACCGGCCGAGATTATCCCACATGCCATGAATGATCCTGCGTACTTCCACGTCCGTCATGTCCGGATAAACACGCGAAACATTACGAACAGCCCGCTTGCTCACGGACAAACGAGGGCCAATCAGGCGCCCGATTACGCCCCCGATTGCTGACGACACAGAAAACGGCAACAGGCGAAACAGTGTATAGATGACAATCGCCAGGACTGCCTCAATTGGATGGAAAACAAATCTGGTGAGAAACTTACGCATGGACGGTATTGTCGTTCCGTTTAAAGAAGCCTGTCAAACAAAGCATTTAGGGCTGCTTCGTCCTCCCAATGGAGGGTAATTGTCAAGACTTCAATGCCGTCCCGCGTATCAGAAGGTATTCGTGTCAGGTCTTTTTCCGTGGTTAGCAGGCGCGAATCCGATTTGCGGGCCTGCTCTTTCAGGGTTGTGATTTCGTCATGTGTATACGGATGATGGTCTGCAAAGCCGTGACGACCAACAAGCTGGCACCCCCCCTCTTCAAGGGTGTGGAAAAACTTTTCAGGCTGACCAATGCCAGCAAAGGCTGTCACTTTTTCGCCGGACAAACTGTTGATCTCATCACCCGGAACAATCCTGGCACGCAACAGGGGAAGAGCCGGAGATATTTCAGCAATCCGCCCGGCTACCCCGCTGTCATCAGGGCCAATAAGGACAATCGCGTCCGCACGGGCCAGTGCATTGGCTGGCGTTTCACGAAGCGGCCCCGCCGGTATCAGTCTTCCGTTACCAAACCCATATCGACCATCAATGATCAGAAGTGAGCAGGTTTTTGCCAGCGCTGGATTTTGAAAGCCATCATCCATGACAATAACATCACCATCGCCTTCAACAATCATCCGCGCACCTGACGCACGATCTCCTGCAACCCACGTCGGTGCAACACGGCTTAGCAATAATGGCTCATCACCAACCCGGTTGGCGGTGTCTGTTTCCGGTTTTACCCGGTGCGGTCCCGCCTCAGTACCGCCAAACCCGCGGCTCAGGAAATTGACCGCCAGTCCACGCGCCAAAAGCCGCTCGCCAATATCAATGGCAACCGGCGTTTTCCCGGCCCCGCCTGCGACGATATTTCCAACGCACACCACCGGGATCGGGGCTTGCCATCCACGCGTCAGGGCCCGGCGCAGGTTTCCAGCCAAACCGTACCCCCAGCCAAACGGCATCAAAACTGCTGAGCGTATCCCGCCCCGTCCAAGTTGCCAAAACTCAGGTGCCCGCACGGTCCGTCTCCGTTTCCAGCGCTTTATCCAGATACGGATCAAGCTCAGCCATGACCGCATCCAGAACCCCGGCTTCCGCTTCTGCAAATGTGCGCGCTGCAAGGGCCAGACGGGCCTGTTCCTCCGGCACCTTCATCAATACGGCCAGGGCATTCGCCAGTTCCGGCCCGTCTGCGACGGGGACCGTGGCCCCCGCAACTTCCATACGCTCAACAATTTCGGCAAAATTCCACATATGGGGTCCATAGAAAATAACACAGTCCAGCCGCGCCGCTTCCAGCAAGTTCTGCCCGCCAAGATCGACAAAGGATTTACCCATGAAGACAATATCGACCAAACGATAAAACAGGCCAAGCTCTCCCATTGTATCCGCAATATAAATTTCTGTGGTCTCATTAACGTCTTCATCCATCGAACGCCGTGCGACCTTTGCACCTGATCCACTCAGGAGGGCTGCGATGCTGCCGCCGCGGTCCGCATGACGGGGCACGACAATCGTTATCAGGCCTTTGAATTCCTTTGCCAGAGAACGATGCACGCGCAACAATATTTCCTCTTCACCGGGGTGCGTACTGGCGGCCAGCCAAAGTGGGCGACCCCGGAACTGGCCCTGCAACCGTTTCAGTTCCGTCTCGTCAAACGGCAGCGATGGAACAGCAAATTTCAGATTACCGACAGAGCGTACATCCGGTGCGCCCAGAGCACGAAGCCGTTCGACATCTGTGTCCATTTGACCCAGACAGAGAGAAAAATTACTCAACAACTGGCGGATCAGGCCGGGGTATCGTTGCCAGCCCTTAAAGGCACGCGGTGAAATGCGGCCATTAATCAGCACTATCGGAATATTTCGCTTCTTTGGTTCACTGATCAAATTGGGCCAAAATTCGGATTCAGACCAGAGCACCAGATCGGGTCGCCAGTGATCAAAAAACCGACGGACATATAGCGGGCGATCAACGGGAACAAACTGATGAACAACCCCATCCGGCAAGCGCTCCGCCATCAGCTTTGCAGAAGTGACCGTACCGGTTGTGATCAGGATATTATAGTCCGGGCGGTCTTTCCCCATGCGCTCAATTAACGGCAACAGGGACAATGACTCTCCCACGCTTGCAGCATGAAACCAGACAAGCGGACTTTCCGGGCGCGTCAGCTCTGATTGCCCCAGACGCTCGGCAAAGCGCGCCGGATCTTCTTTACCCCGGGCCAGGCGCCTGGACAGATAGGCAGAGATAAACGGCGCACCGATGGTTCCGAGTATACGATAAAGGCCGAGGATCATGTTGCGCGACCTTCCGGTTGATCCGGCAACGGGGCTGGATCAACCGGCGTCCGGCCAACCCTTTCATCCGCTTCACTGGTGATCCGGTTAAGGCTGTCTTCAACCTGATTTCGAACCTGGACAGATGTTTCTGCACCGGCATTTCTGTCGACGTAAATGGGATCGCCCCAGACAATCACGCCACGGCCAAAAGGTTTGGCGACAAGAAACCGGTCCCAACTGCCCAAATGCTTTCCGCGACTTGTTGAATAACTGACGGGCAGGATCGGAACCCCGGAAAGTTTGGCAACACTGATGACCCCGTCGCTGGCACGCATGCGCGGACCGCGTGGACCGTCCGGCGTAATCCCCACATATTCACCATCTGCCAGCAACCTGACCATGTCCCGCATCGCCCTGGCCCCGCCTTTGCTGGACGAACCAACGACGGTTTTAATGCCGAAATGCCTGTTTGTACGAGCGATCAACTGGCCGTCCTGATGGTCTGAAATCAGCATTCGAATGGGATGCGCCATGTCCCAACAGTAGCTCATCATCATAATGCGGCCATGCCAGAAACAAACAATGAAAGGTTTGCCGTCGCGCCAGAATGCCCCAGGTATTTCCGGACGGATAACCTGCCAGCGATTGGTCATATGAACAAAACGGATTAGCCCTGCGACAAGCCAGCAGGCAAAGCCGCGAAACCCGTCCGATTTCAGAAATCGTTTCAAAATGTTCCTGAGTGACCTCACGCGCCGGACACCCCTTTTCCTATCCCGCCTCAGTCGAAAGCAGAGGTGATGATTCTGATGGGGACTCAGATTCGGAAGCTTCATCGTTGCTGAACTGAAGCTCATAAAGCCGTTTGTAGGTCGTGTCTTTCGCCAGCAATTGCGCATGGGTGCCAGTCTCTACAACCCGGCCTTTTTCGATGACGTAAATGAAATCAGCATCAACAACCGTAGACAACCGGTGCGCAATAACCAGAGTGGTGCGGCCCGTCATCAGTTTTTCCAGAGCAGCCTGAACGTGGCGTTCTGACTCTGTGTCCAGAGATGACGTCGCTTCATCCAGTAACAGGACAGGTGCATTTTTCACCATCGCCCGCGCAATTGCCAAACGCTGGCGCTGACCACCGGATAACCGTATGCCCTGCTCACCAACAATGGTGTCATACCCGTCAGGCAGACCCATGATGAAATCATGGGCTGCGGCATTTCGCGCCGCCTCTTTAATTTCCTCCTCAGTAGCGCCGCCGCGGCCATAGGCTATATTGGCATACACGGTATCATCGAACAGGGTCACTTCCTGACTGACAAGTGCGACATTGGCATAAATTGAGGCAAGGGTTACATCAGTAACATCGCGCCCATCAATACTGACGCGCCCCGCATCAGCATCATAAAAGCGCGGTATCAGGTTAAGGATGGTTGATTTACCCCCACCGGACGCCCCGACCAGGGCTACGGTTTTCCCGGCTGGCACTTCTATCGAGAGACCGTTTAGGGCGGTCGTGTCATCGTTGTAGGAAAACATGACGTCATCCAGACGAATTTCACCGACCACATTTTTCAGTGGCGTCGCTGTGTCTCTGTCTTTGATACCCGGCTCACGGTCCAGCACATCAAAAAGGCGCTGGGCACTGGCAAGCCCTTCCTGAATGCTTGAGTTCAGGTTCGCCAGACGTTTCATCGGCTCATAGGCCATCAACAGCGCCGTAATAAACGAGAAAAACGCACCCGCCGTGGTGACACCGTCAATGACCCGCCCACCGCCATAAATGATCACCACAAATATCGCGGCACCGCCAAGCGTTTCCATGATCGGACGGGACATCTCGCGGGTTCGGGCAGCTTTCAGATTGAGCTTCAAAATGCGCTCGACAGCCTGCCCAATACGTGTTCCTTCGTAGGCTTCCATGCCATAGGCCTTAACGATGCGAATGCCCTGGAAAGTTTGATTGAGGATTGTTGTGAACAGGCCAATTTCCTGCTGGGTGTTGGCCGTTACTTTACGAATACGTTTCCCAATGCGGGAAATAGGATAAATGGCGATCGGGAAAATAATAAATGCTGCTGCCGCCAGTTCCATATCCTGATAAAACATCACTCCGACCAGCCCGATCAACGACATCAAATCCCGTCCAAACCCGGTCAAACCAGTGGAAACAGCGGTCTTCATTTGGTGAACATCTACGGTAAATCGTGAGATCAGGGTGCCTGACGGGTTGTCGTGGAAAAAAGAAATTTCCAATGATGCCAAATGTGTGAATAGCTTGTTCTGCATATCCGCAATAATTTTAAGGCCGACGAAACTCATCAGCATGGCTTGACCGTAATTGGCCATACCCTTGAGGAGGAAGGTCGCAATCACCACCAGACCAACAGGCCATAACATGTCCTCGTCCTTGGTCACAAAGACCTCGTCAACAATGGGGCGCATCATATAGGCAGAGAAGGCGTTGGCAGCAGCCATAATCACCATGCAGACGATAGCCAGACCCAGCCAGCCGACATAGCCGCGAATACTTTCCCGCCACAGACGCCCCATCAGATAGGCAGTCGATTTCGGCGCGTTGGCCGTGGAATCCATTCGTTTTGACAAGTGTTTACAACCCGTTGTTCAAGTCAGCCAACCTAACACGCCGAAGGCGGGGAACCAATGCTGCCGCCTTACTTTCCGGCAACAGTTAATCCGCCACTATTTTCCCGCGACGGTCAGCCCGTCGACTCTGACTGTCGGTGCGTTGGTGCCGAATCTGAACTCCAGATCATCCGCCGCCGACATGTTCATAAACATGTCCTTCAAATTCCCGGCAATGGTCATTTCGCTGACCGCAAAACCAAGCTCGCCATCCTCAATCCAGAAGCCACCCGCGCCCCGACTATAATCACCGGTCACCCCGTTGACCCCCATGCCGATCAATTCCGTCACGTAAAAACCCTGATCAATTCCACCGATCAGTTCTTCCGGGCTGATGTCTCCGGCGGCCAGATAGAAATTGGTAACAGAAGGTGAGGGGGCAGATGAGGTGCCTCTTGATGCATGTCCTGTGGTTTGCAAACCCAGTTGCCGAGCCGAGCGCAGGTCCAGAATCCAGGTTTGCAGCGCACCCTTCTCAATCACATTGCGCCGCGACGTTGCAACCCCTTCCGCATCAAACGGTTTCGAGCCAAGGCCACGCAGGCGCAACGGATCATCAACCACCGTGATGTTTTCCGGGAAAAGCTGTTCACCCATCCTGTCTTTCAAAAACGTTGTTCCACGGGCAACAGATACCCCGTTGATCGCGCCTGCGAGGTGACGCAGCAGTGAGCTTGAAACGCGAGGATCATAAATTACCGGTACCTGCGCCGTTTCAACCTTTTGCGGGTTCAAGCGCTTTACCGCTTTTTCACCTGCCGCATTGCCCAGTTCCGCAGGGTCGGCAAGATCTTCACCGTGGACAGCAACGGCATAATCATAATCGCGCTCCATTTCCGTGCCTTCCCCCGCCAGCACCGATACGCTCAGCGAATGGCTTGACCCGGCCCGTGTTGCTGAAAACCCGTTGCTTCCCGCCAGGGCCACGTAACTACAGCCCCACCCGGCTTCCGCACCTTCGGAATTGGTGACACCCTTAACACTTCTGGCCGCGTCTTCTGCAACGCCGGCACGTCGTTCCAGTTCCGGGCCATCGGGCTCAACCGGATCACATCCATCAAGATCAGGCACCTCGGTCGCCAGCAATTCAGAAGGGGCAAGGCCACAATAGGGGTCTTCCGGCACCACTTTCGCCATCGCGACAGCCCGCTCAACCAGATCGGACAATGCAGATTTCGAAAAATCCGAAGATGAGACCATCGCCTGACGATTGCCGATGAACACCCGAAGGCCAAGGTCGTAGCCTTCAGAGCGCGACAGCATCTCAGGCTGCCCTTTTCGGCACGCCATCGACAACGACGTTCCTTCAACATAAATCGCATCAGCCGCATCCGCACCAGCGGCCATCGCCCTGGCCACCAGATCATTTACCCGGTCCAGCCGGTCACTATCAGAGCTCATAAGTTTTTCTTTTCATTTTCAGTCGTTTCAATCATCACATCAATAGCTTCAGTAACTGCATCCAGGGGTATCTGCTCAATCGCATCACCACCGTAATTCCGGGCTCGCAAAACCGTCAGGTTGGGGGTGTAGGGAGCAAACTTGTCCGGGTTCGTTGGCCCAAACAAGGAGACCATGGGCGACCCACCTGCCGCCAGTATATGCCCGGCACCTGAGCAATTGGCAACGGAAGCTGCGAAGCGCCCGGCCATCGCCAACAACAGCATCGGTCCTTTTTCATCAAATTGCGACAAGCCGATTGAGGCTGGTACGTTTTCCGGTAACGGAATAATCGCATTTGGCAGGGCGTCCCGCAGGGTTGGGATAAGGTCCCGTTCCTGTGGGCCCAATGGAAACACGGGTGTCCGGCCTTTGCTTTCCTGATCTCGGGCCGCCTCAATAAACCTGTCCAGCGGCCAGCATTTCCCGGTAACCGTTAACCCCGCACCAGGAGCAAACGCAACAAGCGTCCCGGATTCGGGCAATACTGAACCAGCGGCCTGATGCGCCACATCAGGAACCGAAATGATGTGATTCGGTCGGAGGACCCGGCCACTGGCGGCGGCGGCCATAGCCAGCAACTTGTCGACCAGGGCTCTCGGCTTCTTCAGTTCCTTTGGCGGACGGCCATCAGAAAAGAAAAATCGCCAGGTGGGTGATATCAACCGGTCATGGCTGAGACGTTTCAATACAAATGTGCGTCGTGGGTTTTTCTGGGTATCAATGACAAGGTCAAAATGACGTCCGGGGAGTGTACGGCTCCAGGGCATCATCGCCCCCAGCCCTTCACCAAGATCAGCATCCGAAATAATTTCGTCGATCAATCCTTCAGCCAGGGGCGCCAGAATGCCCGCAAACTGAGACGGAACGCTGCCATGCACCCAGGAAACCTTCGCATCCGGCCAGGCTTCCCGAACCGCCTGAAGAAAGGGCATCTTCATGAAATTCTCACCGATCGCAATGTCCGCGCCGGGACCGATGTAGATCAGAATACTTTTGGGGGTATTCGATGTCCTCAAGATTGCGCCCGTTCTAAAAAACTGAACCGACTGGGCATATGCAAAGCGACATACCCGCCAATAACGGGGATCAAAACATTCAGGTAAATCAAAGGAATCAGGCTCAGGTTTTTAGCAATGGCATTCTCAACCACAAGCGAAAGAATTTGCATGGAAACCACAAGAACCACGGCAAGGCTGACCCGTTTGGTCTGGTTGCGCCGGGTTGAGCCGCCTGACATCAGGCATGCCAGTGCGATCATCATATACCCGAGCGCCGAAACAGGTGATGCCAGACGTTTGTGGGCTTCAACGGTGTATTTCCCGTAATCGCGCTTGGATACATAGGGCTGATCTTCCAGGCTGAACAACTGATCCAGGGTCATCTCCCGGGCTTCCGGAGTGCGCGCTCCTGAAGCGGCACCATCTTTGTTGAGATCGAAAACGTATCTGTCGAAGTACAGAATTGAAAACTTGTTGGTCTTGCGATCGACTTCATGGCGGCTGCCATTGAACATCAGCACACGAGAGCCGTTTTCGTGTTTAATAACAGACCCTTTTTCTGCCATAAGGGTATAGGGCTTGTCCTTGTTTTTCTCGTCATGGACAAACAGTCCCAGCAAATGTCCCTCTTTGGTGCGCTCACGCACGTAGACTGTCACCCCGGTCGCGACCGTATTAAAGGCCCCCTCCTGCAGGAGTACTTGCGAATAATTATGGCGGATATCCCATTTCATCTCGCCAAACATCTTATACGTTTGCGGAAGCAGATAGACGTTAATGCCATAGGAAAGCATTACAACGACGATACCAAGCAAAACTGCCGGTTTGGCGAGTTGCATCTGGTTCAGGCCCGTTGCCCGCATGACAATGAGTTCCCGATCAGAAATCAGTTTCGTGTAAATAAATGTGACAACGATAAAAAATGCGATCGGCAGGATGATGGTCAGGAAATTTGGCAACAACAGCATCGTTAGATAGACGAAATTTCCCATCGACAAGCCATTGTTCACAATCATTTGAACAAAGCGAAGGGACTGTGTCAGCCAGATAATGGCCGTCAGACCAGTGCCGACAATCAGCAAGCCTACGCCCAGTTGCTGAAATATATACCAGGTGATCCTGTTCATGAGTTCGGCATGCCCTTTACCAATGTCAGGGATTTACAGGAAAAACCCAAGCCGCTCAAGATTTAACGCCTACTTTGTTGCAATCAGTTGTCTGGAGAGCGCCCGCATCGCACTCTCAAAAATTTACCGTTTTCTCTTTTTTAAGAACCGTTCATTATTATTTGCAGAGATGAGGTTTCAATACAGGTAAAAAGTTCTATATTTTTAGCGAATCAGCAGAAGCAGTGAGGTATCATACTATTTCTGCGCCGACCATATTCTAGCAATTTGGCTGAAACAAAATGACCCCCAGTACCGCACTCAAGAAAGACCAGGACGAAGACGCCAACCGGCAGCATATCGATTCCGCAGTCGTGCGCTTTGCCGGTGATTCCGGCGATGGCATGCAGGTCACCGGAGGCCAGTTCACACTGGCAACGGCACTTGCCGGAAAGAACCTGGCGACCTTCCCGGATTTCCCGGCTGAAATCAGGGCCCCGGCCGGAACCACCTTTGGCGTTTCATCCTTCCAGATTAATTTCGGCTCACCAACCATCAAAACATCCGGTGATGATTTTGATGTTCTGGTTGCCATGAACCCGGCCGCACTCCGCGTTGAGATCAAAGACCTCAAAGTCGGCGGCATCGTGATAATTGATACGGGCTCTTTCAGCGAGAGGAATCTCCGCAAAGCCGGGTTTGAGACCAACCCCCTGGATAGTGCTTACCTGGGACGCTACCGGGTGATCAAGCTTGATATATCCCAACTCACTCTTGATGCAGTCAAACATCTCGGGCTATCCAACAAAGAAGCGCTCCGGTGCAAGAACTTCTGGACGCTTGGTTATGTGTTCTGGATGTTTGCCCACAGTCGCAAGACCACAAGTGACTGGCTGCACACAAAATTTGCCAAGCGCCCGGATATTGTGGAGGCAAATATTGCGGCCATGAACGCCGGGCATGCATTGGGTGAAACCTCGGAAGTCATTGATGGTTTTCAGGGCTACACAATACCGGACGCCCTTGATATCGAACCGGGCCTCTATCGCACGGTTACGGGTGGCGAATCCCTGTCCTGGGGTCTGACAGCTGGCGCCCAGATGGCCGGGCTCAAAATGGTTTTCTGTTCCTACCCGATCACCCCGGCCTCACCAATCCTGCACACATTATCGACCATGATCGAGCATGATGTTGTCACCTTTCAGGCCGAAGACGAAATCGCTGCCGCCTGCGCAGCCATTGGCGCTTCTTATGGCGGTGCTCTCGGCGTTACCTCAAGCTCTGGTCCTGGTGTTGCCCTGAAGGGCGAAGCCATCGGACTTGCCATCAGTACAGAATTACCGCTCGTTATCGTCAATACCCAGCGCGCCGGGCCCTCAACCGGCCTGCCAACGAAAACCGAACAGTCCGATCTGTTCCAGTCAGTTTACGGGCGTAACGCCGACAGCCCGCTGGTCGTGATTGCGGCGCGCTCTCCTGCCGATTGTTTTGATGCCGCCATCGAAGCCGTGCGCCTGGCGACAAAATACATGACACCGGTTATTCTGCTGTCTGACGGGTATATCGGCAATGCGGCAGAACCCTGGCTCATTCCCGATATTAACGACCTCACGCCGTTCCCCGTTGAATTCCACAAGGAACCAGACGGCTTCCATCCGTACATCCGTGACGAAAAAACATTGTCGAGGGTGTGGGCGGTTCCGGGGACACCGGGTCTTGAACACCGGATCGGTGGTATCGAGAAACATTATGATTCGGGCCATATCTCCTATGATCCGGACAACCATCAGAAAATGACCAACACCCGTGCCCAGAAAATTCTGGGTGTCGCGAAAGACATTCCCGAACAAACCATCGAAGCAGGGCCGGATAAGGGTACGCTTTGTGTCGTTGGCTGGGGGTCAACATATGGCCCGATCAGCCGCGCCATTTCCAACCTGCAAGGACAGGGCACCCAAGTCAGCCATGTCCATCTTCGCCACATCTGGCCGTTGCCGACAAATCTTGGCGAGTTGCTCGGAAATTTCGAGAAAATACTGGTCCCGGAAATGAACACTGGCCAGCTGGTGACGTTGCTCCGCTCGGAATATCTGTTCGATGCCAAGGGTCTGAACAAGGTTTCCGGACAGCCTTTTAAAATTCATGAACTGGAAGTTGCCATTCAAGCCGAACTGGAGGCGAACAAATGAATGTCGTCACGCCTGGGGAAAAACTAAAAGCCAAAGATTTCGCGTCCGATCAGGAAGTGCGCTGGTGCCCAGGATGCGGCGATTACGCAATCCTGAAAGCCGTTCAGAAAACCCTTGCCGATATTGAAGCGACCACTGAAAACACTGTGTTTGTTTCCGGCATCGGATGTGCTGCACGCTTCCCCTATTACATGTCGACATACGGGTTTCACAGCATTCATGGCCGTGCCCCCGCTTTCGCTACCGGTGTCAAACTTGCCAATCCGGACCTTGATGTCTGGGTCGTTTCCGGAGATGGCGACGCCCTCTCTATTGGCGGCAATCATCTGTTACACCTGCTCAGGCGGAACGTCGATGTGCAGTTTTTATTGTTCAACAATGAAATCTACGGTCTGACCAAAGGCCAGTACTCACCGACATCACGCGCTGGCACACGCTCGCCCTCATCTCCTATGGGTTCTATCGAACACCCCCTGTCGGCGACCCAGTTTGCCTTGGCCGCCGGAGCGAAGTTCGTTGCCCGTGGCATCGACAGCCAGCAGAAGTTTCTGCCGGGGCTGCTCCAGCGTGCTCATGCCCATAAAGGCACGTCGTTTGTTGAAATTTTCCAGAACTGCATCGTCTATAACGATGGTGTATTTGATGAATTCACAGCCAAGGCCGTCGCTGCGGACCGGCAGATTTTTGTCGAACACGGTAAACCGCTGCTGTTCGGAGCCGAGGGCAACAAAGGCCTTCATCTGAATAAAGACACCCTGCAATTCGAAGCGACCACAATCGGCGAAAACGGTGTCAGCATTGATGATGTTCAGGTACATGACGAAACCAGCCGTAACCTTGCCACCTTACTGGCGCAAATGGACAGCCCCGGACTGCCCGTTGCAACCGGCATTCTCTATTGCAACCCGGCAGCCAGTTATGAACAGGGCTTGGCAGGGCTAACAGAATCCGTAAAATCAAAAGAACATGGGGATTTGAACGCGCTCCTGCGGCGTGGGCATACCTGGACGGTAGACTAAATCTACGAGCAGGAACGAAAGACTGTAGGGATGACACTTTCGATTGCTATTATTGGATCCGGCCCCGCCGGGTTTTACACAGCTGACGCGCTCATGCGGAGCTGCCCCGAATGTGAAATTGATATCATTGAACGCCTGCCATCGCCATATGGCCTGATCAGGGGCGGCGTTGCGCCGGATCATCAAACCACCAAAAAAGTTGCCAAAAAATATGAGAAAACCGCGCTTATGGATCACGTTAGCTATTATGGCAACGTTGAACTGAACCGCGATATCAGTCTTCCCGAACTGGCTGAATTTTATGACGCCGTCGTACTTGCCGTTGGTGCGCCCGGCGACAAGAAAATCACCATTCCGGGCTCTGACAAACAGGGCGTGCACGGGTCGGCGGCACTGGTTGGATGGTATAACGGACATCCGGATTTTCGCGATCTTGAGCCGGATCTGAATGTTGAAGCGGCAGCCGTTATCGGTGTTGGCAATGTCGCAATGGACATCGGGCGGGTGTTGATGCGCTCCCCTGATGGATTGTCAAAATCCGACGTACCTGACCATGTCGCAGCGCGCATCGCAGCGTCCCCGATTACAGACACATATATTTTTGGACGCCGGGGACCGGCCGATGCAAAATTCACCAACGTTGAATTGCGCGAGGTCAAGCATCTGACGACAACGGTTCCGATGGTCAAAGCGGATCAGTTGCCGGATGATCTTGATACAGTTCTGGCGGGGCTGAATGATCGTTCCAGACGTCTGGCTGAGCGCAACATTAGAGTTCTTCGCGAATATTCCGAATTTAACGGTACAGAAAAACCCAAACGCATGCATTTCGAATTTTTCGCCTCGCCGGTCGAGATTCTGGGTGGTGAACGGGTTGAAGGATTGCGTCTGGAGCGGACCAGGGTCGTTGATGGCCGGGCCGAAGGTACGGGCGAGACATTTGATATCAAATGTGGGCTAATCGCTGCTGCAATCGGGTACCGGGCCGACGCAATAGAAGGGGCACCATATGATGAGGCGCGCGGCATCATTCCCAATGTGGACGGACGTGTTCGCGAAGGGTTATATGCGGTGGGCTGGATCAAACGTGGACCATCCGGGGTTATTTCATCAAACCGCCCTGACGGGGAAACGGTCGCGGCCTTTATCCATGATGATTTCCCGGCTGGTGGTACGGGTAAGGCCGGTCACGTCGGGCTGGAAAAACTTCTTTTCGAACGAAACGTGCGCTGGGTAACGTTCTCCGACTGGCAAAAGCTGGAGGCCATGGAACTGGACAACGCTCATGACGGTGCACCACGCAAAAAATTCATCACCGTAGAAGAGATGCTTGAAGCACTTGATGGCGGCACTGGTGCCTGTGCTGACACCCGTGAAAGCGCGGACTGACCATGCCTGATCTTGTCTACGCTGGAGATATCGCACCCAACGCGTGTTGGGAAATGCTCCGTGACAATGCCGACGCGCAAATCATTGATGTGCGCACAGACGCAGAGTTCGCCTATGTCGGTGTCCCGGATTTATCGTCACTCGGCAAGGAACTCTACAAGGTTTGCTGGAAAGTGTTTCCAGCCATGGAGATCAACCCGACTTTTGAGACGGAAATTCTGGCCCTTGGCTGCACCAACGACCAGCCCATGTTGTTTCTGTGCCGCTCCGGTGTGCGTTCACGCCATGCAGCTGCAGCGATTACATCCATAGGGTTCAGTCATTGTTACAACATCACCGAAGGATTTGAAGGCGACCAGGATGCCGACAAACACCGCGGTTCCATCAATGGCTGGAAAGTCCGCGGACTTCCCTGGATACAGGGCTAGCAAAACCGGAGCAAACGGGATCATTCGCGAACGTGATTTTGCGGTAATATCAATGAGTCAGGATTTAGACGCAGCCAGTGCAGTGGCCAGATCTTCCTGGATATCCTCAATATCTTCCAGACCGACCGACAGGCGCACCAGCCCCGGTGAAATTCCAAGATCTGAGCGTTCTTCTTCACTCAGACGCTGATGTGTTGTCGTTGCCGGGTGCGTGGTCAGGCTTTTTGCATCGCCAAGGTTATTGGAAATATCAATCATGCGAAGGGCATTCAGGAAGCGAAATGCCGCTTCTTTCCCGCCATCAACTTCAAATGACACCATCGTCCCGCCCGAGGACATCTGCGACATCGCCAGATCATGTTGTGGGTGACTGCCTAGCCCCGGATAAAGAACCCGCGAAATCCGGCTCTGGGTTTCAAGAAATTCCGCAACGTTTCGCGCATTCTCTGAATGACGTGAAACCCGGAGTTCAAGGGTCTCTAGACCTTTCAGCAGAACCCAGGCGTTAAACGGGCTCATGGCCGGGCCGGTATGGCGGATAAATGGTTCCAGGTGATCACTCAGATAATCTTCATCATTGGTCAGGATCGCGCCGCCGAGCGTCCGCCCCTGCCCGTCGATGTGCTTTGTCGCCGAATACATGACAATATCAGCACCTAGCGCCAAAGGTTTTTGCAGGATCGGTGTAGCAAATACGTTATCAACAACAACCCGCGCCCCCGCTTTATGGGCCATTTCGGAAACACGCTTGATATCTATCACCTCAAGTGTCGGGTTCGATGGTGTTTCCATAAACACGCAATTGGCTGGTTTGGATAACGCCTGCTCCCATTGATCCAGATCAGTCCCATCAACCAGTTCAACTTCAATTCCATACTTGGGAAGTTGCTCGGCGATGACGTAAAGGCAGGACCCAAACAGCGCGCGCGCTGCAACAACCCGGTCTCCGGCTTGCAGTTGCGAAGCCAGGGCCGCAAACATGGCCGCCATGCCACTGGCTGTGGCAACACAGATTTTGGCCCCTTCAAGGAGCGCCAGGCGTTCCTGGAACATGCTGACTGTCGGGTTGGCGTAGCGTGAATAGATAAAGCGCGACTTTTCGCCCTTAAAGGTGGTTTCCGCCTCTTCGGCTGATGAATAAACATAGCCAGATGTCAAAAACAGGCCTTCGCTGGTTTCATCGAAGGCCGAGCGTGAGGTGCCGCCCCGGATCAACTGAGTACCGGGCCGCCAGGTGTTTTGTGTATCGTCGTTATCGCGCATAGGTTCTTCCTGCGTTCAGGCCCGTACCATCGAAGGGTCATAAAAAAACCCTAACCGAATGGGTCAGGGCACTATGGCTCCGACCTTTTAGCGATTGTTTTTACGTGGCCGCAAGCCGGTCGGCCAAATCACCACGTTGAAAGGACAATAGAAGTTTTCCGATTTTCGTCAATCACCTTTTGTATCGCAATTGTCTGGCATCAATTTCGCTCAGTCGTCACGCTGGCTAATGGCGCGGCGAATGCGACGCACACCGATCCAGACCGCGCCGAGTACAATCGGCAGGGCGACGCTGACAACCACGTTCGGATCATACGCCATTCCAAAAGTTTTCATGCCCTTCGCCAGATAGGAAACCAGCCCCAGCAGATAGTAACTGATGGCAACGACAGACAACCCTTCAACCGTTTCCTGGAGGCGGAACTGCAACCGGGCACGCCTGTCCATTGAGGCGAGAACCTCGCGGTTCTGTTCTTCACGCGCAATATCAACCCGTGTTCTGAGCAGGTTGCTGGTCCGGGTGATCCGGCTTGCCAGTGTTTCCTGACGCCGGGACATGTTGTCACACGTGCTCATCGCAGGAGCAAGACGGCGATACAGAAAATTCCCGGACAACTCAATTGGCGGCATCCGCTCTTCGCGCAATTCCCGAACCCGCCGCTCGACCAGGTCGCTATAAGCACGCGCCGCACTGAAGCGATACGCCGTATTGGCAGAAATGGTTTCCGCCTCGGCAGCCAACGCCATCAACTGTTCAAGAGAATTTCGCTCATCCTCAACGACGTTTAAATGCGGCAGGCGGGTAACAATGCCGCTCAGTTTCTGCTCGGCATGGGCCAGTTGGGGAATTGCCTTTCTGGCCAGCGGAAAGGCCAGCATCGCCAGCATACGGTACGTTTCAATCTCCAGCAGCCTGTGCACCAGACGCCCAAGACCGCGCTGGTCCAGCGCATCATCACGAACCAGCAGACGCCGAAAGCCGTCAGCGTGAATTTTATGGTCCGTCCAGAACCGTGCCTTGCCATCCAGAACCTTGCTTCCGGTGACCGTATTGCCCTCAAAAATTTCGGCTATTTCGCCGATGGAACGCTCGGGCGCAGCCTTTCCCTCAACCGTTACATTTGCCGCCACCAAAATCTCACCGGGCAGGGTTTTCACCCAGTCCGCAGGGACAAGATCAATCGCGGCCCCATCAAAGGGGCGGTCATGTCCCCCTTCCTGTATAAAGGTGTAGGATTCAAATTCCGTATGGCGTTCCCATTTCAGGCGGAAGGAGCCGAAATCAACAATAAAATGCGTATCGCCGGCAACAGGACCCGTCGTGTTAAATCGCGCGCATAACGCCGCCACATTCCCTTCCGCCTTAATTTCTGATCGCTCACTCGCCATACAGACCAGATGCGTGATGCGAACCGGGGATCGCATGTGGACATAAGGCCGGGCATGGATTTCGTCGGCGATTTCTCTGCGTAAATGATGTTCATTTAAGCCATTCATGGTCGCACTTTCGGAAGTTAGGGCTTATATAGAAAGGAACGATACCGCTGCCTTCGGCAGATGCAACAGACATCTTACCTAATTTGGGCCTAATTTGGAGAGAATCCGGGGATGACCGATCTAACGAAAACTGACGAGCTGTTTTATTCACGCACAGATATGGACCGCTCGCGTCTGGAGGGCATTGTCGACGAAACGCTTGGCGATGCTGATGATGGCGAGCTTTATCTGGAGTACCGGCAATCGGAAAGCGTGGTTTTCGATGACGGCAAGGTCAAAAGTGCGGCCTTTGACACCTCGCAAGGCTTTGGGCTCCGTGCCATTTCCGGCGAATCCACGGGTTATTCCCATGCATCCGAGCTTTCCGAAGATGCCATTCGCCGGGCATCCAATACCGTCAAAGCCGTCACCAGAGGCCATAGCGGCACCATGGACGGTGGCCCGGCACAAACCAACCGCAGCCTTTATTCGGACGACAACCCGTTAACCGCGTTCGGCTTCGAAGCCAAGATTGAGCTTTTGGCCGAAATGGACAACTATGCACGGAGCCGCGATGATCGCGTCAAACAGGTTTCGGCATCTCTATCCGGTGAGTGGCAGGCAATCCAGATCCTTCATGCCGGTGGTGAGCGGGTTGGTGATATCCGCCCCCTCGTTCGTCTGAATGTTTCCGTGACGGTCGAGAAAGACGGGCGCATGGAAACCGGCGGGCACGGCATTGGCGGGCGCACGTCGTATGATCCCCATATCGAACCCGGTGCCTGGAAAGCGGCAATTGATGAAGCGCTTCGCCAGGCCCTGGTCAATCTCGACTCCGTCCCCGCACCGGCAGGCGAGGTTCCCGTTGTCCTCGGGCCAGGCTGGCCCGGTATCTTGCTGCATGAAGCCATCGGCCACGGCCTGGAAGGCGATTTCAATCGCAAGGGCACATCGGCGTTCGCGGGCCTGATGGGCAAGCGCGTGGCGTCCAGGGGCGTCACCATTGTTGATGACGGGGTGATTGATGACCGGCGCGGCTCGCTCAGCATTGATGACGAGGGCACGCCAACCCAATGCACGACGTTAATTGAGGACGGTATTCTGACCGGCTATATGCAGGACCGCATGAACGCGCGCCTGATGGGGGTTAAATCCACAGGTAATGGACGGCGGCAAAGCTATGCCCATGCACCAATCCCGCGCATGACCAATACTTACATGCTGAACGGAGAAAGTGATCCTGGTGAGATTCTTGAATCTGTCAAAGACGGTATTTATGCCGTTAATTTCGGCGGCGGGCAGGTTGATATCACGTCCGGCAAATTTGTTTTCTCCTGCACCGAAGCTTATATGATCGAGAACGGTAAAGTCGGTGCGCCGCTTAAGGGCGCGACGCTTATCGGTAATGGTCCGGATGTGCTGACAAAGGTTTCAAAAATCGGCAATGACATAATGCTGGACCCTGGCATCGGCACGTGTGGCAAAGACGGCCAGGGCGTGCCGGTTGGTGTTGGCCAGCCAACCATGCTGATCGACGGCATTACCGTCGGCGGGACCGCCGTATAGGCAGGAGCATTTCATGAGCACGGCACGGGCTGGTTTATTCATTCTGTGCCTGATCATATTGGGCGCAAACCCGGTTCGGGCTTTGCCCGGCGGCAACCAGCTTGGCATTGAGGCCAGCCCGTATCTCAAACTGCATGTATCGGACCCGGTTCACTGGCGAACCTGGAGCGATGCCGCACTTGCCGAGGCCCGCCAGCTTGATCGCCCCATCCTGCTTTCAATCGGTTATACTGCGTGCCATTGGTGCCACGTTATGCAGAGGGAATCTTACACCGATGCGGCAACCGCAGACCTGATCAACACGTTATTCATTCCGATCCTGATCGACCGCGAAGAACGACCGGCCCTTGATTCACGGTTCCAGTTGCAGGCCAGTCATTCAGGCCTGCCGACCGGATGGCCCCTGACCCTGTTCTTAACCCCAGATGGCGATCCGTTTTTCGGTG
>Ga0316205_10002479_pt1 | contig 19122 bp, 14 predicted proteins | sample 3monthpyrite_MG_FD_204941 | JGI IMG/M metagenome (GOLD analysis project Ga0316205, IMG submission 204941) | Microbial mat bacterial communities from mineral coupon in-situ incubated in ocean water Damariscotta River, Maine, United States -... | ecosystem: Environmental > Aquatic > Marine >... | reverse complement strand
ATTTTTATAGCGGGATTTAATCTTACTCGTATGGATGGTTCTATCTTTTTGTTCTACTATGTTACCTATCTAGGCTATCTAGTTCTTAATGCACTAGATTCAACGTTGGTTGACCCAATTCAAATGACTATGAAGTATGTAATTGTACCGGCTACAATATTGTACATGGCTTGGCGCATTTTTGAATACAGAAAGTCTATTTCAATAAACCAGATTTAAAAAACCGTTAAATCGAATCGAAACACATCTGAATGATTTGATAATTCTATATTATTTTGATGTGAACGTTATATCTGCACATAGCATTAATAAATTATCGACAGGCTCTCGATGGAATGTTTGTTGCCAGACGGAATTGTTTTTCCCAGCTTTGGGATGTCCAATTCACCACTTTGGGGAATGTTGAAAATCATCTCAACGATTTTTTCGACTACTTTTAAAAAGACTGAACCGACTACAAATCTTTACTTATATGAATACTAATAGTGCAACTTCGCCACTATCTCCAATAAAAGAATTTATTAAAACAGAATCATTTTCAGGAATCTTACTGATGGTCGCTGCGGTGTTAGCCTTGATAGTTGCAAATTCACCGCTCGCTAATTTTTATTTCGAAAGTCTTCAAATCAAATTGACGGTTGGCCTAACCGATGCCAATATTTCAAAGCCATTAATTCTCTGGATCAATGATGGTTTGATGGCAATATTTTTCCTTTTAATTGGATTGGAAATTAAGCGCGAACTCAAATATGGTGAGCTTTCTACCTTTCAATCTGCTCTTTTACCAGTAATTGCTGCCTTTGGTGGTGCTATAGTTCCAGGTTTAATTTTCTTTGGTTTTAATATGGGAACTGAATATGTAGATGGTTGGGCCATTGCAATAGCAACGGATATTGCGTTCGCTATTGGTGTATTGGCTTTGCTTGGCAGTCGTATCCCATTGTGGGCGAAAATTTTTCTAACTGCGGTAGCCGTAGTAGACGATTTAATTGCTGTTTTAGTAATCGCTCTTTTTTACACAAGCAAAATATCATTAATGGCTTTAGGCGTTGCAAGTGTAACAATAATAGTTTTGCTGGTCATGAATTTATCAAATGTACGATCTATAGGTTTGTATCTGTTTTTTGGATTGATACTCTGGATTGCTGTATTAAAATCGGGTATTCATGCAACTATTGCCGGCGTAATACTTGGATTTATGGTACCGGTTACCCCTCATAAAAATAAAGAGCAGCTACTTATTAGCCTTCAAAATGCGGTGGACATGCTGCGTGAAGCGTTTACTTCAGGTGATAAAGAATCGAAAGAAACTGCTATGCACGTAATTGAAGCAAGCGTGGAAAAAATGGAATCGCCTTTACATAAACTAGAACACCGGTTACATCCAATGGTGGCCTATTTCATTATGCCTGTATTTGCATTTGCTAATGCCGGGGTGGCACTTTCAGCGGAACAATTTAATGCAGCATTTTCGAGTACTCTAACATTAGGAATACTGTTCGGGTTATTCCTTGGTAAACAAATCGGAATAATGCTTTCTGTTTTTATTTCCAGCAAACTAGGTGTAATAAAACTACCCAACTCTGAAAATGTTTGGAGTATTTTCTACGGTATTGCTCTTCTAACCGGCATCGGTTTTACAATGTCATTATTTATTAGCGGGCTGGCTTTTTCAGATGCTCAAGCTATAGAATATTCAAAAGTAGGGATTTTTATAGGGTCACTTTTAAGTGGGCTTTTTGGTTTTTTCTTCCTTCGAACAAAATTAAAACCAAAAGCTGTCAGTGAATAATATTTAAAGCTTTAGCAATCGGCAGAGGATCAAAAAATTGAAAGTATGTTTTTATTTACACCGCTCTGTCAATGGCTATTGCGTTGAGCATTGGAAATCAAATATTTGCACATTATCTGGGTGCTTCCACAGAAGAGGATACACAATTGATACATTTAAGAAGACACCCGACAATGCTGAGCCAATAAATTGGGATGAATTCCTATTTAGTCCTCTCAGATTTTTCAACCCATTATTAAGGGGAAATTGAAAAAGGGTCTTTTATTGGTATCCGGTTCAAAGTGCCATAATCAGGCAGATTTGGTTTTTAAGTGCAGAGAATTTTTTTACTTAGTTTTTTGTTCAGTTGCCCAAAGCAGATCAACGTTTTTTTGCCGCTTGTCGCTCTTTTTCACTAAGAACCCAATTTACGTACATGAACTCTAATGCCGAAGATTCATATCCTTTCCAGTTTTTAATGAAAGCCCGAAATTCTTCTTCGCTGCAAGTATTTGGATCTCCTCCATAACTCCAAATCAACCAGCGCCGTAATCCTTTTTCTTCTCCTTTTTGCATGTTCGACGGAAACACCGCATCAACGCGACCACGCATCATCAAAATATCCTGCGCCGCTGTAGGTCCAATTCCTTTAATCCCAAGTAAGGTTTCATAAGCAATAATTGGTTCCGCAATTTTGAGTTCGTCCATATTGGTTTCACCGGACACAATATTAGAAGCTAGTTCCACCAAATACTCACCTTTTCGTAAAGTAGGCCCTAATTTTCTGATGTTTGCAGGATCTGCTTTCATCAATTGAAAAGGACGAGGCCAACTAGCTAGTGTTCCGCCTTGGTATTCTAAAGTTGTACCGTAAGTCTCGCGAATGGCATACATCATTTTTTTCGCCGTCGGTTTATGATTCATCTGCATCTCAACAATCCGGTTTTGTATGTCTTCGAATAGATTGGCTCTTGTCATTCTTTTTAATCCATATAGCGAAGATAGTTTATCACCTAATACTGAATCTTTAGCTGCCCGTTCATACAATGGGCGAATATCCATATCAGTTCCCAAAATCTTTGATAAACTCTTGTTGGCAAATTCTATTTCATCCGTTGAAAGCGACTCCTTGCATTCAATATTAAACTCAGGTGAATCTACATCACTATTAAAATGAACCGTCACAATTACATCTCTATCCTCAAGAGGAATTGGCCGAGTGTAACCTTCTTCGAACATTTTTTCAGGCTGATGTTCATGATCGAAATATGAATCTACATCTAAACAAAGGTACCAATCGTGAGGTGGAATTGATTTTAATGACCAGCTGCTCATAATGTGTAAACGTTGGTTAATTATTGTTATTTGAAAGGTTATGCTTTATTTTTTTGAACTTCTTTTAAAGAAACAAAAGGTGGAATAAATCCCCATTATGGAAAAAGTATTCATCAAGTTATTAATGGTAGCCTTTTTATTGGTGATCCCGGTAACACTTGTTGCTCAACAAAGTAACTCAATTTTTGATACGGTGAGAGCATCAGTTACTTATACGGCAGATATATTTGCCAACACAACTGGTGGGTTTGATACAGGACTACGTTATTTCGATAATTTGGATTAGAAGCCAATTGGAATAATTTGACATTATTTGCTTATGGTTTAGCAAACCAAGGGGGGAGCATTTCTGAACTCTCCGGTGATATACAGACAGTTTCCAATATCGAAACTAACAATTCATGGCTGATTTATGAAGCTTGGGCGAATATCCCAATCACGTCAATCAAAAGTTCTCTCTTAGTTGGTCTATATGATTTAAACTCAGAATTTGATGTTATTAATACTGGTGGATTATTTTTGAACAGTTCACATGGTATTGGTCCGGATTTTTCGTCTTCCGGGATTACAGGCCCATCCATATTCCCGATTACTTCGCTAGCTGCTCGATTGAAAATCAATCTTATCTCTGGAATCACTTTAAAGGCGGCTATTTTGGATGCAGTTCCTTCTGACTCAAAAAATATTACCGGAACAAGAGTAAGAATTCGAGAAAGTGAGGGAAGTTTGATGATCGGTGAAATTTCATGGTATCAGCAACAGGATGCCGGACAATCTACGGATAGAGGGGTAAACGAAGCCTCACCATTTAGAGTTGTTGCAGGTTTATGGAGATATTCTGAACAAAGAATGGGATGGGACGGTGATCTTGAGTTAGATGCAGGATTTTATGTTATCGCAGAAGCTAGGATATATTCAGAAAAGCTAAATGCAGATCAGGGGTTATCATTATTTGGTCGATTTGGGGTTGGGAATGATGAGATCAATCAGTTTGCAAATTATGTTGGTGCCGGTTTTGTCTATTCCGGTTTATTTGCAGGACGTGATGTGGATCAATTTGGTGTGGCTTTTAGTCTACCAATGAATGGGGATCCATATTTAGAAAATACAGGTCAGTTTTTCGCTGATGAGTTTATTACGGAAATTTCCTATCTCTGGCAAATCTCCGGAGCATTCAGTCTACAATTTGATATTCAATACATTGCGAACCCTAATCAGGCGGTAAAATTAAATGATGCAATTGTGGTCGGTTTAAGAAGTTCAATCGCGTTTTAGTACATCACAAAACTTGGATTATCACCCTGACGTTCTCGTTTTTGAGCGAGTTTTTCATCAAACATTCGTTCAACATATTTAAGAGTGTCTACATCAGATGGAGAAAGATCCCAACGGATGGTCTTAAACCGAGGTAAATGGAGGGTGTATTTTGCTTTCGTTCTTTGGTTTATCCGGATATCATCGAATTCCAACTCAACAATTAAATCCGGCTTCAGCAGTAACGTTGGACCAAACCGATCTATAACTAATTCTTTGATGCGTTTATTCAGCTCAGCCACTTTATTATCTGAGAAAGCGCAATTAGTTTTTCCTATGGGAATAAATTCCTCTTCGTAGCGGTCATCATCTTTTACGGATATTCCGAGTGTGAAATCTGAATAGGTACCATTTCGTTTTCCAGTATCTGCATGAGCATATAAAATTACCGCATCCAGTGAAACACTTGGTTTTTTCACCTTTAACCAAGATTTCCGTCGTTGACCATACTCATAGACAGAATCCTTTCGCTTTAGTACTAAGCCTTCATTTCCGTGAGCTAAAGCTTGTTTGAAAAGTTGCTCCACATCTGCATTTGAATTGATTTCCTTTTGTGAGCTTATCGGCAGATGATATTGTTTAGCCAGTTTCTCAAGTTTCTTTCTGCGTTCGATTAGCGAGTCCCCGAATAAGGATTGTCCATCATGATATATGATATCAAAACTCACAAAAACGACTGGAAAGTCAGCCAACATTTTCGCCGTTAGCTTTTTTACACTCATTCGTTCTTGAAGTAATTGAACGGGTAGAATGGTATCGTTTTTAAATACACATATTTCACCATCAAGAACAACGTCCGGTAAATTCCTTGTTTTGAAAAACTCCAATATTTCCGGAAAGCCGGAAGTTGTGTTATTTAAATCACGAGTGAAAAATTCAATGTTATTGCCGGAAATATGTACCTGACACCGTATTCCATTAAATTTTTCTTCAGCAATAAACTCTTCAACATGTTGTAGAGTTTTACTTTCTATTGAATCGGCCAACATAAATGAAAGTGGGTGGAATAACTTGAACTGAGCATCTTCAAGTCGATCTGATTTTGCCAAAACAGCGGTTTCACCAATACTACCGGTAATCAAATAGGCAAAACGCACTAGTTCTGAATTTTTATTAAAAGCGTGGGCAATGGCCTCAACTACACTTGTGCTTTCGAGACCAATTTTCAACGATCCTTGCCCTAACATCCGAATAAAAAACTTTACTTCTAGTGGGGTCATCTTCGTCCAATTTTCCAACAAAACAGTTTGTTTTGCTGCTCTGCTTTTTGAGTGGTAGAGTTTTTCAAAAATTGCTTCAGTTTCCTCAAGCGATAAATTTTCTGCTGACCATTTTGCCCTGGCTTCAGGGATATTTTCTAGCAAACGTTGAATGGTTTCTGATGTGCTGCCGGTTGCATTTTTCGATGGTCGAAAAACTAAATCATAATCAATTTCACAAAATTCAGCCGCCAATACTGCTACTGTTTTGTGCCCTATTGAAGCTCGCTTTCCGGATATATTTGAATAAGCACCTTCTCCTAAAAACTGAACTGCTCGGCGAACATCTTCTCTCTCTAATTCCCGAAAGTAGTTGGCACACAATTTAATTTTAGCATTATTAGCACGGGTAAAAGCAATCTTTTGAGCCAGCTCTGCCAAAGACTTAAAATCACTTTTTGAATGCCTAGTTATAGCTGTGTTTTCAATCATTGGCAATTGCCTCTAAATCTAGAAAACCGGAATCAATCCCCAAATTATTCAAATAATGCTGTACAACATCGGGATTGGGAGTATGAGTAACCCAAACTTTTTTTGGTCGAAGTCGATTGCATAAATCGATCAACTCAAAGAAATCGAGATGATCACTGACAGGGATTAGCTCATCAACTGTTAGCCGGCTTTGTCTACTTTCATTACTTGCCCAACCGCTGCAATAGGCTATTCGAGTCTTTTTTACATTATCGGCAAAGCCTGACCTAAGCGCAGAAGCCGGACTGATTAATATTTTACCTTCGCAGGTTTCCCTTTGATAAGTGTCATAATCACCTAATCTGATTCCAAATTCCTCGTACACACCACATAATTTGAAGCCGCCTTCGTGGATTTGCATAGGGTGATTTAGCTCTTTTAGAATGAACATAAGCTCTTGAGCTTTTCCCAAATTATACGCGGTAAAAATGGGCGTGTATCCCTCGTAAAGCGATCTGGAAGCGAACGATCGTATCTGAGCTGATATTTCTTCTTCCGTTTTCCATTTATATATCGGGAGGCTAAAAGTTGCTTCTGTAATAAACTGATCAACGGGAGCATTTGGCAAGGCAAAACCTTCAGTCGCAAGGGCAGGAGGTGTTCGGTAATCGCCTGTATATAATACCGATCCTAGATCACTTTCAACAAATGTCATGGCCGATCCAAGAATATGTCCCGCCGGATATAAAGTGATTCTTGCTGAATCGGTCTCAAGTGTTTCACCAAATTTCATCTCAATCATTTTTCCGCCAAACCCACGTAATTTCATAAATCGTGTAGTAGGTGGAGTACAATACACCGTCAGTTTTCTATTACGAGGCATGTGATCGGCGTGGGCGTGTGAGATAAAAATATGATCTGCTTTGGTGCCACTATAATCTAACCCGACGCTAAGCTCGGGAAGTATTATTCCATGGTTTCCAGCTTTGATAATTTTGATCATGCTATATTTTTGTAATCCTGAGACAATGTCGAAGTAAATTCAGTAAAGGATCTAATCGGATATTAAACGAGTTACTTTTTATTTCTAAAGATGACTTTAAATGAAAATTTCTTCAATAAACAATAACCAACAATGAACATTCAAGGTTCAGCTTGAGAATTTGATATTGAATATTGGAAATTAAAGAGAGTGGGTGACAGGTTCTGTCATCAGTTAAAGAAGTAATTTGAGCCTGCTGTAATTAGGCTTCTTCTAAATTAGCAGTCGATGCTACAGGAAGTGAAAATGAAATGGTTGTACCTTTATCCACTTCACTTTGAATCCAGATTTTACCGTAATTTTTTTGGATAAATTCTTTACATATTACGAGCCCAAGTCCGGTGCCTTTTTCGCCAATAGTTCCATTCGTTGAGACGAAGCTATCATCTAAAAGAGATGGTAATCGATCCTTAGAAATGCCTTTTCCAGTATCGGAAATTGATATTATGATATTGTCCAAGTTGTCAGTTATTACCGCACGAATTTCTCCAAGAAGTCCCGTGTACTTGATCGCATTCGAAAATAAATTCAAGATCACAATTCCGATCATATTTTTGTCTGCATAAACATATCTTGGTTTGGATGGCAATAAAACGGATATCTCTTTTTCATCAGCACGGTTTCGAATTATTTCAAAACGGTCTTCAACTAGTTTGGTTAAATCGAAGTTTTCAGCCACAATTTTATAACCATCCATCTGGCTCATAGACCACTCCAATAAATTGGTGAGCAAAATAGAGGTATTTTCAAATTTATGAGTGAGGTAAGGAAGTAATTTATCTAATTCTTCTTTTGAGGCTGATTTCATTTCTATTAACTGAATAACGCCTTGTAATGAGCTGAGTGGGTTTCTAAGATCATGCGCAATTATTGAAAAGAGCCGGTTTTTGATGGTGTTAGCTTCATCTAGTTTTTTAGCTTTCTCTTCAATAATTTGATTTTTCCTAATCAACATTTGTGTGGTTTTGATTCTCTCTTTAGCCTTGTTTCTCTGAATCAAAAGGATACTTAGTACAAGGACGATTATCACAAAAGAAGCAATAATAATAATACGCTGAAGTGTTATTTGGGCTTTGATGTTTAATTGTTCTTCCTGTTGCTGAAGTAATAATTCTTGTTTTTCCTTTCTATATTCATGTTCAGCAAAATGATTAGCTATCTTCTGATTTACATTAACATTACCTAAACTATCTGAAAGTTGCGTAAATGTTTTATGGTAACTTAGGGCTTTTTTAAGATCACCTTGTTCCTCATAAATCCTAGATAAAACCCCCACAACTTCAGCACGATCGGGAAGGGATTTAAACTGTAAAGCTATTTCTAAACTTTCTTCCGTTTCTTTTAAAGCTTCATCAAAATTGCCGTGCTCAATTAACAACCGAGCCAGACCAAGTTTTGGCTGAACAGAATTTAGCTCGTTGTTTTGCTTTTTATATAGATCAATAGAAGAAGTGAATGCTGACAATGCTTCGTCAACATTTCCTAAACCTGCTTGAATGTTCCCTAGCATGTAAAGTACTTGGGAAATACGCTGGTCATCTTCTGGTATAACTGACATACTTTTCTGTATATATTTGTATGCTTCTACAAAATTACCTTGTTCATTGTAAATATTAGCAAGATTATAATACACAGGAACAACCAATACGGGATCATCGTAATTGTATGCCAACATTTTTTTATAAATTTCAAGAGCTTCATCATACTCTTGAAGTTTTAGCCAAACCACACCTATGCCGTTCATGTTCATGAATAGTAGGTCTTCATCGTTATTGGCTTCAAAAATATCCTGTGCTTTTAACAATTGCTCTAAACCTACTTCATAAAGCCCCTTCATGATAAAATTTCCGGCGTGGCGATAGTAAAGCTGACCCTGAATAATGGAATTTATTTGTCCATAAGCATTGGTCCATTCTAAGCCTTTTCTTGTAACCACAAGACCTTCATCATATTTCGCCTGATAAAAAAGAGCAATGGCTTTAAAATAATACGCAGTTGAGGTTAGTGGGTATTCCTGTCGCACACCAATATCAATGGCTTGTTGCGCATAGTATAACAGACTATCGTTATTAATCAGATAGTTTTTTTCTGCCGATTCTAATGCGTTCTCGAATAATTGTTGTTGCGCATTCAGTGTATGATTCCATACAACCAAAATACAAGTTAGAAGAACAATCTTATTCATAGAAGCTAGAGCGAGTAAACAGTATCATTATAATAATTATAATCGGCATAATTCTGACTTTTATAATCATTTAAAAGTACTCACATTTATTTGGGTCTCGAATTTTAAGTAACAATAAACTGAATGATGAAATTTGGTGATAGCTGAAATAACGGTTCAGTGATATGATAAAATAATCGTGTTAAATAACAGGACACTGCTTTTGTTCTCAAAGTGATGATTTTGTTAATGTTGATTTTCAAATATTAAAAATTCAATTCATTTCTAATACTTTCAAGGGTTTGACCGAGAACTATACAGGATAAATAGTTTTCATTGCAATGGTCACAAATGTACTCACCGATTTTTTTAAAGATGACTTTATTGAGGGGGATTTCAATCAGAATTCATTCATGATTGAAGTCCATCAAAATTTTGTTACGGTTGATCGAAAGCATCAACACACTTCTCTTATAGAATCAAAGACAATTATAGTTGATAAAGATGTCATTGTTTATCTTCATGAAAAAAAAGAGGATGTCTTTGACCTTGAGTGTAAGTGGTTATGGAGAAACCCAACTATTTTTGAAAATTTATCTCAAAAGCAGGCGCATGATCTTCAGAAAATAATTATCCAAATTTCTCATGCTCAGCGTTTAGTTGCTATACAAAACGAGGAACTATCAGGAATACGAGTAGGCAAGCAAGTATGGTCAAGTAAAAATATAGATTTGGATATGGGCATAGATTCAAAAATACCTTCGGGTGAAGATCCAACAGGAGAGGGAAGAGGTCGTTTATATTCCTATAAAGGAGTGGAGAGTATAGAAAATCTATTTACAGATTGGAGAGTGCCTACGGTGAAAGATTATTTAGAATTATTTGGTTTTTTTGACTTAAGATGCTGGGAAGAATTAACTGAACGGATGGAATTTAATCTTTGCGGTTTTTTTTCTCATAGAATCCCTGAAAAAGAATTTAATATGTTCCTTGAGATGAATCGGGCTCTTAAACCTGGTAAAGGTGGTTTTTATTGGACTTCAAACATTGAAAGTTTTGATTATAAAAACAAATTGTCTGGCAAACGAAATTATGTGTATTTCAATAAATACAATCAACAGACAACAATTGAAGAATCTGTTAATTTAAACGATAACATGTTTAGCCTTCGATTGATCAAGAAGTAGTTTTAAATCAATTAGTCCAATACAAATTCTTCAGGCTGATTTTTTAGTGATTCCGGAATGGTTTCCATTATAGTAGATGCTAAGGCATTGATCAGATTATTTTTTAAAAACTGTCGGCTATAAACCATTCTTATTTTTCGAGTTGGTACCGGATCGGAAAAAGATTTAACTACACCATTTGCGCAACTTGTATCATGATTTTGCATTGCAAGAAAGGGCATCAATGTTACTCCAAAATCCTGCTCTACTAGTCGTTTTAGAGTTTCAAGATTGCCACTTTCAAAAATCACATTCCCGCGATTTAACTTCTGGTTCTCTTTTCTGCAAAGCTTTATTACCTGATCGCGAAAACAATGTCCTTCATTTAATAACAACAGATTTTCGGAATATAGATCGCCAAGTTTTAAAGATATTTGCGAAGTTACTTTATGGCCAACAGAAACATATCCCAGAAATGGTTCTAGAAACAATTCTTTCTCAAATAAATTTCCACTCGGTGAAGTTGCAATAATTCCAACGTCCAATTCATCATCATGCAAGCCTTCTAATACGTTTGCCGTTAAGGCTTCCTCAAAAGTAAGATCAATATTTGGGTACGTTTCAATAAAAGCTTTTAAAAATATGGGTACTAAATAGGGTGCAACGGTCGGTATTATTCCAATCTTAAAAGATCCTTTTAATTCACCGTCATCTACTGCAGCGATGTCTTCAATATGTTTGGCACCACTAAGCATTACTTTAGCCTGCTCTATTATCTTAATGCCAACATCAGTTGGGATAACAGGAGATTTTGAACGATCAAATATTAAAACGCCTAGCTCATCTTCTAGCTTTTGAATCTGCATACTCAAGGTTGGTTGAGTGATGTAAATCTTCTGAGCCGCTGTAGCAAAATGTCGGTATTTATCTACGGCAATAATGTATGAGAGCTGTGTTAATGTCATAATGATTTTATCTTACATCTAAATAGAGAGTATTGAATCTTACATTGATTCTCAACTTAATTCATCATTCAATGCCGTTCCATTCAGAATAAAATCTTTCTACATATTCTTCCATGAATTGATGTCGCTTTTTGGCTAAAATTTTACCGGTTTTGGTATTCATGCGATCTTTAAGTAGAAAAAGTTTTTCATAAAAATGATTGATAGTAGAGCCCTCATCATTTTTATATGCCTCAAAAGTATCATGTTCAGTAGGTGAGAAATTTGGATTATGCAGTTCTCTGTTTTTGTGCCCACCGTAAGCAAATGCCCTTGCGATTCCAATTGCCCCAATAGCATCAAGCCGATCGGCGTCTTGCACCACTTGTCCTTCAATGGTTTTCATGGGCGTTTTAACTTTTGCACCTTTGAAGGATAAATCCTTGATTATCTCTTTTACAAGATCAATTGTTTCTTCATTAACATTTTGAGAAGCAAGCCATTCGCTGGCAACCATTGGACCAATTGTTACATCGCCACCATGGAATTTATGATCTGCTATATCATGTAATAATGCAGCCAATTCAACAATGAATAAATCGGTGTTTTCAATTCTCCCAATTAAAAGTGCAGCATTTCTTACGCGATGAATATGCCACCAATCATGCCCACTACCTTCACCTTCTAACTTTAAACGAACATAATTTTCAGTATTAGTAAGGATTTCCTTTTTCAGAAAGTCAGGCATGTGCATAGATCTTCAATTACTTCTTTTTTAAGGCGACTAACACGGGCTAAAGCACTATCCACTTTTACTTCAGATATTCGACCATCCGCAATACCAAGTTGTATGATATTGATTGCTTTTTCGGCAATATTTTCATCATAAAAAAGGTTGTTCGCAAAAATAAGAATGTCCACTCCGGCATTAAGTGATTGCTCAATAGCTGTTTCTAATCCATATTCAGCTCTAATTGCTTCCATTTGCATATCATCGGAGAAAACAACACCATTGAAACCAAGGGAATCTCTTAATAAACCCTGAATTGTATTTTCTGACAAAGTAGCCGGCCATAATGAATCGAAATTAGCATTATAAATATGAGCAGTCATCACAGCATTAATTTTACGCTCTTCAAAAAGTCGTTTATAAGGAATTAATTCCGACGAATCCCAAGTATTCGTAACGTCAGTTACACCGAGATGCGAATCTTCATTTGAACTACCGTGACCTGGAAAATGCTTAAGCACGCTCAAAATACCTTCTTTATCAAATTCATCCAGAACGTACCCAACATGTTCAGTCACTTTGTTAGGATCAGATGAAAAACTTCGCTCATAATTTGAAATCACAGGATTATCAGGATTCAGGTTTACGTCTACAACGGGTGCAAAATTGGTGTTTATTCCAACAACCATAAACTCTTGTGCAATACTACGAGCATAATAACGCGTGGTATCTTCTTCGTCAATTTCGCCTAAATAAGCAGCGCTTTTCGTTCTGGGAAAACCATACCCTTGTTTTAATCGTGATACCTGCCCACCTTCTTGGTCAATTGCAATAATCGGAGGTGTTTGAGAATATGCCACCAAAGCAGATGACAATTTCAGTAATTGATTGGCATCGATAATATTCCTTCCGAACGCACGTGATTCAACGTCATAGTCGAAAAGAACCACTCCGCCAAGGTTATATTCTTTGAAATCTTTTACGATTTTGCTTTCTGAATTGATCTCAGTTCCACGAAATCCAACTACCAATAATTGACCTAATTGTTGATCTGTATATTTAGTCTCGGTTAGATCATTAGTTGGTTGCGCAGAGCACGCACTAATAATTATAAGCAGGCTAAAAACTGCAAATTTATACATTAAAGTGATGTTTTTTGAGTTTGTTGATGAATCAGTAAACTATCCAAAACCTCAGTGAAGTTAAAGGATGGACGCATATCATTATAACGTGCAATTTTTCCGTCAGGATCAATTAAAATATAAAATGGAATTCCGCCACCTTTATAAGCCTTGAAGGTTTCCAGATCAAAACCTTTTCCACCATAAAGCTGAGGCCATGGATTTCGAAACCTACTAAGGTCTTGTCTCCAAACTAAGCTATCTACTTCAGTTGAAATTCCAAGAATTTCTAACTGATCTCTTGTGTAGTTTGCATAGATATCTCGCATAAATGGAAATTCTTCGAGACAAGGTTGGCACCATCCGGCCCAAAAATCGAGTAAAACGAATTTACCGCGGAAGTCATCCATAGAAAATGATTTGCCATCGCTGTCAAAATGCGTAAACGGAATTGCAGGTTCACCGGGTGATACAGATTTAATTTCATCATGAAACCAAGTTATGAACTCGATGAATTCTTCAAACTCGCTGTAGTTTGATAGATAATCCTGATAGCTCTGTTCCGCCAATTTTAGTGGAATCTCACCAATTCTTTCTGCCACAAGAAAAAGTTCGGCATATGCTTTAGCTTTCGGGTCAGATATATATTCAATCACTTGCATTCGTTTTTCATTTAATGCTTCATAGGCTACTCTCTTGATGTCATATTCAGCTAATGATTTACCATAAGCCTGATTAACTTCATCATAAATGCCAAAAGTTCTGGCATAATAATGAGTGAAATCACGGATACCTGCACGTTGAGCACGCAGTGATTCATAGGAAAAGAAATTGATAGCCACTGCATAATCAATAATTTTTTGGCGCTCAGTTTCAACATCATAATCTTCATAGAATCGAGCCGAATACTCAACAGATCGTAATCTGATTACAAGATCTTCACCTATTGATTTTAGATAAAGATCATTGAAATCGGTCCCGGAGAGGTATTTTTTTGATAATTCAATTTTCCGGCTACTCAATTCAAGCGCATTATTTGAGCTTCCAAGCTTGAACTTGTTCATTTCAGAATTAATAGCAGATTGTAACCCTTTGGTTGCAACTAAGAATTCCTTATAGGCATTATTGGCTGTTTCTCCTGCTCCTATTATTTCTACATTTTCCGGAAAATCGGACCTTTTAATTGAGATGTTCGTTCTCTCACCATTTTCAACATAAATGGGGTATTTTTGATCTTGAATCGTTAAGTAGATAATTTGATTTTCCAGAATTGGTATAGGAATTTCAAATTCTGAGTCATTAACATTTATAGAAACTTGTTCTTTTTCAGAGTATTTATAGTGCAGAGGTATAATTTCAATGAAGAAATCTACATCACCTAAATAATCTATTGTACCGATAAGTTGCGATGTTTTTTGGTAAGAACATGCACTGGTAAGCACAAAAAGTACAAGTAAGGCATTTAATAGCAGTGTTTTTTTATTAGTCATTTCTAATGAAATATATAGGGATTGTGTTACTCTTATTAGTGTTTAACAAAAGGTTAGCCGGATTCATTTTCGGTAAACCAATATTTGAAATAATTTTTTAATGGATTGTAACAAAAGCATAAAACTATACTCTTAACATTGAAATAAACAGCATAAGTATTTACTTGTGTTGTTGGAATTGAAATTTAAAGGGTATAGAGTACAACCGTGCAGTGTAGTTCAAGGTTTAACTCACCATTACATTCATTAAAATTGTAGTAATCACTTTGAACATAAAATAACATGATTGAAAGTAACTTCGATAGAGATCTTGAGAGAAAGATTGATCTTTATATAAACGGGAAACTCACTCAGGAGCAAGTAGATGAGCTATGGGAAGAGTTGATTCAAGACGAATATTATCTTGATTACGCCAAAAGTGTAGCTAATCTTAAAGCTGTAATAGAAAAGGAAAGAAAGTCTAAACAGACAACTCCAACTTATCAATTACGAAAAGTAGCTACCTATGGCGTTGCAGCAGCCATTGCAATTATTATAGGGGTTGTAGGTGTATTTAACTTTAATTCTAATAATGCAGGCACTAATGGCCTTGAAGCAGTTAGTTGGATCGAATATGATACTTATCGTAGTCCTAACAACTCACCGGCTTTAACGAATAACGAGATTATTAAAACAGCTATTCGATTAGCTAATGATGGTAATACCGAAGAAGCTATAGATTTACTTGAAATTGAAATTGCAGTTGAGACTGACAATGAAGTTCTCGCTGAATTATTACTAAGTTTAGGATCCATCCAATATAATTATGGCGATTATAATAATGCGCTCACGAATTTTGAGCGAGTTATCTCTCAAAATGGAATTAATTCATTGGTTCTGGAGAAAGGTTATTGGTATTTAGCTAATACTCAGATTCAACTTGATAACTTAATTGATGCTGAAGTAAGTCTTCAAAAAGTACTTGATTTAGATAAGCAATATAGTAGAGCAGCAGAACATTACATTAATGCTTTAAATAATATCAGATAGAATAGATTCTTCGCAAATAGAAACTTAATGATCCCACTAATACCAAAAGAATGGGAAAAACGAGACCGGCATTGTCCGGTCTTTTTATTATCGGTGAAGGGTCTCCTGTAAGCATAAATGCACCCCAGAAGTGAGGGTTTGCATTTCCATTGTGCAGTAAGAATAATTTTGCATCTCTCATCGCTTGAGACTTGCTGCTACCACTATTTAGCGATTCATAGAAAACGGAAGCAAATTCATAAGCCACTTTATCATTTACGGCCCACAAATTTAAAGCCATACTTTTTGCACCAGCATAGCGTAAAGCCCTAGTAATACCCATAATTCCACTCCCCTGAAGGTAGTCTCCCGATCCTGAACTACATGAATTAAGCATTATCAACTCACTGTCTAAACGCTGTTCAAATAGTTCGTAAGCGTACAATGCGTCTAAATCAGTGTTTGTGCTTTGATCATTCAAATAAATTGTGCTAAAAAGTGGGTCTTGTTCAGATACTTCGCTATGCGTAGCAATGTGGACAATTTTCGCACTTGATACTTCATCAAGGAAAGCAGTTTTTGTTGCTTCTGTTTCTAAGTAAATATTCTTGTTTTCAAAAGCGTCTAGTTTATCAGAGATTGCCCTAACTTCTTGAGCAGCAAATGGCAATGAGGGTAAGCTTGAAATATCAAAATTGCTGAAGTCCGATATTGCAAAAGCTAAAAGATCTATAGTAAATGAACCTGATGCTCGGCTATAAATGGTATGAAATTCTTGTAACGAAGCAAAGTATTCAAGATTGAATTCTTCAATCATATATCGAGTAGAACCATAACTATTTGGATTTTCAGGGGTAGATATTGGCAAAATATCTAGGGGTATTCGATATAAGTAATTATCAGGAACGACAATGAGTGATTTTATTCCATCATGAATATTTGACTCGAGGTTCAGGAAACTGTAAATCTCAAATAATTCATTCAAATTAGTTTTAGACAGAGCTATTTGATCTGCCACACGGGTAAAAAGTGCTTTTTCTGAGCTTTTAAATTCTAATATTTCTATATCAATACTATTTCTGCTCATATAACTAATATATAGAAAGTCACCAACTTCGGTGAAGTGCACAATCTCTTGATCAATGTCTAGTTTTTGCTGAATTTTCCATATTGGAGTTTTTTTGATGGAATCATCTCGTCGGATTTTGTTCAAAATTTCTTCTCTTTCTGCAGATAATTGACCAATCTCAGAGTTGATTGCTAACCGAGTAGTGTTATCAATTGCATGTAAAAACGATTTTCTTAGGGTTGTAATCTGCGAATTAAGTAATTGATCTCTTGCCAAATCTTCTTCGGATAGTCCTTTTGCTCTTAAAATTGGACTGTTATAGAGCGCAGCATCATTTATTGTTTTGATTTCATCTAGAAGTTGTACGGTCTCCTGACTATACCCTAAGGTTAATAGAATATTTAATAACCCATTAAAAGCATCTATATATTCGGATTCTTGAACCCAATATCCCGTTTGCGTATCTATGCTTGTACGGGCACGATCCAATATCTGATCAATAACGGGTCGCAAGTTTTGATATGCCAAGCGCTGCTCACCAGATTGGAACTGAAATTCAGCTAGTAAAGTGTTGTATTTAACAAGTTTTTTGAATGAAAGGTTATTGAGTGAGTACAAAGAAATTTCATCTAGCAATAGCTGTGCTTCTTGTAAATTGTTTTCCAATAACGAAATTTCTAATAATCCAATTGAGGATTCGATGTAAGCATTACCAAAGGAGTTTTGAGCTGCGAGATTTTGCAATACCTGTAAAACCTTTCTGGCACGGCTTAGAGAATCTAACTCAATATATATTTCTGATATACTATGCTGCGAACGGGAATAATCAAAAAAATCAGTTTCAGGGTTAAATTCTCTTGATGCTATCCGTAGCTGTTTTAAAGCTTTTTGTACATCGTTTTCAACTTGCCAATAGAAAATCCCAGTAATAGCATTAATACTAGCTATTTGATATATGTCATTATTGGCGGTTGCAATATCTCTTGCCTTGTCAAGATAATTGAGGGCAGTATTATTATCACCAATGCTAGAGTAATAGAAATATAAGTTATTAAGAACCGTCAGAATGTTAGCATAATTCGTATCGTTTTCAGCTTCTTGTAAAGCATCAAGTAAGTAAGTTAAATATTTATTTTTCTCGCCAAGTTTTTGATAAGATATACTTAGGTTATTTAATAATTGTGCTTTATTAACAGTTGAAAAGGCATCATTATTTAGCTCCTCGAATATGATCTTAGCTTCATTGAATTTACCTAAAGAGAACAAATTAGTAGCTTGAGCTAACTTAGCATCATCAATTTCAGCTTTATTATTATAAAAATCTGCAATAGGCTGGATGATCGATCTATAAATTTCAAGAGCCTTATCATATCGGCCGGTGAAATAATGACCAAATGCAATGGCTTTAAGATGTCTAATTTTTTCACTTGTATTTGGAAAGGACTTATTAATTAATGCAAATCTGTGAAGTTCTAGGAAGTCATTGTATCTATTTGCATTGTAAAGCATGAATATTAAGTTAGCAAATTGAATAGCGCTACGAATGCTATACTTCTCTTGGCTTGTGATAAATTCGGTGTAATGCCTACTAATAAAGCGTTCATCAATTCCATTCATCAAAAAAGTATCAGTAGTGTAATTGAATAAGACTGAGTATAAAACTAGATCTCTGATATTGGGTGGAATATTTTCGAATGCAACTTTCTCCCTAGCTATAATCTTGCTATAAAATAATTGATCATTTTCAGGAATTCTGCTTGATTGGACTAATTCATTTAGGTATTCAATACCCAAATTCCGGGTTTCCATATCTGTTGAACCCGTGATTATTACTGCAATTAAACCATGTAGTTTTTGCTTGTTTGCAAATTTTAATAATTCATTCTCTCTATTTATTTTTGTTGGAGTTGAACAATCAAGTCTACTAAATTCTTGTTTTATTATAGTAACATTAGTACTTGATATTAATCTCTTTAATGGCTTGTAATCACAATTTGAAAAGTACAGCTCACTAAGTCCCCAATAACTATATTCAATTTGTTGTTCGTTGGCTATGTTATCAATGTATTCATCTGCTTGTTCAAGCAATTGATTGCCAAGATCAGTTTGGAAAAGGCCCAAAAAAATGAAGAAGAATTTTAAAATCATATCACAATCTATTCAATTATGATATTTACTTCACTTTAAAATTAGATTTTTGGCTTATTCATGATAGGCTTAGACTCGCAGCAATTGGCCGCATCGTCAGTCCAGGGAAAAGCAGCTTCTTCGATGGTTACTTCTTCGGTGAGAGCAGGA
>Ga0316205_10002478_pt1 | contig 19128 bp, 18 predicted proteins | sample 3monthpyrite_MG_FD_204941 | JGI IMG/M metagenome (GOLD analysis project Ga0316205, IMG submission 204941) | Microbial mat bacterial communities from mineral coupon in-situ incubated in ocean water Damariscotta River, Maine, United States -... | ecosystem: Environmental > Aquatic > Marine >... | reverse complement strand
GGCCTTTGACAAACATGCCCGCCTGATCCGCCACCTGAATTGAAGGAAAACCGATGCCGCGCCAACCGCTCTACAAACAAGCCGAGACCGAGATGCTGCGCCGGATCGAGACCGGGATCTGGGCCGAGGGTCTGCGCCTTGGCAATGAATTTGAACTGGCGGCGGATTTCGGCGTCAGTCAGGGCACCATGCGCCGGGCGCTGATCACGCTGGAGGGCATGGGGTATCTGCACCGCAAACCGGGGCGCGGCACGATCGTGGCGAAACCGCAGGGGCGCGCGGCACCGGTCGGATTTGACCGGCTCAGGGGGCCGGATGGCGCGCCGCTGGAGTTGGAGGTATTTCGCAGCCGCCACGCCCTGCGCGCACCCAGTGCCAGCGAAGAGGCGCTGTTTGGACCGGGCCGGATGCATGATTATGCCCGCACCCTGAAATCGGGCGGCGACCGGTTCGCGCTTGAAGAGGTGCATCTTCCCGCCACGATCTGTCCCGATCCCGACGAAGACCTGCCCGCCGAGCTGGAGGCCATTCTGGGCCGCATAGGCCTCAGCGCCGCCCGTGTCGACGACCTGCTGCAAGCGGAGGAAACCAGCATGAGCGACGCGGTGGCCCTGTCGGTTGACCGCCACACGCCGCTGCTATGCCTGACCCGCGTGGCCTATGACGCAGACGGCGCGGCGCTGATCCGGCAAGTGCTGCGCATCGCCGGGCCCGCCGCCTATATGTTCAGCCCCAACCTGTGACTGGCTGTTGAATGTGATCATCCGATGCGGTCACGCCCGTCAAGGTGACGAAATTTGGGCGGTCTGAGATCAGAAGCCACGGGATTGGTGCCAAGGCGTGGACACTAAAAAAACCGAGCAATAAAAACTGCCTGGAAATTTCTTGCCGGAGATTTGGAGTCTTTGGTGGCGGTGCAGGGACTTGAACCCCGGACACGCGGATTATGATTCCGCTGCTCTAACCAACTGAGCTACACCGCCACTAAGCGAGGCATCTGCTAAGACAGCGCATGGCCCCCGTCAACCGGAAATTTGCCCGCGGGCGGCCCTCAGCCGCCCCACCCTTCAAAGAAACCGTCACCGGCGCGCGCCCGCATTCGCCGGGCCATATCCAGACCCGCCGCCGCGCCATCCTGCACAGGCACCGTAACGTCATCGAAAATCACCTCGGACCCGTCAAGGCGCAGGATCTCGCCCCTCAGCCGCAGGGTGCCCCCCTCCAGCTCGGCCAGCCCGGCAATCGGCGTCTGGCAGGACCCGTCAAGCCCGGCTAGAAAGGCACGCTCCGCCGCCAGCCGCAGGCCCGTCTCGGGGTCATGAATCGCGGCCAGCATATCGGCGGCGCGAGCATCACTTTCGCGACGCTCGATCCCAATCGCGCCCTGTGCCACGGCGGGCAGCATCGCATCCGGCTCAATCGCCGCGCGGGCGACGGCCTCCATCCCAAGGCGCTTCAACCCCGCCATCGCCAGGAACGTGGCATCGACCACGCCCGCCTCCAGCTTCTTCATCCTCGTCTGCACGTTGCCGCGAAACTCGACCAGTTCAAGATCGGGCCGCCGCGCCATCAACTGCGCCCGCCGCCTGAGCGACGATGACCCGACCCGCGCACCAACGGGCAGCGCTTTCAGCCCGGCATGGGCCAGCGAAACGAACCCGTCGCGCACATCCTCGCGCGGCAGATACGTGTCCAGCAACAGCCCGCCCGGCTGCGCCACCGGCATATCCTTCATCGAATGCACCGCGATATCGATGCCACCAGCCAAGAGCGCCTCTTCGATCTCTTTCGTGAACAAACCCTTGCCGCCGATCTCCTTCAAGGGCCGATCCGCTTCGATCATCGCCCGGTTGTCGCCGGTGGTTTTGATCACGACAATTTCAAAGGCCTCCCGCGGCAGGTCAAACGCCGCGGCCAACCGGCGCCGTGTCTCATGCGCCTGCGCCAGCGCCAGCGGCGAACCACGGGTGCCGATTTTCAGCGGCGCGGAAGGTGAAGGAAGATGCATATCCATGCCTGTTTCCTAATCCAACCCTCCACCAAGCTGAACCCCCTCGCCTTCTTCTTTGCAAAAATACTCGTCTTTTACTGGCGGCATATCCGCCGCCAGTCGGCGCGCGGAACGCGCGTCGAAACCGCCCAAATCCGCGCAGCCCCGCTTGACACCGGACGCCCCCCGCGAAACACCAACGCAAACCACGGCAAAAGGACCGCCCCCATGACCAAGACCCTGCTGCGCGCTCTCGCCGGTGAAACCCTGCCGACACCGCCCGTCTGGATGATGCGCCAGGCCGGGCGCTACCTGCCCGAATATCGCGCCACGCGGGAAAAGGCGGGCGATTTTCTGTCGCTGTGCTACAATCCCGATCTGGCCGCCGAGGTCACGCTGCAACCGATCCGTCGCTATGGTTTCGATGCCTCAATCCTCTTTGCCGACATCCTGCTGATCCCGCAGGCGCTCGGGGCTGATCTGTGGTTCGTCACCGGCGAGGGCCCGCGCCTTTCAACGATTTCCGGTGCCGGTGACATGGCCCGGTTCAAGGGGCCCGACGACATCCACGATCACCTTGCCCCGGTCTATGAAACGATCCGCATCCTGACGCGCGAACTGCCAAAGGAAACCACGCTCATCGGCTTTGCCGGTGCCCCCTGGACGGTCGCCACCTACATGATCGCCGGGCGCGGCACGCCCGATCAGGCTCCGGCCCATGCCCTGCGCGAGGGCGACACGGAAACTTTCGACGCGCTGATCGAGCTTATCTCGCTGGCCACCATCGAATACCTCAGCGCACAGGTGCAAGCCGGGGCCGAGGTGATCAAGCTCTTCGATTCCTGGGCCGGAAGCCTGAAAGGCGACGCCTTCGAAAAATACTCCCTACAGCCGATCAAGCGCATCATCGCCGCGCTTAAATCCCGCCACCCCGGCCTGCCGGTCATCGCCTTCCCGCGCGAGGCGGGCGAAAACTACCTGGGTTTCGCCAAAGCTGTCGGGGCGGATTGTCTGGCCATCGACACCAGCGTCGATGCCGCCTGGGCCGCCCAGACGCTGCAACCCGACGGCTGCGTGCAGGGCAATCTCGACCCTAAACTCATGGTCACCGGCGGCCGGCCTTTGATCGACGAGACCAAACGCATCGTTGAGGCTTTCAAAAACGGCCCTCATATCTTCAATCTCGGCCACGGTATCACACCCGACGCCGATCCCGAAAACGTGCATGTGATGCTAGAGGCGATCCGCTCCGCCTGACAGGCCTCTTCATCTTGGCAAAAATACCTTGGGGAGCGCGAGGGGTGAAACCCCTCGCACCGATCGCCGCGCGAAAGCGCGGTGCCCCCGATCAACCCCGCAGCGTCGGCAATCCCACGCCAGTGGATTGAAACCCACCATCGGCCGCAATCACCTGCCCCGTGATATAGCTCGCCCTTTCCGAGCACAAAAACGCGATCAACCCGGCAATCTCATCCTCGGTTCCATAGCGATTGAGCGGGATCGCGTCATGATATGCGTCGATGATATCCTGCGTATGAACCGCCATCGCCAGCTTGGTGGCCACCGGCCCCGGGCAGACGCAATTGGCCCGCACCCCACATTCGCCCCATTCCGCCGCCTGCTGCTGCGTCAGATGGATAACCCCGGCCTTGGATGTCCCGTAGGCCACGCGCAAGGTCGACGCCCTCAGCCCCGAAATCGAGGCAATATTGACCACCGCGCCCCGTGCCGCCTGCAACATGGGTGCACAGGCTTGACTGACCAGAAACACCCCGTCCAAATTGGTCGCCATCACGGTGCGCCACCGTGTGAAATCGGTTTGGTCGATGGGTCCGAAATCGGCCACGCCCGCGTTGTTGACCAGCGCATCGAGTTGCCCGAAAGCATCCGTGACTTCTGCCACCATCGCATCCACCTGATCGGGTACCGACACATCGCACAGCACCGGTAGAACGCCTGTCAGCTCTGCTGCGGCAGCCATCAGCGCCGGGCCATCCCGGTCGATCATCGCCACCCGGCGGCCTTCGCCCAGAAATGACCGCGTGGTGGCCAATCCGATACCGCGCGCAGCCCCGGTCACGATCGCAGTTTTCGCCATGTTCACACCCATTTCGCCAAAGGCGGCAGGCTCATCAGCACCGCGTTCGCGTCATGACCGGTCGCCAACCCGAATTTCGTGCCCCGGTCATAGACCAGGTTGTATTCAGCATAGAGCCCCCGGTGGATCAACTGCGTGTCCTTATCCGCCTCCGACCACGCCATTTCGCGCCGCCGCTCGGTCACCGGCAGAAACGCGGGCAGGAACGCGCGCCCGATATCCTGGGTCAGGGCAAAATCGGCCTCCCAATCGCCAGTGTTGCGATCATCCATGAAGATGCCGCCGACACCGCGCGCGCGGCCCCGGTGCGGGATGTAGAAATACCTGTCCGCCCAGGCCTTCAATTCGGGATACAGACCCTCCCCATGCGGATCGAGAAACCGTTTCTGGGTCTCGTGAAAATGGCCGCTGTCCTCGGCGTACTCGATGCAGGGGTTCAAATCCGACCCGCCGCCAAACCACCAGGCATGTGGCGTCCAGAACATGCGTGTGTTCATATGGACCGCCGGGCAATGCGGGTTCTGCATATGCGCCACCAGCGATATGCCCGAGGCCCAGAACCGGGGATCTTCCGCCATTCCCGGCACGCCGCGCGCCGCCATCGCCTTTTGCGCGGCTTCGCCCAAGGCCCCGTAAACGGTCGAGACATTGACGCCGACCTTTTCAAATACGCGCCCGCCGCGCATCACGCTCATCAACCCGCCGCCAGCGTCGCTTCCGTCATCCGAGGCGCGTACCGTCTCGGATACCTCGAACCGGCCAGCTTCGGTGCTGCCGTCCTGGCTTTCCTCCAGCGCCTCGAACGCAACTACGATCTGGTCGCGCAGCTCGCGAAACCAGGCGGCCGCGCGGGCCTTTCGGGCATCAAACGGATCGGTCATTTCGGGCGCTCCTTCTCCTGTCGGCGGGAATGTGCAGGAGAGTGCGCGCGGCGTCCAGACGGCATTGCCCAAATCTAGCGGCACGTGCACAGGAATGCCCGAAATCTGGGATCGTCCGGTTAATGCCTTGGAATCGACACAATTAATTTCCGATTGTGATGGATTCGAGAATTCAAATCGAATATGTTTCTCGCAAAGCCGCAATAGACGGCATTTGAGGCAGACAGAGCAATTTCGTGATTCGAAGACGGCTCCTCCTAACCCTTTTCGGGTTCTTTGCGTTATTTGGCGCGATCGTGACCGCACCCAATGCGGCCCGCGCCGCGCCATATGCGGCGATGGTGATCGATGCGCGCACCGGCGAAGTGCTGCATAGCCGAAATGCCGATGCCCGCCTGCACCCTGCATCGCTGACCAAAATGATGACGCTCTACATTGCGTTCGAAGCTATCCGCCTGGGAGAGATCTCGCTGGATACGCCGGTCAGAATTTCCCGCAACGCAGCCTCGGAACCGCCCTCGCGGCTTGGCCTTCAGGCGGGATCGACCATTCGCTTTCGCTATCTCATCCGGGCCGCCGCCGTTCGGTCGGCCAATGACGCCGCAACCGCCATAGCCGAGGCCATTTCAGGCTCCGAAGCGGCCTTTGCACGCCGCATGAACCGCACCGCCGAGGCGCTCGGCATGACCCGCACCACGTTTCGCAACGCCAACGGGCTGACCGAGCGTGGCCATCTCAGCACAGCGCGCGACATGACCACATTGGGGCGCCGGTTGTTTTACGATTATCCGCAATATTACAACCTCTTCTCGCGCCGGTCGGCAGATGCCGGTATCGCCACGGTGCGCAACACGAACCGCAGGTTTCTGGACGCTTATCGCGGTGCCGATGGCATCAAGACCGGCTATACCCGGGCGGCGGGCTTCAATCTTGTGGCGTCGGCCGAACGCGGTCAGGAACGCATCATAGCCACGGTCTTTGGCGGCCAATCCACCGCGTCGCGCAATGCCCGCATCGTGGAGCTTCTGGATATGGGATTCGCCCGCGCGCCGTCGCGGGCTACCACCCGCAGACCAGCGCTCCCCGTCTACAATGACCACGACACTGACAGCATCCAAGGCACTGCACCGGCTGCGTTGGCGGTGGCCAACAGCCTGAGGCCATCGCTTCGGCCGCAAGTTCCGGGCGACGCCCCGGAAATGTCGGTCGCGCTTCTGGCGGCTGTGGAAGACGCCGTCGAATCCGCCCTGACCGATCCGCCAGCCGAGGAGATCGCACAAGCAGGTCCCGACCCGGCCCCCGATGCACTGCATGTGGAGCTTGCCGAAACCGTTGAAGGCGGCGCGCCCACCGCGGCCGAGGAGGCAATCGCCATCGTCGCGGCTATCACCGACACAATCACCCCGCTCGTGCAGGCACCACCGATGTCTCCGCTGCCGCGTCCCGAAATTATCGCGCTGGATTCTGCCGAGGTCGAACTGGCCGTGATCAACCTCGACCCTGCCCCCCCGGCCCAGGAGATCGTGACCCGCGCCTCTTCGACCGGCACCCGCCTTTATGGTGTCTCGCTTGGCCGCCATCCCAGCCGCAACGCCGCCGAACGGCTGCTTTTGCAAACCGCACTGACCGAGCTTGGCACCTTTGGTGGGGCGCTACGAAATGTGGTGAACCGCCCCGGCGGGTATGAGGCGCAATTTGCCGGAATGACCGAGGAAGGTGCCGAACGCGCCTGTGCGCGGCTCTTGTCGCGCAATGTGACCTGCACCACTTACGGGCCGTAATCAGGTTTTCGGTTTATCGTCATAATCGCTGCGCAGGATCCGGTTGGCATCGCCGTCGGGGTCGTCGAATTGCCCCTTCCGCAACATCCAGAAAAAAGCCAACAGGCCAAGCCCGCCCAGAAACAGGGAAACCGGGATAAGGATAACAAGCACGTTCATGTCCGAGATGCCTTTCCCGGCCTATTTCAGCCGCAGCGCGTTCAGCGACACCGTAATGGAACTGGCCGACATCGCCAAGGCCGCCGCAAGCGGCGTCGCAAAACCGGCAATCGCGATGGGCACGGCCACCACGTTATAGACCGTGGCGATGGTGAAATTTTCCCGAATCCGGGCGCGCGCCTTGACGGCCACGTCGAAGGCCTCTGCGATCGGGGCCAGATCCTGACCCAGCAACACCATGTCGGACGCCACCCGCGCCGCATCCAGCGCCGAGGCCGGTGAGATCGAGACATGCGCCGCCGCAAGAGCGGCCGTATCGTTCAGCCCGTCGCCCACCATCAGAACTTTTGCGCCCGCATCCGACAACGTGGCAATCCGCGCGGCCTTGTCGGCGGGCAGCGCCTCGGCCATCACCTCTTCGATCCCGATCTCATCGGCAAAGCGGCGCACCGCGCCATGCGTGTCGCCCGAGATCAGCAACACCCGCAACCCATTGGCCCGCAACCCGCGCAGCGCCTCTGCCGCGCCTGGGCGCAGGCTGTCGGTGAACGTCAGCGCCACCGGCGCGCCATCGCCGATTTGCAGGAAGGTCGCGGTAACGTCCGGGGCCTCTGCCCCAACCCAGGCGGCGCGGCCAAGGCGCACGGGTGTGTCATTCCAAATGGCCTCAACGCCAAAGCCCGGAACTTCGTGCAGATTGCTCAGCGGGGCGGCAGGCCCGGACAATCCCGTGACCAATGCCTGCGCCAGCGGGTGCGAAGACCCTTGCGCCAGCCCAAGCGCCACCTTTGCCTCGGTCTCGGACAACCGATCAAGCCCCACGGGCTGCGGCGCGCCAAGCGTCAGGGTTCCGGTCTTGTCAAAGACGACCGTATCGACCTCGGCCAGCCGTTCCATCGCGGTGCCGTCCTTGATCAGCATGCCCTTGCGAAAAAGCCGCCCCGACGCCGCCGTTGTCACCGCAGGCACGGCCAGGCCAAGCGCGCAGGGGCAGGTGATGATCAGAACCGCCGCCGCGATATTGAGCGCGATGCGCAAATCCCAAGTGTAGAGATACCATCCGACCGCCGCGACCGCGGCCAGGATATGCACCCCCGGCGCATAGAGCTTGGCCGCCTGATCGGCCAGCGAGGTATACCGGCTACGGCCGCTTTCCGCGATGGCGACCAGATCGGCGATCCGGTGCAGCGATGTGTCCTTGCCCGCTGCCGTTACCGTGATCCGCAAGGGCCCGGTCAGGTTCACCTCGCCCGCCGAAACCGCGTGGCCCGGCCCGGCAAAGGCAGGCAGGCTTTCGCCCGTCATCAGGGCGCGGTCGATCTCGGAATTGCCCAACGCGACCAGCCCATCAACGGGGATGCGTCCGCCGGGGCGCACCAGCACGACATCGCCGGGGATCAGATCGGCCACGCCGACGGTTTCCTCGACCCCGTCGCGCAGCCGCACCGCGCGCGGCACCTCAAGCGCCGCCAGCTCCTGTGCCGCAGACCGGGCCGAAGCGCGTGTGCGATAGTCCAGATACCGGCCCGCCAGCAGAAAGAAGGTCAGCGAAATGGCGGCGTCGAAATAGGCGTATTCGCCCGACAGCATGGTTTCATATAGCGACGTGCCCACGGCCAACAGGATGGCCAGCGATATCGGCACATCCATGTTCAGGTGCCCGGCGCGTAGCGCGCTCCAGGCGTTCACGTAAAAAGGTTTGCCGGTGAACACGATTGCAGGCAGCACGATGGCCGCCGAAATCCAATGCATCATGTCGCGCGTGACACCATCCGCCCCGGACCAGACGGCTACCGACAGCAGCATCACGTTCATCATCGCAAAGCCCGCGACGGCCAGCCGCATCAGGAGATCGCGCGCGCCGGGGTCGGCGTCGGTCGCCGCCAGAACGCCGGGGTCCAGCTCATGGGCTTCATAGCCCGCGCCCGCCAGGACGCTGACCAGATCCTCGGCCGTTACGTCTGCATCGGCCTCAATCGCCGCGCGTTTCAGCGTCAGGTTCACCCGCGCCGAGTTTACGCCCGGTGCGCCCTCCAACGCCCGTTCGACCCGCGAAATACAGCCCGCGCAATGGATTGTCGGCAGCGACAGCATCAACCGCCCGTCGACCGGGGCCGCGGCCTCGGCCCGGGGGACAGGGCGGGGATGATCGGCGGTTGCGCTCAAGGCCGGTCTCAATTCGGCAAGGTAAATGTGATGTTATGGCGGTAATCGGTCCCGTCCTGCGCGATGCCGGTCAGCCGCAGCCGCCAGCGTCCGGGCGAAATATCGACCGGCGCGGTAAAGGCCACGGTGCCCGGCGTCAGGTCCAGCAGCTGGTCTTCTGTCTGATTGGTCGGCCGCGTCAGCAACGCCTGAAACTCGACGGGATCGACCAGAACGCCGTCCCGATCGACAAGGCCGAGCGTCAGGATCCCGGTCTCGACATCGACTGAAACCGACGCGGACCAGCCAAGCGCCTCCTGCGCGTCGCGCCGGATGTTGAAATCCTGACTGTCGGCGTAAGAAGAGGATACCTCAAGCCCCGGAAAGGTGCTTACTGCCTGATACGCCATATAAAAGTTTGTGCCAAAGACCAGTCCAAAAAACGCGATAAAGATCATCAGAACCTTGCGGCCGGTCAGCTCTCGGCCCGAAGGCGATGTATCGTTCTCAGACATCCCTATTGCCCTTCCCGTCCGTTGAAGATCGTATCCTGATAGCTGCGTATACCACTCAATTCGTCCTCAATCCAAAATCGTAAATCGGTGCTGGCGGCGCGGGCGGCGGGATCGTCCGGGGCGCTCAACACATAAACGCGCTGCAATCGCGTGCTGTCTGCAGGCACTGTCACGGTGACCCCGTCAGAGCCTTCCAGCGCGACCCCCAGGGCGGCCTCGGAGGTCACAGTGATTTCAAAGTCGCGGGCTTCATTCTGCATGTTCATCAGCCGCAAGTCATAGGTGTTGCGGATCGTCCCATCGCTGAGAACCACATAGGTCGGGTTGCGGATGGGCGACACGGTCACGTCAATCTCGGACCGGATAAACAGCAGAACCACCAAAGCCACGCCGATGGCAGCCCACATCGCCGTGTAGAGAATCGTGCGCGGCCGCAGGATATGTTTCCAAACCGATCTTTTCTTGTTGCCGGCGCGCTCGCTGGCTTCATCGGTCAGCGCCATATAGTCGATCAACCCACGCGGCTTGCCGATCTTGGCCATCATTTCATCGCACGCGTCGATGCACAGCGCACAAGTGATGCATTCAAGTTGCTGGCCGTCGCGGATGTCGATTCCCACCGGGCAGACATTCACGCAGGCCATGCAGTCAATGCAATCGCCCAGGTTCTCGGCCCCCGCCGCCTTACGATGCTTGCCGCGCGGCTCCCCCCGCCATTCGCGATAGGCCACGGTGATGGTATCCTCATCCATCATCGCGGCCTGAATGCGCGGCCAGGGACACATGTAGACGCAGATCTGTTCGCGCATGAAGCCGCCGAACAGGAATGTTGTGGCGGTCAGGATGGCGATGGTGGTGTAGGCGACGGGATGCGCGTTCAGGGTGACCAGATTGACCGCCAGCGTCGGCGCATCGGTGAAATAGAACACCCAAGCCCCGCCGGTCGCCACCGCGATCAGGAACCAGGCCAGCCATTTGGTGAGCCTGAGCCGAACCTTGCGGGCCGTCCATTTCGCCTTCCACAAGCGCAGCCGCGCGTTGCGGTCGCCCTCGACCCAGCGTTCGACGGCATAAAACAGGTCGGTCCAAACGGTCTGTGGGCAAGCGTACCCGCACCAGACCCGGCCCAATGCCGAGGTAAACAGAAACAGCCCCAGCCCGGCCATGATCAGCAGCCCGGCCACGAAATAGAACTCATGCGGCCAGATCTCGATCCAGAAGAAGAAAAAACGCCGGCTGGCCAGATCGAGCAACACCGCCTGATCAGGCAGCGACGGACCGCGATCCCAACGGATCCATGGCGTCAGGTAATAAATACCCAGCGTCACGACCATGATGATCCATTTCAGGTTGCGAAAAGCACCATTCACACGCTTGGGGAACACCGGCTCTTGCGCGGCATAGAGCTTTTGCGGCTGTTCGCTGGAACTCATGGGACGGTGCGCTCCTTGGGAATGGCGGTGGCCATAATGCCTTCTAGGCTTGCCATGGTGGTGCAGCCTTGACGCAGATCAAGTCAAACCCGGCAGAACCGCTGTGCGAGATAAAAAGATCTATCTGAGGCATATGTTTTATCAGCAAAGGTTTAATTCACCGCGCCATGGTGGCTTTGCCTGGTCTCGCCGCCTGTGCAATGCTGTGGCAATCGCCGCGTGGGCGTGCAGCAGGACAGGGGTCGCCAGATCATGGACAAACGCCATCCGGAGCCTGAGCAGGAGTTTTCCGCCGCCGAAATCGGTGCCTTGGCACATCTTTATCGCGGCGAGGTTTACCGCAGCACGATCTGGCGCACCCGGCTGGATACGACAACAAACTGGGCCGTGGTCACGCTTGGCGTGGCGCTGTCGATCTCCTTCGCGTCACCCGAAGCGTCGCCGCTGCCGCTGTTGCTTGTGGGTATCCTGATGTTGCTGTTTCTGGCGCTCGAGGCGCGGCGCTATCGCTATTTCAACGTCTGGCGGGCGCGCAGCCGTTGGTTGGAGACGCATTTCTACGCCCCCATGCTGCGCGATGGCGGCGATCTGCATACCGAGGAGAACTGGCAATCCGTGCTGGCCGAGGATTACCTGCGCCCGCAATACCATATCGGCTTTGTTACCTCGCTGGCGCGGCGGGTGCGGCGCAACTATGTCTGGATCCTGCTGATCCAGGCCACCGCCTATGTCGGCAAATTGCTGATCCATCCGACTCAGGCCCAAAGCGTCCGCGAGGTTATCGAGCGGGCCGATATCGGCCCCGTTCCCGGCGAGGTGGTGCTGTTGATAGGGGCGCTTTATTGCGGTGGTATGGTGGCGCTGGCGGTCTGGGTATCGCTCAGCGACAAGGCCCGGGTCCGGCTGCGTGGCACGACAGGGGGACAGATGGGCTGATGCTAAAAGGGGTTCGGGCCGGGATTGTGATCCGGGGATCTTCTGCGGCTGAAGGGGGAAAGAAGATGCCGGTTCTGTAGGAAACGCGCGAACAGGACCAGAACCGGCATCTTAGCCGGTGACCGGGAGGGGTCACCGGATCTCGTATCGGGGATTACTCCCCTCCGCCCAGCGAATGGACGTAGACCGCGACCGAGCGAAGCGCGGCCTCGTTCAGGCGACCGGCATCCGATGCTGCGGCCGAAAACGGCGGCATCACACCAAAGCGACCATCGCGCACCGTGGCCTCGATGACCTCTTCGGACCCGCCATAGAGCCAGATCGCATCGGTCAGGTTCGGCGCGCCAAGGAACCGTTCGCCGGCTCCGTTCACGCCATGACAGGCCGAGCAGCTGCTCAAATAGACCTCCTCGCCGGCTGCGGCCAGCGTGGCATCGGCTTCCTGATCCGAGATCTGCCGGACATATTGAACGACACTGGTGATCTCTTCATCCGACAGGACCTCGCCAAAGGGCGTCATCTCGGAAAAGCGGCTGTCGAGATCGTCATCGTTTCGGATGCCGTGGCTGATCGTGTAATAGATCTCTTCGATCGAGCCCCCCCACAGCCAATCGTCGTCGAGAAGGTTGGGATACCCGACCGCGCCGTCAGCACCGCGTCCGTGGCACTGTGAGCACGAGTTCGCAAACACGGCCCCCCCGCCCTGGATCGCGTAGTTGTAGAGATCCGGGTTGTCGTCGGGATTGAGCGCCGCAAGCTCCACCGCTTCGATCCGTTCTCTCAGCGGAGCGTTCATCTCATCGAATTCAGCGATCTCGGCGGCAACTTCGCCGCGGGTCGACCACCCCAACAGCCCTTCCGTGGCTCCGTTAACCAGCGGCCAGGCGGGATAGAGGATGGTATATCCCACACCCCAGGCAATGGTCAGGTAGAAGGTCCACAACCACCAGCGTGGCATCGGGTTGTCAAACTCCTTGATCCCGTCCCAGACATGGCCGGTGGTGTTCGGGTCGCCTTCCTGCAGGATCTGCTCCTCGGGGTGGCGTTCTTCGGATTGGTTCTCTTCGGTCATTGCCGCGCCTCCGTAATCTGGGGGTCCTCGGTCCCGGTCTGCATCGACCGTGCCGGTTTGTCGTCATTACGGAACGGGATGTTGGCGGTGTCCTTGTAGACCCGCCCGCTGCCGGGTCGCAGCACGAACAGGATCACAATGATGAAAACCGTGAACATGAACAGCAGTCCCCAGCTTCCTGCAAAGACCCGCATGATGGTGTAGGTATCTCCCATCTCAATGGCTCCTTTACCGGCTCTCGTCAGGTGTGAAGGTCGAGAAATCGACCAGCGTGCCCAACATCTGGAGATAGGCGACCAGCGCGTCCATCTCGGTTACTTCAGGATTGCCGTCGAAATCGCGCTGCTGTGCGCCCGGGTAGCGGTCGACCACCGCGTCATCGCCGAAATCGGTGGCCTGCTGCACAAAATCATAGGCCGCCTGTTCGATCATCTCGTCAGTATAGGGCACACCGACAATGCGGTGGGTTTCCATCAGATCGGCGATATAGGTCGGTTCCAGCTCGTTATCGGCCAGGAACCCATAAGGCGGCATCACCGATTCCGGGACCACGGATTGCGGATCGGTCAGATGATCAACCTGCCATTCATCGGAATAGCGGCCGCCGACCCGGGCCAGATCCGGCCCGGTGCGTTTCGATCCCCATTGGAACGGATGATCATACATCGATTCCGCCGCAAGGCTGTAGGGGCCATAGCGTTCGACCTCGTCCCGGATCGGGCGGATCATCTGGCTGTGGCACACATAGCACCCCTCGCGGATATAGATCTCGCGGCCCTGAAGCTCGAGCGGCGAGTAAGGGCGCATACCCTCCACATCCTCGATCGTGTTCTCCAGGTAAAACAGCGGAGCGATTTCCACGATCCCGCCGATCGACACGACCCCAAGGCTGAGCACCAGAAGAAGCGTCGCGTTGGTTTCGATTTTCTTGTGCTTGTCAAGAAATGCCATTTTTCAGACCCTCCTTATTCTGCTGGTGCCATGGCGGGGGTATCTGTCGAAGCAGACACGCCTTTGCGCACGGTCATCCAAAGGTTGTAGGCCATGACCAAACCGCCAGCCAGGAACATCACGCCACCCAAACCACGCACCACATACATCGGGAATTTGGCGGCAACGGTGTCGGCGAAGGAATTCACGAGGAAGCCCTGCGCATCCACTTCGCGCCACATCAGGCCCTCCATGATGCCGGTCACCCACATCGAGGATGCGTAAAGAACGATGCCGATCGTCGCCAGCCAGTAGTGCCAGCTGACCAGCCGCAGCGAATAGAGCCGCTCACGGTGCCACAGTTTCGGGAACAGGTAGTAGAGCATCCCGAAGGTGATCATGCCGTTCCAGCCCAGAGCGCCGGAATGCACGTGGCCGATGGTCCAGTCGGTATAATGCGACAGCGAGTTCACCGCGCGGATCGACATCATCGGACCCTCGAATGTGGACATGCCGTAGAACGCGACCGAAGTCACCATCATGCGCAGCACCGGATCGGTGCGCAGCTTGTCCCAGGCCCCTGACAGCGTCATCAGGCCGTTGATCATGCCACCCCAGGACGGCATCCACAGCACGATCGAGAACACCATGCCAAGGGTCGACGCCCAATCCGGCAGCGCGGTGTAATGCAAGTGGTGCGGGCCAGCCCAGATATAGAGGAAAATCAGGGCCCAGAAGTGGATGATGGACAGTTTGTAGCTGTAGACAGGGCGCTCGGCCTGTTTCGGGATGAAATAATACATCATGCCCAGAAAGCCCGCGGTCAGGAAAAAGCCCACCGCGTTATGGCCATACCACCATTGCGTCATGGCGCTTTGCACACCGGCCATCACCTGCACCGACCGCGATCCGAAGATCGACACCGGTACCGACATGTTGTTCACCACATGCAGCAGCGCCACGGTGACGATGAACGACAGCAGGAACCAGTTGGCGACGTAGATATGCGGCTCCTTGCGTTTCAGCAATGTGCCCATGAAGACCGCAAGGAAGGCGACCCAGACGATGGTCAGCCAGATATCGACATACCATTCGGGTTCGGCGTATTCCAGGCCCTGGGTAATGCCCATCACATACCCGGTAGCGGCCAGCACGATAAAGAACTGGTAGCCCCAGAAAACAAACCAGACCAGACCGCCGCCCCACAGCCGCGCCGCGGTCGTGCGCTGCACGATATAGAAAGACGCGGTGATCAACGCGGTGCCGCCAAAGGCGAAGATAACCGCCGAGGTGTGCAGCGGCCGCAGCCGCCCGAAATTCAGATACCCCTGCGCCCATTCAAAGTTGAGCTCGGGGAAGGCCAGCATGAAGGCGATCCAGGTTCCGACCAGAAACCCGACCACACCCCAGAATACCGTCAGAATGGCCCCGACCCGGATCGGCCCGTCCATATATTCGGTTTCCAGAATTTCGGCTGACACCGGTTCATCCGTGCGGCGCAACTGCCACAGGAACAGCCCCGCTGCTGTGACCATCACAAGGATGGCATGGATCATATACCCTTGGTCGCGCGCGAAATTGGCCGCGATGGCCGCGAGGATGATGATTATCGCGAGGATCAATAGCTTCAAATAATCAAGCATAGACGGTCCCTTCGTCCTGCACCGGTTCAGGCTCAAATTGCCGTCCGGGGCTGTTTCATATGCCTTTTCAATCGCGCAGCTTGGCAATCGGGGCATTGATCCATGTCAAGTTGCGGGCAACTTCGTGTTGATGCAGGTCAATGCAGTTGGGTCCGCGCGGGCATAGGCAGGAACAAAGGCAAAGGAAGGACCGCGAACATGGCCTATAAAAGTATTCTGACCATTCTCACCGATATCGATGACGTTGCACCGGTTCTGGAAGCCGCCCTGCCCTTTGTCCGGGCCGAGGGCGCACATCTTGAGGTTCTCTGCCTGGGCGTCGACCGCACCCAGACCGGGTATTATTTCGCAGGCGCAACGGCGGTCATCCATGATGAAACCCTGCAATATGCCCGCGATGAGGCCACCGCGATCGAGCAGGCCGTGCGCGATCGCTTGGCCAAGACCGAGATTGCCTGGGGGGTTGAGGCGCTGGTGGCCCAGACCGCCATGGTGGCCGGCCTGGTGGCGCGCCGGGCCCGGTTCGTCGACCTTGTGATGCTGCCAAAACCCTATGGGCCCAACCGCACGGCCGATGCGCCCGCAGTGGTAGAGGCCGCGATGTTCCAGGGCCAGGCCCCGGTCCTCGTGCTGCCCGGCACCGAGGCACCGTCGCAGGCACCGGCCCGCGTTGTCGTTGCCTGGAACGAGAGCGCCGAAGCGCTGACCGCCGTGCGCCGGGCCATGCCGCTGCTTCTGGCCGCCGATCTGGTTAACATTTTGATCATCGACCCGTCACGCCACGAGGCCAACGCCGCCGACCCGGGCTCTGAGCTTTCCAAGATGCTGACCCGCAAGGGCGCTAAGGTCGAACTGTCGATCGTCGCGCGCACCATGCCCCGCATCTCGGACGTGATCGCGCGCCATGTCAGCGATCAGAACGCCGACCTGTTGGTCATGGGGGCTTATGGCCATTCGCGGTTCCGCGAGGCCATCCTTGGCGGGGCCACCCGCAACCTTCTGGAACAGGCCAGCGTTCCGGTTCTGATGGCGCATTAACCAAAGGGCGTAATTGTCGCGGATCAACTGGCGCAAGGGGCTCTCTCGCCCCTTGCGCCTCTCGTTTTGTGGCACCGGCGCTGCATTTCCAAGCCAGTCCTGCCGCGCAAACGCACCGGTATTACCCCATAAACGTCAATCTTTCGGCAGATCATTGCGGGAAACTTTAGTGTGGCCACGTAGGCCGCAGCAATAGTTCCGGAAATAAACTATTGCCTAAGTGTCAAAACTACACTAATATGGGTTACAAGAACCAGAGAACCAAACCCGAAGGACCGCCGCGATGTTCTGCACCGCCCATCACGCACCCCGCCCGATCCCGTTTCAGGCCGAGGCCCAGCGTCCCGCCGACCGCCGCATTCAGGCAACCACGCCACAAGCCCCCCGCCAGATTTTCACGGATTGGGCAAGCATCTGATATTTCAGAAGTTTGAAGAGGTCAGGTCAGCACGCCGCCATCGGCATCGTCACCGGTCTCATCCATCAGCCGTTCAAAATCCGGCACAACGATATGGCGCTTGCCCTTCAGCGAAATCACCCCGTCCCGCTTTAGCGCCGACATTTGGCGGCTTACCGTTTCCAGCGTCAAACCCAGATAATCCGCCATCGCTTCCCGCGTCAGCGGCAGATCAAACGTCACCTCGGCCCGTTTCGGCAAATTGTTCAGGGTGGCATCGCGCCGGGCAATAATCGACAGGAAGCTGGAGATCTTTTCGCGCGCGGTCTTGCGCCCCAAGAGCAGCATCCACTCCCGCGCGGCGTCCAACTCGTCCAGCGTCATCTCAAGCAAGCGTTGGCTGACATGCGGATTGGACTGGATCAGATCCTGAAATGGCACCCGCCGGAAACAGCACAATGTGACATCGGTGGCCGCAGTGACATCATAGCTGACCGTTTCCCGATTCGGGCGGCCCAGAAAATCGCTTGGCAACAGCAGGCCAACCATCTGGCGGCGTCCGTCTTCCATGGTCTGGGTCAAGGAGGCCACGCCATCCACCACCGAGGCCACAAAATCCATCTTGTCGGCGGCCCAGACAATGGTCTGCCCTGCCTCATAACGCCTGTAATACTTGATCGCATCCAACTGCTCCAGCTCGTCAACATCACAGCGGGCGCAAACAGCCCGATGCCGGATCGGACAATCGGCGCAGTCGATTTGCGGAAGTGCCAGCGAACGATTGGGCATTAAGACTTCACCATTTCAGGAGGCCGAAGAGCTATTGATCTCGATCAATTACAAGGATTTGGACGCACCCTAATGGTAGACTAATGGAAAACCTTGCGCAACTTCGCCGCTTGGGTCTTTTTGAGGCCAAAGTGCCGCGATACACCAGCTATCCCCCAGCCACGAAGTTCTCTAACGACGTGCAACCACAAGGGTTTAGCGACTGGATCACCTCGATTCCCGCAGGTACGCGGGTGTCGCTCTATCTGCATGTGCCCTTCTGCCGCAGATTATGCTGGTTCTGCGCCTGCCGCACCCAGGGCGTCAACAATGATGAACCGGTGCTGGCCTATCTCGAAACCCTGAAGCAGGAAATTGCCCTGATCGCCGGGCTGCTGCCCGACGGGGTCGAGGTCGCGCGCCTGCATTGGGGCGGCGGCACGCCGACGCTGCTCGGCCCCGATGCCATCACCGATCTGGCCGCCACCGTCTGGCGGTATTTCCCGCGCGCAGAGGCCGCCGAGTTTTCGGTCGAGATTGACCCCAACGAAATCGACAATGCCCGGCTCGACGCGCTGGCCGCCGCGGGCATGAACCGCGCGTCGATCGGGGTGCAGGATTTCGATCCCGCAATTCAGAAAACCATCGGCCGCATCCAAAGCTATGAAGTCACTCGCGACGCGGTCGAGGGTCTGCGCGCCCGCGGCATCCATTCGCTCAACGCCGATATCCTCTTTGGCCTACCCGACCAAAGCCGCACCCGCATCACCGAAAGCGTGCAAAAACTGCTGTCGCTCTCGCCCGACCGGGTGGCGCTCTATGGCTACGCGCATGTCCCCTGGATGGCCAAGCGTCAACAGATGATCCCGACAGACGCGCTGCCAACGCCCGAGGAACGGCTCGACCTCTTCGAAACCGCCGAGCGCCTCTTCAAATGGGACAACTATCAGGCCATCGGGATCGACCATTTCGCGCGGCCCACCGACAGCCTGGCCCAGGCCGCCCGCTCCGGCCATCTCAGACGAAATTTTCAGGGCTATACCGATGACACCTGCGATGTTCTGATCGGCCTCGGGGCCTCGTCCATATCGCGTTTCCCGCAGGGTTTCGCGCAAAACTCGGCAGGAACCGCCGCCTATCAGAAAGCCGTGCGTGCGGGCGAACTGGCCACAGGACGCGGGCATGTCTTCAAAGATGACGACCGCCTGCGCGCCCGCCTGATCGAAGCGCTGATGTGCGACTTTCATATCGCATCGGCCGAAATTCTCGATGCAGGCCTCGCAGACCAGGCTACGCTGGATGCGCTCTACCGGACGGCCGCCGAGAAATTCCCTGGCATGGT
>Ga0316205_10002477_pt1 | contig 19130 bp, 12 predicted proteins | sample 3monthpyrite_MG_FD_204941 | JGI IMG/M metagenome (GOLD analysis project Ga0316205, IMG submission 204941) | Microbial mat bacterial communities from mineral coupon in-situ incubated in ocean water Damariscotta River, Maine, United States -... | ecosystem: Environmental > Aquatic > Marine >... | reverse complement strand
GTTTCTAAAACTACAAGTGGATGGAGAGGAAAGTAATGAACATGTAACTTCAGCATTGATTGATAACGATGGTTTTTCTTGGTTTTGTACTGAAGATGGTTTAGCACGTTATGATGGCTATACAATAAAGAGATATCAACATAAAGAAGATAACCCCAGGTCAATTTCAGGAAATACAACGACAGCTATACTTGAAGACAAAAATGGATTATTGTGGATTGGGACTGCCTATAAAGGGCTGAACCGTTTTAATCCTAAAACAGAAGTGTTCACTCGCTATTTACCAAGTGGACTAGAACAAGCAAAAATTGTACATTTATACCAAGACCATTTTGGCATTATTTGGGTATCAACTGATGTTGGTTTATACCAACTCGATCCAAACTCTGAAGCGTTTCTTTTATATAAACATGATAAATATAATCCATCAAGTATTAGCAGTACTGATATAAGAAAAGTCCAAGAAGACGTTAATCAAAAAGGCAATTTATGGATAGCGACAGGAAATGGTCTGGATTACTTTAATCGTAAGACTCAAACTTTCTTACACTATACCCATGATAAAAACGACGATTCAAGCCTAAGCAACAACCGAGTCCACGAGTTATATTATGACTCAAATAAAGGTCTATGGATTGGAACGACTAGTGGCTTAAATCAGTTTAATTATATCTCGAATAATTTCTCTCGCCATTATCCTTCACCAGAAATAAGGCATCTACTTGATTACAATAATACCATAACCGCTATTCTCGAAGACAATTATGGTCAGTTTTGGGTTGGCACCTATAGTGGCGGATTAAAATTATTTGATCGTCAGCAAGGGACTTTTGTAGACTACTCCCATCAACCCTACAACCCTTATAGCCTTCGCAATAATTGGATAATGTTTCGTGGTCTTTTGGGTGACTCACATGGATTACTATGGATATTGGCAATGGGAGGAATTAACCAGTTGGATCTATCGGCAGGCGTTGTTAAAAACTATCGACACGACAAAGACAATCCCGATAGTTTAAGTGGTAACGTGATTTGGGGAATTTATGAAGATCCCCAACAACAGTTATGGATTGGTACCAATGATAATGGGTTAAATCTTTATGATGAAAGCGAAAAGCGTTTTATTCATTTTCGTCATAATTCCAAAGATCCCACTTCTCTCAGTAGCAATCGTGTTTTTTCAATTTTAGTTGATTCAGGTCAAACTCTATGGGTGGGCACTGATAGTGGATTAAATCGAAGAGATAAAGGTGAGGCAGCGTTTCAACACTATACCTTTGATTCTGAAAAAGGTCTCGAGCAAAGCCCTTTTTATATTTTTTCTTTGCAAGAAGATCTTCAAGGTGATATCTGGTTAGGGACTACCCAAGGTTTACGCCGATTTGATAAAGAATCGAGGCAATTCACTGCCTATTTACATGATAGTAACGACCCTCAGTCTTTGGCCGATAACTGGGTCAATTGGATTTATATCGATAGTTCTGAGCGGTTATGGGTTGGAACTCAAGCTGGGCTAGATCGATTTGATCCAAACGCTGAAACCTTTACTCACTTCAAACATGATCCCAAAATCAACGCAAGTCTAGTGGGTAATTCTGTGACGGCAATTATTGAATCAAAAGATAAGACTTTATGGGTTGGCACAGACCAAGGAATTAGCCGGTTAGATTTAGATACTTTGAAATTCGAAAATTTTCAGCAGAAAGATGGATTAGTAGATAGCTCAGTATTGGGTCTTGTTGAAGATAATGACGAAAATATTTGGATAATTACTCATCATGGAATATCAAAATTTAACTCAAAATCGAAATCATTCCCTAAATTTTATCCTGGTGAAAGAATACAAGAAAAAGGGTTTAACTCACTTGCCTTTGCTAAACGTCGTAATGGAGAAATTGTGTTAGGAAGTCCTGATGGTATTGAACGCTTTTTTCCAAGTGATATAAATAAAGCTCCTCCACCTCCATCGATAGCTGTCACTGATTTTTTAGTTTTTAATCGAACAGTGCCGCTTGCGTCTAATTTATCTGCGGAAAATGTGGGCGACGAACTAATCAAAAAAGAAAATAATTTTTATCTAGATCAATCAATTACTCATAGTAAGGAAATCATTCTCAGCCACAAGGAGTCGATGTTTGCCTTCGAGTTTGCAGCATTGAGTTATTTAAGAGCAAACAAAAACCAATACGCTTATAAGATGGAGGGACTAAATGAAGATTGGATACATACACCTGCAGGTAAACGCTTCGCTACTTATATGAATATACCTGCAGGTGAATATGTATTTAGAGTGAAAGGTAGCAATAAAGATGGCATTTGGAACGAAGAAGGAAAAAGCATAAAAGTCATTATACTCCCTCCTCCTTGGCTTACTTGGTGGGCAAAAACTCTTTACGCTATTTTCATTATCACAAGCCTACTCGGGATTTATGCTTATAGAACTAAAGCACTCCGCAGTCGCGCAATCGATTTAGAAAAAACTGTAAAAAATAGAACTCAGGAACTCGCCGAAGAAAAGCAAAAAGTAGAAAAGCTACTCACTCAAAAAACCGAAGAGTTCGCCAATGTCTCTCATGAATTTAGAACGCCTTTAACTTTAATACTAGGCCCACTATCTCAGCTAATCAAAAACAATAAAAAACCAGAAGATATCAAACGCCTAAACGTGGTCCAGCGAAACGGCTATCGATTACTCCGAATGGTCGACCAGTTACTTAACTTAGAAACCTTTCGAGCCAAGCCGGTCACTCAAAGATTTCCGATCAATACGGCTCAAACGATTCGAACTCTGACGGAGGCTTTTACCGATTTAGCAAGTGACAAAGGTATAAAAATAGAACTCTATCAACTCGCTGAAGCGAACTTTGAATTCATTCCTGATGCTTTTGAAAAAATTGTTTTAAACTTATTATCCAACGCGCTCAAATATACAAAATCAGGCGGTATTATTCGAGTTGAAACCACTCGCGAAAACAATCAACTAATTTTACAAGTTTCCGATACAGGGATCGGTATCCCCAACGACAAACTCGAAGCTATTTTTGAGCGATTTAATCGAGTATTGGATATAAATAGTGAACAAGTCACTGGTGCAGGGATCGGACTGGCGCTGGTTAAAAATTTAGTTGAAGCCCATCAAGGCAAAATCGATATTACCAGCCAGCTAGGTCAAGGCACTCAGGTTACCGTGACACTTCCGATCATCAATGAAGTCGATGAAAATAATATCCAATCACCATTCAATAACGAAATAATTGAAATGGAACTAGTGAGCTTAACCGAGCAAGCTAAACAAACGGATGGTGATGAGAAAGTCTCAACTATCGCAAAAGAAAATCAACAACCAACCATTTTAGTGATTGAAGATAATCAAGATATGCGCGATTACATTGTTGGAAGTCTCGGTGATGATTACCAAACAATCACCGCTTCAAATGGCGAAGAAGGCGTCAACCTCGCCAAACAAGAAGTTCCGGATTTAATCATCAGTGACATTATGATGCCAAAAAAAGACGGATTTGAAACCACAAAAGAGCTAAGAAGCAACGACATCACCAGCCATATACCCATTATTTTGCTCACTGCACTGGGCGATTCAGAAAACCGAATAAAAGGCTGGCAAGAAAAGGCGGATGAATACCTCACCAAACCGTTTAATACCGAAGAATTAAAAACTCGGATCGTCAATCTTTTAGAAATAAGAAATATCCTCAAACGACGTTTTGGTGAAACGGTTTTTGAGCAAAAAGAAATGAATGATGAAATCAAATCAAGCATAAGAAATGATTTAACTATTGCCGAGAAAAACAAAAACCAACTGCAACAACAATTCATCCAAATGATCAATGAAAAATTAGAAACTCGCTATTCCGACGCTTCAATTTCAGTCGCGGATCTCGCCAGTATTTTGGCAATGAGTGAAAGGCAAATTTCCAGAAAATTAAAAAGCACCGTTGATATGACGCCTTCTGAATACTTACGTCGCTTTCGATTAGAAAAAGCTAAAGAAGAACTTAAAAAAGGCAATAGTCCGAGTAACACCGCTTTTGATGTTGGGTTCTCATCCCAGAGCTATTTTGCAAAATGTTTTAAAGCGCAATATGGGTTATCGCCGACGGAGTATATGAATCAGAATTAGTGGTTTCAAGGATTAAAGTTCTATTGCTAAGACATTCATCGCATTGGTCAAAATACTTAATTGTTCTGGCTCAATAATATACGGTGGCATAATATAAAGCAACTTGCCAAACGGACGTATCCAAACACCTAATTCAACTAATCTTACTTGAACTTTATGCATATCGACTGGCTGATTTAATTCAACAACACCTATTGCTCCCTTCACTCTTACATCTCGCACAGAGGATAGTTTTTTACAAGGTGATAACTCGGCTATAAGTTGATTTTCGATCCGCTGAATATTATTTTGCCAATCAGAATTGATCAACAAATCTAAACTTGCATTTGCTACTGCACAAGCTAATGGATTACCCATGAAAGTAGGGCCGTGCATTAAATTTCCGCCTTCAAAATCACTGATTGCATCAGCAATTTGTCGAGTGCAAATAGTCGCGGCGAGAGACATATAGCCACCCGTAAGCGCTTTACCGATACATAAAATATCAGGGCTGATTTGCGCTTGCTGGTAAGCGAACATCGTTCCAGTTCGAGCGAAACCGGTAGCGATTTCATCTAAAATTAATAATACATCATACTCATCACAAAGCCGCCTAACCTGGCGTAAATATTCAGCACAATAAAACTTCATCCCACCTGCACCTTGAACTAACGGCTCAAGAATAACTGCTGCTATGTTTTTGTGATTCACTTTTATTGCGGAACGAAATTCTTGAATATATTCATCACGCCAATCTTCATCTTTTACACAAGTCGGGGATGAAACAAACAAATGTTCTGGCATAACACCTTGAAACATCGAATGCATTCCATTAACAGGATCGCAAACAGACATAGCGCCGAAAGTATCACCATGATAACCATTTCGAATGGTTAAAAATTTATTTTTATTTTTTTGTCCCTTTGAAAACCAATATTGCAAAGCCATTTTAAGTGCGACTTCAACTGAAACAGATCCAGAATCTGCAAGAAATACACAATCAAGTTCAACTACCGTCATGCTAATTAATTTCTTACAAAGATCAATCGCAGGCTGATGAGTTAAACCGCCAAACATAACATGAGACATTTTTTTTAATTGCGATTCAATCGCTGCGTTTAAAACAGGATGATTGTAACCATGGATTGCCGACCACCAAGATGACATCCCGTCTACGACTTTTTGTCCATTGGTAAGATTTAGATAAACCCCATCGGCTGACTCAACACCAAAAACAGGCGTTGGATGTTTCAAATTGGTATAAGGATGCCAAATATGCTGTGCATCAAATTGGAGATCGATCGCTTGCTTTGTCATTATTGTAGATCGTTAAGGCTAAAAAGGAAGAGACGAAAGAATAGAGTAATTTAAAGACTTAATCAATTACCTTAATGCTAAGATCATCTTGGATCATCAGTTTCATCGGGGTATTGGTTTGACTATTCTGGTAAGCCAAGTTTCCTAATCCAGGTCTTTCTCTTGAATCATAATATGTTGATACATAAACAGCTGTCGGAAAATCTTTTTCAAATTTAAAAACAATGGTTCGAAATCCCGTATCAACATCTGAGTAGCTGCCCGATGAATCACTGCTTCTGCTAGTATGATGTTTAACATAGATAGGTTGACCCTCAATGACATTATCTGGCGTAATATGTTCTGGTAAATTGATGATTTGTTTACCATAGGTTTCTGTGGGTCTGAGAGCTTGTGAGAAAAAAACGAGTATAAGCAAACCAAAGATAATAAAAATCGCTTTAACAACACCAAGCCCTAAACCTTTCAGCATAAGATCAAGCGCTTCCATCCCGGGTAAACTACCATCGAATGGCGTGTTTGGTAGCCCGACCGATACCGGATATGCGTAAAAATGTACCACGCCCATCAATGGGAACACAAAGGCAATTAACAACACCAAGGAAGATAACAAACTGCCGAAGGAAAAGCTTTTCACCGTTCCTCCTAATCGTTCAGTACCTTTATCGCGTTGAAAAATAGTCTCGGTAAAAATAGATGAAAAACTATAATTAAAACCACCAACGAAATCTAAATAAACCTTGGGTTCTGACGTTAAATCGTCAGGTGGGACAAATAGACTGCGAGTTTTTGTAACATCTCCAATATACACCAGCCGATGATTTTCACCTTGAAATGCCAAAGAACCAGCCTGAATAAGGTGGGCAAGCGTCGCAAAAACAGCCAAATAACTAAAGAACAAACCGATCAATAATGGTCCACCGTAGTTATAGTCTAGGGTATGACTTTCCTTAAACCACCAAACAACCACCTTGCTCAAACCAACGTGGTAAATCGCCCGCATGTAAAACTCTATGGCAACTAGCGGGCCAAATATCGTTAGCGCGTCTTTGATAAGGATGAAAAATGCAAGCATAGATCGCTGCTATCTAATCATTACCCATTGGTTGTCTTTGTTGAGGTAAAACATAAATTTATGAAAATGGAACAATCGGGCGGCGGGTTCGGTAAACAAAATTGGCTGAGTAAACTCGTTATCAACTATTCTTGCTAGTTTTCCGTTTCCGACAATATCAAGTCTCATATTATCCGTAAACAATTTAAAAAGCTTCAGTTTATCATCAACCATATCCATTCCGGTGCTAATTTTTTTATGCCCCTCTGTTTCACCACCAAGCGAATAAGCCACTGCGACTTCCTTTGCTCTTGCAGAGTAAAGATCAAAAATCGTCTTTTTATCTTGATTTTGCAATGCCTTATGGATCTTTTCATATTGAGCCATCAGTGAATTAAAGTTGTCGTCGCTATTTTCTATCGTTTTTCCGTCCTGCCATACCCACCTTGGAAAGGGTGACTTGATTTCGACTTCTTCTTTGACTAAAACTCTCCCTCTCGCTGAAATCTCTAATTTTGGATTCGACTTTGTTCCAGTAATAAAGTTCTCAGTTTCTATTGAATCGATACCATCAGTAGTCAGCTTTATAAGAATAGACGTAAGGTTTTGCTTACTTCCCTTTCCATCCTGTCTAAATAATACCGCTGAAACATAAGCCCCAGGCTCAAAATCCGAGCGAACAACTCCTTCAAAGTCCTTAGTAAATGAAGTCGATACACTTAGAGAGTTGTTCCCATCAAATATGGAATCTGGCGCGGGCACTTCTACTGTTGTTTGCCCACGTAACTCATCAAAATAAACAGGAACATCGTTTACTCTGATGTCAACGGCGACGTTGTGTAAATCGATATCAACTCCAAAATAGGGAGCTGCATTAAGTAAATTTGACATAATTAAACCCTTAATTATTAACAATATATATATTAGTTTTAAATTCATTTTTAACTGAACCTTTTTAGCCTAAAATTCGATCAAATACTTTCTATTACTCGGTGCAGGTGATTCAGTATCTGGCTCTGATTTCAACCATGTGAAAGAGGTAGTATCGGAATCTTCAAGCTTATCAGGGAACACATTTCCAAACTTACCTTGATTGGCAGCATTGGCTTGAACAGATTTTTCAAGTTTTTCGTATTTAGTGAAATAAATGGTAATGCCATTAAAGGTAAATTGCGAATACCAGAAAAATCCCTTACTGTCCTTTTCAATAATAGCTTTCCCTACAAACCCCGTTTTTATGCCTGCTCTGTAGTTTTTCTCATATTTAATGATCCAGACATGCCCTTTCACGCCTATAAGTCCCTCTAGCTGGATATCCATAGCAATTGCTTGTTCGGAACGAGTTTTACCGTTAGAGCGACCATTATTACCCGAGCTTTTAAAGCTGACACTAACTTTTGACGCTATACTAAATACCAGTTTAATATCAGCCTCTAAGCTAACAAAGCTTTCATCATTGCCAACGCCTTTCATCAATGCATCTAGCACGGCCGCAATGGGTGCACCTGCTCCAGTAGTGCGAACAGCATTTAGAATAACCGGAAACGCATCAAAACTGCCCTTCAAGCCGATCAAAGGATTCGCATTTATCGATAAATCGTAGGTAGTCACCACATAAGGAGTTGTTTTATCTTCCGATAATCCCGTAGTGTAATTAATGCTTAATTCAGGCCAAAACACTTCCAACTTAATCGGACCATATTCACTCATCTTATTTAAGAAGGTGTCAACTTTATCTCTAATCCACTCCAACCTTTTTAATACGGCATCAATACCTTTTTTATACTCTGCAGTTAACTTTCTTTTATCTTCATCATAACTGAACACTACGTGTCCTTTAAATCCACCCGAATTATCAGCAGGCACATTCGAACTTGCATTAGTTCTGTCTTCAGACATTGCTCCATCTGCTTGTGATTTTTTTGCAAGCGAATAACCAACTTGAATATCCCATTTGACCTTTGGGTATACATCCACGTTGATTGATGCAGACTTGAACCGTTCACAAGCACTAGCTGCAATTTTATAGGTCTTAGGCTTTAAAGAGGGCAACCACAAAAACTTGAGTGGATTTGTAACAGGAGCACAAGCCAGGTGGTAGACATTCTCTAAAGAGCCTTTCACCGTTTTCGCTGGCTTTGGCATAATTGAGGAACTAGCCGTAGGATGAGAACCACAAGGAGCATCTATTTGAACCGTTGCTTTTATTTTATCGAATCCTCTTGCAGCGGTTTCGCTGGCTACAACTTCCAAAGTTTGATTCGCCACCGAGTTACGAGTTATTTCCTTCCTCCGCCCACCATGAGCACAGGTCACAGTCAACTTCGTTAACTTACAAACAACTTCCTCTTCTTGGTCTTGATTTTGATCTTGATTATTCCCAGCGGCGGGACTCGCTTCTGGGTGAGGCGTATTATCTGCACTGGTATCCGTTGCTGGCTCCGAAGGTGCACCTTGGTCAGGAGAGGTCTTTAAGAAAGGCTCCTGGGAACAGACCAGCACCTCACTATTCATAATCGCTTCAGATAACACATCGTTCAACTGGGCGTAATCACCGCCACTTGGAAGATCTAGCGACTTAGTTAATTCGATCAACTCAGGTTTGGTCAAATTTAACTGGCTAATCAGAGCTAGCGCTGCCGTTTTATCACTTGCACTTTCAGCATTACTTGTATTGCCGAACAATGCACTGGAAGCAGGCATAAAGTGATAGCTAGTGCCAAATTGATTTTTGAACACGCTTTTTGTCTCGCCAGAGCTCGAAGGACTCACAGCTTTTACTTTGTAAGCTTGAATATCCCCTCGTACTAAACATCTTGCAATATACTGCTCAATCGATGCCCAAGGGTTTGAACTACGCCAGCCAGCATAATTAAGCGTTGAACCAAAATGGGTCAGGCTTCGCCAATGAGCCGTTGGAAGATTTAAAGTACGCACAAACTGGTAAGCTAGTCCGAGATCAGAAAACTTTTCAGGGCTTAGAGACTTAGGAAGGCTTCCGCTATTGCGAAGCCGAAAAGCATAGCGCTGACCATAACTCGTGGTTGTTATCTGTCTATTAAGCATCATTGGCAGTTTATCCTTATCATAACTATGTCGGAATTATACTCACCTCTAGAACCTAAATAAAGGTTCATTAATAGTAAATAATAGTCATATTCTAATTTTGTGATTGTTTGCTCAGTTCATTAGGAAGATATATGCCCATTATCATGCGCCTTGAATAATAATTCTAGATTAATCAGTTTTACGTCCAATTGATTAATCTAGGATAATGGGTATAAGTCATGTCACTGATGCTAAATTCTCGGGGGCGAATCTACCTATTGGATTTCACTTTAAGTAGCGATAAACCACTGTTAGAGCTTTTAAGTTTGTCTTTTAACTCAAGAAAGTCACTAAATGATAACGGTCTAGAATAGTAATAGCCTTGAAATGCATCACAACCTTGTTCACGTAAAAATTCGGCTTGATGTTGGTCTTCAACACCCTCGGCTATAACCTTAAGTTTAAGACCGTGAGCCATGGCAATAATCGCTCGTGTTATCGCTGTGTCTTCGTCGCTTTCTGGCAATCCAAAAACGAATGACTTATCTATTTTAAGTTTGCCGATAGGAAAAACCTTTAGGTAGTTCATTGATGAATATCCTGTACCAAAGTCATCGATAGCTATCGAGACTCCTAAAAGTCTTAATTGCTTAAGTTTTTTGATAACAAGATCAGTACTGTCCATTAGAACGCTTTCCGTTAGCTCGATTTCTAACTTGCGCGGGTCAAACCTTGACTCTTCTAATGCGTGGCTGACGATGTCATAAAAATCATCATCTTTGATTTGAACTCCCGAAATATTGATCGCGATGGTTATATCGTTTAATCCCGAATCTATGATCTGCTGACCTTGTAAACAAGCAGTTTCAATTAACCATTGGCCAATAGATAAAATCAAACTTGACTCTTCGGCGAGCGGAATAAATTCATCGGGTGGGATCATGCCCTTCTCAGGATGATGCCACCTCATTAACGCTTCAGCACCAATGATTTTTTCCTTTTTTGCATCGACTTGAGGCTGATAATAGAGTTCTAGTTGATTTAATTCAACCGCACGCCTTAGGTCGTTTGCAAGTTGATATTTCCTTGAGTATGCCTCGTTCATTTTTTTACTATAAAATTGAAAATTATTTTTTCCTAATAGTTTAGCCTCATACATAGCCATATCGGCGTTAACCAGGAGATCGTTGGCTGTTGTCGCATCGTCTGGACAAATACTGATCCCTATACTCACTCCGATAAAAAACTTATTCTCTTCAAAAACAAAAGGACTTGATAAAGCATCAATACATTTCTGCGCAATTAAAGATACGTTGTTTAGATTATCAAATCCTTGGATAACAATCGCGAATTCATCACCACCTATCCGACAAATATGATCGTTCTGTCTCAAAATATTGGATAACCTTGAAGATGCTTGCTCTAAAAGAATATCACCTACTTTATGCCCGAGAGTGTCGTTCACGGTTTTGAAATTATCTAAGTCTAAAAATAATAACACCATTTTTTGGCTGGTTGAATTTGCGATATCAACGGCATTTTTTAGATGTTTTTGAAAAAAGTGTCGATTAGGTAAATTGGTCGTGAGATCATAATAAGCCAGTTTATCGAGATGCTCTTCAGCCTTGTAACGCTCAGATAACTCGTGGGCAAGTTTTTTATCATTAAGCTGGATGTGCGCCAACATATTATTAAAATAAAGTGAGAGTGTGCCTATTTCATCCGTTGAAGAGTTGTTTACGCGAAGCGAGTAATCATTTTTTTCTATAACGGTATTCATTACTTTAGAGAGGTTGAATATTGGCCGTGTAATACTATTTTTTAGTTTCAACAATAGCAATGATGCCAACCCTAACCCAATTAGAGCCATAAAAATAATATAGATCAGATAGCTTATAATATATTCTTTCAGGTGTGATATATCTGCGCTAACAAACAAGTGACCTATTTTTTCATTATCAAAATTAATGTTTTGAATGAAGTTGATTTGATCATCCAGAAAAAAATTATGGTTAGACAAGTCACTAACGACGACTTCTAAGGTCTTATATTTTTCGACCATTAAATCAAGCCTATCCGATACTTCCGCACCATGTCTTGTATAGATTGCGAGAGGGGCATTTTTGTTATCAAAAATAACGGCTACTTGTATATCAGGTGACGCTGAAAAAGCCTCCAATGTTTCTTGTGCATCTTCCGCATCTTCGAATATCAAGGCCGCCGCTGTATTGCTGGCTACAATTTTCGATTGAACCTGTAGCGATTCTAAAATATCATTTCGGTTATCTATGTATTCACTTCCAAGAGCCATTATAACCGAAAACAAAAGCGCCGTTGCGGTTACTGACAAATTGATCAAAATCAATTTTTTCTGTAATGACAGCCCATTTAAATATTTTTTTAGGTTAATAAACGGCATCTTCAAATAACTTCTTTAGCCAGTCGTAAAAGTTTTGCGCTTATTTTTAAATCAGAACTTTTGGCAGCAGTATGGTTTACTTTAAAAGCCACCTTATTATCGGTAATATTTAATTCAATCATTACCCCATATTTAACTGCGTCATTCGCATCGGAGATCGTTAGAACATGCGTTTTGTTGAGTTTGGTTAATGCTCTTTCAAATAGATGTTGTTTAGGCGGAATGATGTTCAAAAACACTAAATGACAAGATCTTGCCTCTTCAATTATCTGGGTTCGTATTATTGTTATGGTTCGGTCATTTATTATTTTCCCAGCTAGCTTGTCTATTTCTAAACCAAAAGGATCTGTACCATAGATGCATATTTTTATTTCTTTAGAATCATCTGGCCAGCGAGTAAAACGAATAAAATTATGGATGAATTTTACTTTAACAATATATTCAGAAACGGTATCAGCGTTAGTTTTAGCAGGCATTGACGTTACAAAAACTAACATCACAAGAGACAGCAACCTACTTATGCTACGGTATTCATGTGAACGATTAAACATCAGCTCTAAAACGAATAAGTTGCTTTTAAACGGAAATTTCTACCGTCTTGAGTGATTTGTTCCTGAACATGCTCTTCAGAAGCTGGGTCAGCGTAGGTTTCGTCAAACAAATTATAAATACTGGCAGATAAAATTAAATCATCAATAATTTTGTCACTGGTTATGCTTAAGTTAGTAACTGAAAAGCCTGATACTCTAGTACCTTTTGGTGAAAGCCGCTCACCCATATACTGAGACTCGATAGCGCCGTCAATTTTTCGGTCAAAAAAGGGCTTTGATAAATTCATCTTCAACATATTTTGGGGGGAATTGGGAGGGATTTCGTTTGTCGCTTTATATTTCGCTTTTACATAGCTGTAACTGGTGCGTAATTTTAACCCTGTTTCCGCTACATATTCTGCTTCTATGTCTGCGCCTGTGGCTTTTACTTCATCAAGATTATCGAAAAACACATCTCCGCTTGTCGATTCGCTATTTAGCCCAATGAGGTTTTCAGTGGTATTTTCGTAGAACGATGCTGTTATCCGAAAATTATTTGTGACGAAATGCTCTACATCGAATTCATAAGATTGAATTTCTTCAGGCGCTAAATCTTGGCTTGGAAGAAATCCAAGCGCAGCTCCGTAATACAACTCGTATGCATTTGGATTTCGATATGCCCTACCATAAATTAGCTTTAATGTGGTTTCCGTTTGTAAGGAATAAATGAAAGCTAGGCGAGGGTTGATTATATTCTTTCTATTGACTGTATCAGTAATATCAAAGTGGTCGTAACGAAGACCCCCACTAAATAATAGTGATTCAGATATTCTAATTTCATCTTGAAAATAGAGTCCATACGAACTACTTGTTTGTTGGTCATCTAAATAACTTTCGAAAGGTTCAACGTCAAAATTAGCTTGATTTTGTTTTGTATTATCCTGAAATTCTATACCGACCGTCATTTTTTGGTTCTCAAAATATTCGGTTTGAAAACGTGACTCAAAGCTCAACCATTCAGCTGAAGTTTCGTCTCGATTAATCGTTAGAGGAGGATAATTATAAATGTAGTCACCGGTATACTCATATTTATGCAAGGATAAATGGCTATGTATATTTGAATCATTACCGATGATTTTTTTGTAGTTTATAGTTGCTATACTCCAGCTATCTTTAGTTTGACTTGGAGACAAGTTAAACTCTTGACCAAACGAAGCTGTTGGTATGCCTTTTATGCGCTCGTTAATTGCCGCTTTGAACCCCCAATTTTGATAGTTTAATTTTATCAATATATTCTGCGCGTCTTGATAATCTAGCCCTTCAGCTACACCAGAGTTTGTGGCGGGGTCGTCAAACTCTGGGAAATATTGGTCGCTGCCATCACTTTTATAACTCGATACCGAGAATAAGAATTCTATTTCATTTTCAAATATCTTACCTGATGTAAACCGAGCTTTACGACCATTTTCACTTGATATATCAACAGATATTTGAGAACCATCAATTGTATCAGCACTTTTGGTGATGATATTAATAACACCAAAAAATGCATTAGCTCCGTAAATAGATGAACCTGCACCAGAAGAAAACTCAATTCGTTGAATGAGATCTATATTTACTAAGCTATCAAAGTCTAAATCAAAACTATCATAGATATTTTCGTTCAGTCTTCGTCCATCGAGTAACAACAGTACCCGAGTGTTATAGTCTCCAGGTAATCCAAAACCTCGCACACCTATATAGCTATAGTTACGATCATAACTGGTGTATACACCAGGTATACTGTTGAGAATGTCTTTTAAGTGTCGATATCCAAATTTTCGGATATTTTCCGCAGTAATGACCGTTACTCTAGAAGGCGCTTCTGACATCTTTTGATTAAATTTGGACGCCGTAAATACTTCGATATCGAGTAATTGCTCTAATGATATGTCGTCAAATTCTTCAGCAGTGCAAATGTAACTGGTATTGACGAGTAAAATTACGAGAATGGCTAGTCTGCGTAGTAATATAAACACTCAGGAGTCTCCTTTACCAAAAAGCCTTAAACAACAATCAGCACAACACCCCCAATAGATAGATGCTTTTTAAAGTGTAGTCGAAATAATCAAGGAAGCTTACTTTTGAGGGAAGTAACCGGCATCTTGAATGAGAATTAGTATATATTTGTACCAATCAATGTATTTTAAGGTAAAATTGCGATATTAATTTTTCACATTACGTGAATAGATGGAAATAAAATGCTGCAATATCAAGCTCCAGACAATCTTTTAGAAGACAAAGTTATTTTAGTGACAGGTGCGAGTGACGGCATCGGTAAAGCGGTGGCAAAAGCCTACGCCAAGCATGGTGCGACCGTCATTTTGCATGGACGAAACGTCGAGAAGCTGGAGAAAGTATACGATGAGATCACTGATAATGACTACCCTCAGCCTGCCATATTAACTTTAGATCTTCAAAATGCAGCTCAGCATCAATACTTAAGTTTAGTCGAAACCATTCAATCTGAATTAGGACGTCTTGATGGTGTTTTACATAACGCGGCGATGATTAGTGAGCTTTCTCCGATTGAATTTATTGACGCAGATCTTTGGCATGAGATGATGCAAGTGAACATCAATTCGGTATTTATGTTGACTCAAGCGTGTTTACCTTTGTTAAAACAAGCGCCGGAGGCGTCGATCATTACCACTACATCAGGTGTTGCAAGGGCTGGGCGAGCTTTTTGGGGAGCTTATGCGGTTTCTAAGTTTGCGGTTGAAGGATTCACTCAAGTGTTAGCTGACGAATTAGAAAATACTAATATAAGAGTTAACGCCATTAACCCTGGTGCCACTCGCACAAAAATGAGAGCTACCGCTTACCCCGCTGAAGATGCCAGTCGTTTAGCTTCTCCGGATGAGCTGACAAATCTTTATCTCTATTTAATGGGGAAAGATAGTTTGTCTGTTCATGGGCAATCCATTGATGCTCAACCTAAATGATTTTAGACCCGCAAGCCTGTTCAACCTAGTTTTAACTACCCCATACATTAGGATACCCCAATAAATCGGCAACATAGTACCGTTCATACCTTCGATTAAAGCGCCGATTTATTGACTATTTTGAGATATTAGCTACAGTGTTATTTATAATGCCTTGTTTTTACTGTGTTTATGCGTATTGGCATAAGAATTGCTCTAACCATATCAGCAGTAGGCAGATGCAATAATCTGATTGTTAGAAACAGATCGTTAGCACTTCCATAAAATAGACATTAGGAAATGGTTAATTATGAATACTACTTCACCGGCCAAAGTTATAGGTTTAGATAGTTATCGAGACAACACCGATCATGGTGACGACTTTACCAGTATCGCCAAACTCGCGTTAAAGCTACAACAATCTATCGAGCTTTCCCTATTATTAAGAACCTTCTGTGAGGAGATCGCTAGTATGGTTCCTTGTGATTCGGTCAATTATGTTCATGACAATGAATTATTAAATTTTCAGACCGGAGAAACCAAAGCGCATCATTGCAAATATCAACTCGTTTTAGAAGGAGACAAACTTGGTGAAATCATTTGCACTAGAACAAAACCATTTAGCATTCGCGAAACCAACTTACTAGAGCGGTTACTGTCGCTACTGATTTATCCTCTTAGAAACGCCCTGTTATACAACAAGGCGATTGCTCAGGCGCGCAAAGACCCACTCACCGAAATATGTAATCGTGCAGCTTTTGATGAAGCCATCAGTAAAGAACTATCCTCTTATCAACGCCATCAAGCAGACTTTGCAATGATGATCATCGACATCGACCATTTTAAATTGGTGAATGATACTTACGGACATATTGCAGGTGACAAAGTTTTAAAATCTGTCGCGCAAATTATTCAAAATACTATTCGACGTTCTGATGAAGTTTTTCGTTACGGCGGTGAAGAATTTGTGGTGATTTTAAGCAACACCAACCAAGGCGGTGCTCGATTTATTGCAGAAAGAGTCAAAAAACAAATCGAACAATTAGTCGCTCATGTTGAGAATGATATTAGTGTAACGGCGAGTATCGGGATTTCATCCAGTGATATATTAAAAGACGCCTCTGAAATATTAGAGTACGCCGACAAAGCCTTATATCAAGCAAAAGATCAAGGCAGAAATAGAGTGGTTTGCAGCCCTTCATCTTTATCTTAACTGTTTTAGTTTGCAGATTAAAATTCAGCCTAACGCTGTTAATACTATTTGTGACATCATCGCGTGTTGAGCAATAAAATTAGAAGAGGCTTAAAAGTTCGGCTTGTGGTGATGTGACAGCATCTATAATTTGTCTGCATACGGTTCAGCTTGTGTAAAAACCTAGATCAATTGCAGACATTCACGCCCTGCATAAGTGGTGAGTTATTCTAGCTTGGTCTTTGTGTAAACAAAAAGCGAGATAGGTTCGCGAATCCATTTAATGCCTTGGCTAGGTGTCATGTCGCACATTTCTCGAAATTTTTTGTGGTGGAAAGCGCGCCCATGCAATGATAACAAGCAAGCCGAAGGCTGTATAGACCACAACAAAAACCCATTCAGGAGCGTCATAGTAAAGAAGACGTTCAAGCCAGTACTGAATAAAACTTCTATCATATTGCATTTCACCAGCTTGACCTCGAAGCCACATTTCAAGAGTTGTAAGAGGGCACAATATACCTACCCAAGACTGCGCTACAACTACCACAATTCCGACAAGGTGAACTACCCTAAACCACCAATTACGTATCCATAGCCACTGGCGAAACCCGCCCACAACAGTTAATAGCAGAGCAATTATAATAAAGACAACAAACAAAGAATGTAGAAGTAAAACTATATCAGAAAGGATTTGATATGAGATCTCCATACTCTAAACAGGCTCCTAATGCCTAGACAAACCGAGCGGCGGTCAACGACGTCGATAGCAAGAAAATGACAATTCGTGGTAGTCGTCTGCTCTCTAAATATGATTAACTTCCGAAATGGAGAGCCGCTGTTACGATTCCTCACTTTTCTGGGTTCTTGGGCACGTTCGTTTTATCTTCGGGTGGATCTTTTTCACCTTCTGCGGGGGGACGTGGGTTAGCTGTGGATGGAGGATCTGCGGGACCCACGTTAGTTCCTTTGCGAACGTCTCGCTCTTTGTCTTTTGGGTTCTTTTTCTCTTCAGCCATGAGTCAACTCCTTTCGTAGTGGTTTCAGTATAACATACTCAAAAAAACTTCCGTCTCAATGAGAGGTTTTGCAGTTCATCTGCAGCAACATTTGTTAGGTATTAGTCTCGTTTAGGCAGCCACTTAACGTTACTGTTTCTAATTCCCAAACCCTTCTTGAATTCGATAGGTAACTCAAGGTTTGGCTTTCCCAAGTGTCCTCTTTCTACAAATAGGTTATAACCGTCTTCCAGCTTTTCATATCTTACTGCAGACAACCAAATGATATCCCAATCACCAAGAAACTCCAGTTGATCAAGGTTTTCTGGATAGGAACCGTGCCTAGTGTTGTGCAATTCAATAATCGATATCGCAGAAACGAAATTTTGTTTCCCAAATTTCTCATCCATTTCGGGAATTTCGAAATCACATCCAGAGAGAAAAAAGACAATTAAAAGAGAGTGTATATATTTCATTCGAATTACCTGAAGCTTCGTCAAAAAGCGCTGCCGTTGGCGTCTTTTTTCGACAACTTGTATGTTGATGTTTCATAATCATTTTCGCTTAAAGAAATACTTTAAGATCGAGTCCAAGCTAATACACCTTCCTTAGCAAAACAAACACTCCACCATTTAAACCCTAATAAAAAGTCTCACCATTTTTAGCCATATCTATCAGCAATTTCGCTGGTTTAAATCTCTCTCCATATTTTTCTTGAAGAGAAGTTAATTGTGAAACAATCTTGTCGACACCTTGTGAGTCTACATATCGAAATGGTCCACCTAAGAAAGGCGGAAATCCCAACCCAAAAATTGCGCCTATATCACCATCTCTTGCTGAGGTTAAAATTCCTTCTTGTAGACACATAACAGATTCATTCACCATTTGTAATAAACAACGTTGCGAGATATCTTCTTCAGCCATCAAGTTACTTGGTGTGACACCTAATAATTTATACACCGAGGTATCCACTTCTTTCTTCCCTTTACCAAAAGATCTTTTGCTCTTGTAATTATAAAAACCTCGTTTATTTTTCTTTCCTTTACGATCATCTTCCTGCAACTTTTCAAATAATTGTGGCGGCAACATTCTATCGCCAAATGCTTCCGCTAATATTGGCGCAATTTTGGTTCCCACATCTATGCCAACTTCATCAAGCAATGTGATAGGACCCACAGGAAAGCCAGCATTTTTAAGTGCGTGATCGATTTTATCAACAGCGACACCTTCAGCTAAAATATGCCCTGCTTCATTAATAAATGGTGCCAGAATTCGGCTGGTATAAAAACCCGCTCCATCTTTCACCACAATCACGGTTTTACCTTGTTGTTTTCCAAATTCGACACAAGTTGCAATCACTTCATCCGAAGTTTTATCGGTTACCACTATTTCCAATAAAGGCATTTTTTCTACTGGCGAAAAATAATGCAGACCGATGATATTTTCAGGATATTTCGCGCCTTCTGCAATTTTACTGATAGGGATAGAGGAAGTA
>Ga0316205_10002476_pt1 | contig 19146 bp, 16 predicted proteins | sample 3monthpyrite_MG_FD_204941 | JGI IMG/M metagenome (GOLD analysis project Ga0316205, IMG submission 204941) | Microbial mat bacterial communities from mineral coupon in-situ incubated in ocean water Damariscotta River, Maine, United States -... | ecosystem: Environmental > Aquatic > Marine >... | reverse complement strand
AATCGCTTTTCGTTTCCCTAGCGGCCGAACAACTGCATATGTTTGATGCATCAGTCACTGTCGATAATATTATGGAAGACACTTCTGAATTTACCCTATTCGCTCGCTCTATCATCGAATTTTCCAAGTTCACCGAATCTCAGGCTAATGGACTGAACTTTTCATGGAAAATCTACCCCGAAGACCTGCATGGCACAGTTCCATTACCATCTATGCGAGACGGATTAGTAAGTCTATTTGAATGGTATCAATTCAAGTCGCCGCAGGTATACAACAACCCAGACACTTCCGTAGCAACTATCAAGCAGCTTTTAAAAAAACAGGAAGAGATTTACACCAATGCCTTTGGATATAAAGTCCCGCCCATGGTGGAGGAAATGCTCAATGGCTATGGTTATATGAACCTTCAAATGGGGCAACCAGACAAGGCCTTTTTGTTTTTTCAGACCAATATCGATTACTTTCCCAACAGTGCCAACGCATACGATTCTATGGCAGATTATTATGAATCGAAAGAAGACAAAGCCAAAGCACTCACTTTTGTCACCAAAGCATACGAACTATCTGGTAGTGAATATTATAAGGAAAGAATGCAGAAGTTAAGCGATAAAAAATAGTCTAAACGCAATGTTTTGACCACTGCTGTCTTCCGAAGACTTTGGCCGTATATCGCAAAAAATAGTATCTTGTATGGGTAGTTATAAGGCTATCCAATTCCCGCTGCATATCGACAGTCATGCCTTATGATTGAATCATATTATTTTCATGACTAAAACCAAGATACGATGAAAACCTCACCATTGAAATTCATTTTCAGCTTGTGCATTTTATTACAAGTGACATTTGCTGAAGCACAAATCGCAAAAGGAGCCTTAACTCAGGGGCAAAAGGTTACCAATGACATTGCTCCAACCGATGTCCATCAATACACTCTCAACTTAGAAAAAAATCAATTTGCCTTTATAAAGTTGATGCAGCAGGGTGTCGATATGAAGATAGAAACGTACGATTCCGAAGGAAAAAAAATACAAGGTTTTGATAGCCCAAATGGTAAACAAGGACTAGAGTTATTTACCATCACCTCAACGGTTGCAGGAGCCTATCGAATTGATGTGTCCGCCTTTGACAACGAGGAACCTGAAGGGAACTACTCCTTATGGGTTGAATTAATCAAACCCAAGGCAGTCACAATGAATGAGCAGGTTGACGAGCTTTTCACGGCATGGAGTAGCAACGATTCTCCTGGTGCCTCGGTAGCCGTAGTTAAAGACGGCGCCATTATTTACAAAAACGGTTATGGCATGGCCAACTTGGAATACGACATTCCCAATACCCCATCCACTATATTTCATGTGGCTTCGGTATCAAAACAGTTTACGGTATTTTCATTATTACTTCTTGAAAGTCAAGGGAAATTAAGCCTAGACGATGATATAAGAATGTACATTCCTGAAGTGCCAGAATTTGGACCAACCATCACATTAAGACATTTGGCAACGCATACAAGTGGAATGAGAGACCAATGGAACCTTTTAGCATTAGCAGGGTGGCGTTTGGATGATGTGATTACTACTGAACATGTTCTCAAATTGGTGAGTAAGCAAAAAGAACTCAATTTTAATCCTGGTGAAGAGCTGGTTTATTGCAATACCGGTTTTACGCTGTTAGCTGAAGTTGTAGCGCGCGTATCGGAAATGTCCTTTGCTGAATTTACCCAGGCCAACATTTTTACACCCCTAAAAATGACCAACACCTTATTCTATGACGATCACGAAAAAATTGTAAAGAATCGAGCCTACTCCTATCAATCGGCTAGCAATGGATTTAAGAAAAGTGTGCTTAGTTATGCAAATGTAGGCGCCACAAGTCTATTCACTACGGTGGAAGATTTGAGTTTATGGTCACTCAATTTCTCAAACCCAAAAGTTGGAAACACAGCCATCATCACTAAAATGAATACCAAGACGGTGTTAAATGATGGGAAGGAAGTTAGCGGTGCCAAGGGACAGTTTGTAGGTGAATACAAGGGTTTAAATGAAATCCAACACGGAGGAGCAGACGCTGGTTACCGAACTTATTTAACTCGTTTTCCAGATCAAAACTTCGCGGTGATTGTTTTTAGTAACTCGGCCAATTTTAATTCTGGTGGAATGGCCCATAAAATCGTGGACATCTATTTGAAAGACCTATTAGAAACAAAACCCAAAGAGGAACTAAAAGAGGAGCTAGTTTCGACAACGGAAGAAATCACTGTCGATCCAAGAATTTTACAATCCTATGTGGGCGACTACGAATTACAACCAGGTTTTATTATCACTGTTACTGAAGAAAATAGTGGATTATCTGTTCAAGCGACTGGGCAACCCAAGATAAGTACAGCAGCTGAGTCCAATTCAAAATTTAAATTAAAAGGCGTGGAAGCCGTAATTGAATTTCTTTCTAAAGACGATGGAACTATTGAAGCTTTAAAACTCAACCAAAACGGACGTATCATGGAAGCACCTAGAATGGCTTCATTTGACAAGTCGACGGTGGATTTATCACGCTACCAGGGTAGTTATTATAGCGACGAACTTTCCACCTATTACCACATTCATTTGGAAGGCGACACGCTGGTCGTAAAACACCAACGGCATAGCGATTTCAATTTAGAGTTAGTAAAAGAAGACACTTTTTCCTCTGGCACATGGTTTTTTGGTCAGATAGAGTTTGTGAAAACTGAGAGCAATGAAGTTCAAGGTTTTAAAGTGAACGCTGGGCGCGTGCGGAATTTATATTTTGTACGATCGGAGCATGAGAATTAAGATGAGGCACAGCTTTATGCATTTATCGAGCTTGCTAAGTATTGTCTGTCTATTGCTGGTTGTTGCCTGTGGAGAAACTAAACAAGCTAACAGCACAGTTATAGAACCCAAAAAAAATGAAGATTTACGTGCCGTTTTGGACACCATTTGGGATACAGAACAAACACCCATTCGACTAAGAGATTCGGCCATTGATAAGTTCGGGGCAGATTCGGAACAAGCCCAAAAATATCAGGCGATTTATGTAGCGAATCATATAATTAATGAAAGAAAGGTTCGTGAAATTCTGGATAACGGTAGTTGGCCCGAATTGGATGCCATTGGCGAACAAGGAAACTTGACCATTTGTAATGTAATTCAGCATGCAGACAATGACATTCGCATTCAATATTTGCCCATGATGAGACAGGCAGTAAAAGATAAAAAACTAGCCCCTCGGTTTTTGGTGAGAGCCGAAGATAGAATTGCCACCGAGCGAGGGGATCTTCAAATATATGGAGGGCAAATGAAATACTATCCCGAGACCAAAAGTTTCAATCTTTGGCCGGTGTACGATCCCGCAAACATAGACAAAAGACGGGCAGAAATTGGACTGGAGCCCATAGCCGAATTTCTGAAGAACAGGTTTAACTTCGAATGGAATCTTGAAGAGCAAATCAAGCGATCAAAATCTTTTGAAAAAGAACGAGAAAACAAACAGAACTAACATATGAACTTTGTTGAAAACCCAATCTATGTTCTTTGCGTTTTATGCCTCATGGTTATTGCAGCGCATTACGTAGCCAAAACTAAATTGGGAGGGAAATTTGGTGTGGCCTTATTGGTCATCGTTTTTACGGCTTTGGTTGCCAACTTTAAGCTAATCCCATCCGCCTCGAATTCCATTCCTTTGTATTCGGGAATTTTCACCTACCTCGCTCCTATTTCCATTTTCTATCTCCTACTTGAAGTAAATCTAAAATCCATTCGAAAAGCAGGAACACCAATGATTGTGTTATTCCTAATTGGATCCTTGGCGACAACAGTGGGCATTTTAGCTGCATGGTGGTTGCTGTCTCCTGAGCAAGTCCTTGGAGAGGATGGAAAAATTATTGCTGGAATGCTCACTGGAACCTACACCGGAGGTAGTGTAAATTTCAACGCCGTAGCACTGGAATACGACTTCCAAGATCGAGGTGTTTTATATGCTGGGACTATTGCTGTGGACAATGTGGTGACCACCATTTGGATTATAATTACGCTAGCAATTCCCACTGTATTGCGGTTATTTTGGAAAGACAAAAGAGTACAAGTTTCTTCGGAAGAAAATAAGGTAGAAGACAAAGAAGGAATCAATATGAAATCACTAGTCTGGCTCATATTCCTTGGACTCGGCGCCTATTTTATTTCTGAATTAATTTCAGAAGTACTACCAAAAATACCATCCATCCTAACACTAACTACCATCGGAATTATACTTGCCCAAACCAAATTTGTATCCAATTTAAAGGGCAGTCATACCCTAGGATTATACTTGGTATATATTTTTCTAGCAGTGATTGGTGCCTATTGCGAGTTAAGTGCTGTAGTCGAATTAAAAGAAGTAGGGTTAACACTATTGTTATTCGCATCCATCGCGGTCTTGTTGCACGGAGTCATCATCATTTTACTAGGAAGTTTGGCCTTCAAGGACTGGGAAATGATTTCGATTGCTAGTCAGGCAAATGTTGGTGGCGGTACTACGGCCATTGCACTGGCAGAAACATTCAAAAGAAAAGAATTAATACTCCCCGCCATATTAGTCGGGACCTTAGGTAATGCTTTGGGTACTTATTTAGGGTTTCTGGTGGTTCAGATACTTTGAAAAGTGAGGTAACTTAAGATGGCTACTTCAAAAAAAGAAGGGGTTCCATTTCTATAAAGAAATAACTAACTTTGATTATCACTTACATCCTCTAAAAACTAATTATGTACACAAGAAGGACCTATTCCACTTTACAAATGACCATATGGACTCGCTTTGAGACCTTACTATTTTTAGTCATCATAGTCGCTAGTGTTTCTGCCTATTATTTTCTTGAATTGAGCTGGTTAAAATTTCCGTGGACACCCTTGGCACTCATAGGTACTGCTGTGGCATTTGTCATAGGTTTTCAAAATAACGCGGCGTATGGGAGAATCTGGGAAGCCAGAAAAATTTGGGGCGGTATCGTAAATACATCGAGAACCTTTGGAATGTATGTGCAAGATATGGTTAATAACGACTATGCCTCCACATCTGTATCAGAAGAGGAACTTCAACAGGAAATCAAGAACCTTACCTATCGACATATTGCTTGGATGACGGCGCTACGGTATTCTATGAGAGCACCAAAACCTTGGGAAACTACGTCAAATCATCGCACCAACCAAGAATGGGATATACTACCTCCAGAGCGTACTTCCACCTTGGAAGAAGACCTCAAAGGGTATATTTCTGAAAGCGATTTTGAATATATCATGAGTAAAGGAAACAAACAAGCGGCACTACTTTATCTTCAATCGCACCATCTTAAAAAATTACAAGGCAAAGGTCTTATTTGGGAATTCTCGTTTCTAGAATTAGAAGGTATTATGGAAGAGCTATTTACGTTGCAAGGAAAGAGTGAGCGTATCAAAAACTTTCCCTATCCAAGACATTTTGCCACTTTGAATCACTTTTTTATGTGGATTTTTGTACTGCTACTTCCCTTGGCCATCGTCCCACAATTTGCAGAGATCGGACTCGAATTTGCAGATAAAATGCCTATCATGAGTGATCTATTTGTTTGGTTCTCCGTTCCTTTTTACGTTATCGTAGCCTGGATTTTTCATACCATGGAGCGGATTGGAAGAACGGGTGAGAATCCTTTTGAAGGAACTGCCAACGACGTACCAATTTCAACTATTGCAAGAGGCATTGAAATTGACCTACGACAAAATTTAGGTGAAGCTACCGAAGACATTCCAGAGCAGTTTCCTGTTCGGCATCATACTCAGTTTTAAATATTGAATGAAACATTAGGGTAAATTCGCACTACAACTAACGCTCCGGATTATTAATAATCACCAAGGCAGCAATAACGCCAGGCACCCAGCCGCAAATAGTAAGGATTAAGACAATGACGATGGAACCGCAACCTTTGTCGATAACAGCAAGGGGCGGAAATAAAATAGATAGGAGGACTCTCCAGATACTCATGTGATTTAATTTTTTGATTGATTCAATATATAAGTCGGTAGTTTTTGCTTTTGTTACAAACGTGATTCTTGTATATTTGTTTTCAATGCCAATGAAATTGAAACGATTAATACAAACCTGCTTGTTATTGCTCCCATCCTTTTTGATGGCGCAGTATCAATTTACGGGCGTGGTTAATTTGGACAACCTCGACGGTAAGATCTACCTTTCTGTTGTTGAAGATTACCGAAAAATATCTGGCGTACACCCCGAACAGATTTTGAATCAAACCACGGCAGACTCGACGGGGTATTTCAGTTTCACTGGGAACAACCTCCCTTCAGAAAATAAAATATATCGCATTCATATTGACAATTGTAGCGAGGCCGATCAGAAAATTTCCCACTTTACGGGCCATTGTCCCAATAGCAAAGAAGTAGTTTTTGTCGCCAATAACACCACTACCCTTTCGCTTCCATTTTCTTTTGAGGATCAAATGTTTTGTCAAGTGGTTTCGTCCCATGAAAAAGCTAACAGTTTTTTAAAGATTGATTCCCTGAAAAACGATATGCGTTTCGCCTTTGGAACCTATCGCAGTGAAGCAAATCGAAAGCTTAATTCAAAAAAATGGTTCAGTATTTTACAGCAATATGGCGAGCAATTGCAAGAGCCATTAGCCGAATTGTACAGCTTTGCCTTCTTTAGCGACCGCAGTAGCGATTTGTACGGCTACTACCTCGAAGACTTAAAGGAGAATCCCTATTACGACAACTTACTGGCCCGTCTCAAAGCAAAGTACCCAGACACCCAATATGTAAAACAATACGCTGCCGAACTCGAGTCGGACCGGCATTTGGTAGCTACGCAAGCACAGGCACAACTACCGTGGTGGGCCTATCTCACTGGTGGAATTGCGCTACTTTCTATTTTAGGTAACTTTTACTTCTTCGGAAAAGTGAAAAAGATGAAAAACGCTGGAGCTGCAAAGCAGTCTTTGACGCAACAAGAAAATAAAATATTGGACCTTATTCTTCAGGATAAAACCAATAAAGAAATTGCCTCCGATATGTTTGTGAGCGTGAGCACAGTAAAAACGCACATCAACAATTTGTACAAAAAACTACAGGTAGGTTCTCGCGACGAAGTTAAGTCGCTTTATTCTAGCTAATTACATTTAATTCAACCCTGGACTAGTCCCCTTTTCCAACCTAATTTTTTATTTTTTCTTCGGAAGGATATGCATCTTCGAACCATCAATTTAAAAATGAACCAAAGATGAAAAATGTCCTTTTAATTGCCCTTGCCTTAGTGCTCACGAGCCCAATCGCTTTGGCACAATCACTGAATAAAGAAATTAATTCTAGCGGAAAATCACCTTCTCTACTCGGGAAAATTAACAAAGAAGGGCTCTCTGGCGACAATTATGAAAGTTGGTTTATCAAAAACTACGATAGCTACTCGCCCAATCAAAACAGTATTGACAGTTTGGAATCGCATTTACCAAAGTACACCATAACGGCATTTATGGGAACATGGTGTGGGGACAGCAAACGAGTGGTTCCTGAATTCTACAGGGTATTGAATGAGGCTAACTTCCCATTGGAACGATTGACCATGGTGGCGGTGAGTCGAGATCGAGAAACCTACAAACAAAGTCCCGGAGGTGAGCATGAAGGATTGAACATTCACAGAGTACCGACATTTATTATTTATAAGAATGGAAAAGAAGTGAATCGCATTGTCGAAAAGCCCGTGACGAGCTTGGAAGAAGACCTGCAGCATATTATTCAGAAAAACTACACCTCCAACTACCACGGTGTGACCCTAGTAAACGAATTACTTACCGAAATAGACACTCGTTCTTTCAACAAAAAACAAAAACGCCTATTACCCGAATTAAAAAAACAAATTAAAGGCACACGAGAGTTAAACACTTACGCAAGCGTTTTATTTTCAGCTTATAAAAAAGAAGAATCCATCATCGCTGCACGCCTAAACACCTTGCTTTATCCAGAAGAGGCAAGTACATACACAAGTTTGGCCAATAAGCTTGCGATGACCGATAAGAATGAAGAAGCGCTTGAAAACTATGAAAAAGCACTGTCCCTAGATCCCGATAACAAGCAGGCTAAAACAGGTATCGAATCTCTCAAGACCACCAATTAGCCGTACATCACGAATAGCCACAACTTGTCTCACACAAAAACCGGGTGTGTAATTGATAAACCCACCGATTGTATTTATCTTTGCAGCCGCACTTTGAAGCACAGCGCTTTGGAGTGCGGTTAAATTTAAACACAGTCTATGCAACTTTCTGAACAGGAACTCGTACGAAGAGAAAAGCTCACCCAATTACGCAATTTGGGGATTAACCCATATCCCGCCGATTTATACCCAGTGGATGCTACATCCCAGGATATTAAGGACGCATTCGTAGAAGGTAAGAAGGTGACTATTGCCGGTCGATTGATGTCGCGCCGTATCCAAGGAAAAGCTTCTTTTGCAGAGTTACAGGATTCAGAAGGTCGTATTCAGGTGTATTTTAACCGTGATGAAATTTGCGTAGGTGAAGATAAAACACAGTATAATGAGGTCTATAAAAAACTTCTTGATATTGGAGACTTTATTGGAATCGAAGGTGAATTATTTACCACGCAGGTAGGTGAGAAAACGGTGATGGTGAAAGCATTTAAACTACTTTCCAAAGCCTTAAAACCCTTGCCGCAACCAAGAGTAGATTCGGATGGCAAAATTCACGACGAATTCAACGACCCCGAATTGCGTTACCGCCAACGGTACGTAGATCTAGTTGTAAATCCGCAGGTAAAAGATGTTTTTGTAAAACGAACCAAGTTATTCAATGCCATGCGCTCTTTCTTGAGTGGAAAAGGATATTTTGAGGTGGAGACTCCTATCCTGCAACCCATCCCAGGAGGTGCTGCCGCCCGACCTTTTAAGACCCATCATAATTCCTTAGACATTCCATTATACATGAGAATTGCCAATGAATTATATCTTAAGAGATTGATCGTTGGTGGTTTCGATGCGGTTTATGAATTTGCCAAGGATTTCAGAAATGAAGGAATGGATAGAACTCATAATCCTGAATTCACCCAGATGGAGATCTATGTAGCGTACAAGGATTATAACTGGATGATGGACTTCTGTGAGCAATTACTTGAGTTTTGTGCTACCGGAGTGAATGGAACATCCAAAGCAACTTTTGGAGAGCATCGTATCGATTTTAAAGCTCCCTATCCTAGAGTTACGATGGCTGGAGCTATTCTAACGCATACCGGATTTGATATTAGTGGTAAATCTGAAAACGAATTACGACAAGCAGCGCAAGATTTAGGTGTGGAAGTGGATGAAACAATGGGGAAAGGAAAGATTATCGATGAGATCTTTGGAGAGAAGTGTGAATCGCATTTCATTCAGCCCACTTTCATTACCGACTATCCGAAAGAAATGAGTCCTTTATGTAAAGAGCACCGTGATGACCCTGAACTTACGGAACGATTTGAGTTAATCGTTTGCGGAAAGGAACTCGCCAATGCCTATAGTGAATTGAACGACCCGATCGATCAACGTGAGCGGTTTGAAGAACAAGTGAGGCTAGCCCAGCGTGGAGATGATGAAGCTACCGAATTCATTGACCATGATTTCTTAAGAGCCTTAGAATACGGAATGCCACCCACCAGTGGAATGGGTATTGGAATGGACCGATTGATCATGTTCCTTACTAATAATGCCTCCATTCAGGAAGTGTTGTTCTTCCCTCAGATGAGGCCGGAGAAAGTAACGGTTGCTATGACCGATGAAGAGAAAGCTGTACTAGCTATTCTGAAATCAAACTCGCCTATCGATTTAAATGAATTAAAATCGCAATCGGGCTTGTCTAACAAGAAATGGGACAAAACCATCAAAGGCTTGACAAAGCATGGTGTGGCTAAAGTGAACAAAACCGATGATGGCTTGATTGTTGAAGTAGTTTAACTTAAAATTTTTGATATCAACCTTAAGGTAATGGCCTCTTATTGAGGCCATTTTTTGTGCCTTCCAAAATTTTTCAATGCGCTATTGAAATGATTGACTGACCATTACGACCATAAAGGTGTTAATCATTAAAAACCAATTGCACTATGAAATCTTTGAGTGAAAAAGACATTATTATTTTTGACGGCGAGTGCAACTTGTGCAACGGCGTTGTAGGTTGGCTACTAAAATTTGCGCCCAAAGACCTATTTAGCTTTGTGGCTTTTCAATCACCACAGGGACAAGCGTTGCTCAAAACACATGGATTCCCTACTCAACAATTGGATACTGTGATTTTAATTGACGACCTAGGCATACATACCCATTCTGATGGTTTTTTACAATTAATCTCTAAAATTCCAAAATGGAAACGTGTGGCCGCCTTATTAGCCTTTATCCCGCGTATGATTAGAGACAGTTTTTACAAATTAGCCTCCAGAAACCGAGTAAAATGGTTTGGTAACTCCCAAAGTTGTACAGTGGGATTTTAATCAATCACCAAGACAAGAACCTTTCAAACTGATTTATAAAATAAGAACTGCACTCCAGCGGTTCTTATTTATTTGTAATTTTTGAGAAAGTCTCCCCTTGATATTTCCGTCTTTATAGATGGGATGTTTGGGGGATTTTTATTTTATATACTGGGAAATGGGGCAAAACATTAAAGGTTTGACAAAACATGGTGTGGCTAAAGTGAACAAGACCGATGATGGCTTGTTTGTTGAAGTAGCATAGGGTGAAATTGCATATCTGAACTTAATTCAGAATCTAAAATGAAAGGGTTTACTTTACTGTAGATCCTTTTTTTTTCGGATTAAAAAAAGAAAAAGGTAGGGTAAATTCAAGCTAAGCTGTTTAACATTTATAACCAAATCTTAAACAAATGAAAAATTACACTCTTTTAGTTCTATCCCTTTTTACATTCAGCCTGTGTTCGGCTCAAATTGATTTTACACTGGCCGATCCGCAACCGGACCTAATTGAAGTGTATGCAGGTTCCTTTGCCAGTGGCGACATCGATGGAGACGGAGACCAAGACCTACTCATGGCCGGTCAGGATCCGGGAAGGAGAACATCCCTCTATTTGAACGAAGGGAACGGAGTCTTTGCTGAAGTGGCGGTAATTCCCTTTCCCAGAGCCTCTAGCACGGTCACATTCTTCGAAGATTTAGATGCAGACGGTGATTTGGATCTATTCTTTTCCGGAAATGGATTCAGTATAGGAGAATTCACACATATCTACCTGAATGATGGTTTGGGCGAATTCACACAACTCGCCAACCCATCGCTACCTGAGTTTCTAGGAAGTGGCGCAGCCATCGAGGATGTAGATAGCGACGGTGATTTAGACATCCTGATTTCCGCAATGGATGCGAACGATGATTTTGTTGCCGATGTGTATCTCAATGATGGGAATGCAAATTTCACTCCATCGGGGAACACAGATTTCACTCCTGTAAAATCCGCCTCTATCGCATTCATCGATGTTGAGAATGACGGTGATGCCGATGTTATTATTTCAGGGATCCAGGAGAATGATGCTGCTTCCACAATACTTTATTTGAATGATGGTTCAGGAAGTTACAGTTTGGATACCAACTCAGTTTTCGAGCAACTTAATGCAGACGATGTTGATGTTGCTGATACTGATAATGATGGCGACCTTGATATTTTAATGTCTGGTACGGCAGTCGGTTTAGGTGTCCGCACCATTCTATATATAAACGACGGAAATGGTGAATTCAACGAACTAACTACGGCTGGTCTACAAGAGACCTTTGCAGGTACAAACGCCATTGCAGATCTGGACAATGATGGTGATCAGGATATCGTGATAATCGGTTCTCAAGAAGGCGGACTACCCAATATCTTCAATATCGTCTATGAGAATCTGGGCAATAATGAATTCGACGCAGTCGATACCATTGGAGGAGAATACATTGCGGCCTGTGTAGTCGATGACTTTAATGGAGATGGTCTTCCAGATATTATTATCCAAGGATTCGTAGACAGAACCAATGTATATTGGAACAACACTCCAGTACTTGGCACTCCAGACGAGCGAACTGAAATTCAGCTGACGATTTACCCCAATCCTTTCAAAAACACGCTACAAGTTAATGCTTCTGAAGTGATACAGAGCGTTACACTATTTAACGTACAAGGCCAAAAAGTGTTTTCACGCCAAGGAACTAGTAACAACATGGAACTAGATATAAACCAACTACAAGCAGGCAACTATTTTGTGCAAGTACAATCACAGGGAAACATTGAAACAAAGAAACTAATCAAAATGTAACCCTAACCAAATTGTACTTCTGAACTTGATTCAGAATCAAATCTATACGAAAGGATTTACGTAACAGTAGATCCTTTTTTTATACCCGGTAAAGTTGAATGGACAGAGACCGTGCTATTTGTGAAAATATCGAAATAATTTAATAGAGTTTTATTTCCGTAAAATAGAACTACGTATTTATGCGTATTTCAAAATACACGATCCGGGCTTACATTTGATAGCAGGGATTCTGTCTATGTATATGGCAAATTAAATACGTTCTTTCTGCAAAAAATAAATAATCTGATAGTGGAGTATTTAATAAGTTGCAAACAAGAGCATCCAGCAACACTCTCTGCGCCATGAAATCAACAATTTTTAATAAAACCAATTATCATGAATAATCTAAGTTTTGACCACGTACATTATCGTTCCTCCAATTTGGATGTAAGCCGAAAATTCTATCTTGAAGTTATGGAAGCAACTGAACTTCCATCTTTAGAATTAGGAGATAACCTAAATCTCCAATTTGCACTGGGAGGTGTAATACTCCTCTTCGTTTTATCTACTGAAAAACCTATTCCAGCGCCTGTTCCAGCTGGTGACCGACTTGGCGTATACCATATTGCTTTTTTAGTCGATGACTGTGATGTTGCGACCAAATACTACGTTGGGCGGGGCGCTAAAGTAGCTATAGCTCCTTTTGATGCTTCAGACACTATTAGAGCATCATTCCTAACTGCACCAGATGGTATGTTGGTCGAACTGAAACAGATTATTTCTGGTAATGCCTTATAGAGCGCATATGTTCATCGGTTATAAACGGATCTATGGAAAAAATCCTTGTATCTCGATTTAATATTCAAATAGAAAAAAACCGCCTTTATGGAACTCCATTTTTACCTCAAAACCGTTGAGCCAAGAAGAAGAATTATTAACTTATTTGATCATTATTTCTACGGCTTCAAAAGGAATTTCTAGGGTGGCAATAACTTCCATATTATAATTTAAAAATGCGATGCCATGTTTGAATTCCAAAGCAATATTTTGATAATTGTAGCCTAACACAATTACTTCTTCAGTTTGGTTATTAATAGAAGTAGTTGAAGTTTGAATGAATTGGCCACTACCCTCCATCGCAACATCAAATTCATTCAAATCAAAAAGTATATTCACACCCTCCGTTAAATCATAAATGGCAGGCCCCCTTACATATTGAGATGGCTGTCCATAAGTGAATGGAAAAGTGAGTTGATCTCCTTTTAAACTACTCTCAAAAATTTGAAAGGAACTATAAATAGATTCGGGGGTTTGCGATGAGTTACTAATTGAGCCGTTTGCACAATTGAATATTTGATATTCGTTTTCACCAAATAGGTAAATATCGTCGTCCACCATGGTAAAATGCCTTTTTGTCGCTACGTTTAATACTGTTGGCGTAAGCGGACTATTTAAGTCCAATATTTTCATTGTCAATGCATCGGAAACATCTCTGTAGAGGCCAAAAAACTTGCCATCCCGCGCAAATCTAGTGCCAGAAAAGTAAGGATTAAAAGGGCCTCCATCAGCAAAATAAACATCTTCCGAGGAAGTCCCGTTTGTAATATCATAAATTCGAACAAACCATTTATCACCATTGTTGCCTTTGTAATCCTGAAAAAAAGTGATTAAGTAATTGCTATCTCCGAAATTTCTGATTCCAGTTTTATTGGAAGGAGAAATAAAATAATTTGTGAACGTTTGGTTCAAACCTGTTTTCAAATTTCGCCGCCAAGAAATAGCTTCATTGAAATCCTTAAATAGCATCAAATATCCGTTATCTACATTATACTTTGGTCTTCCTTGAAACCCAAAAGCTTGATTAAGGTTAGTTGTAGCCACAATATTCCCATTGGCGTTGATATCGTATAGCATATACTCCTCGCTATCATTCTCAGTGAGTACCGCAATACTAAAATTAACTTCCGTAGCACCTTCCCCAGACACAGGACCACCACCCATATCATCGCCTGTATCATCCATTTCACCGGGTTCATCATTGGAACTGGTGCAAGCAAATATTGAAGCCATTATTAATAAGAAAATAAACCTTTTCATAATACAAATTTCAGAAACCAAAGATAGAATTTAAATCATGAAAAGAGCCAACATCCACCTTCTGATGCCCTAACTTGGGCCATGAATTACATTTTTTTAGGTCATATTTATCTTATCTTTGAGAAAGCCTCCCAAACTCCATAGCAACTATTTAATAGAGGTTTTTTTGGCTTTTACATTTAATTAAAATAGCATCTTATGAGCGAGCTTAAAAAAGAAGATATTAGCCAAGAGGTCTTTGACCTATATGACGATTATGCCCACAATAAAATTGGAAGACGTCAATTTGTGGAAAAACTTTCCATGTATGCCGCTGGAAGTGTAACGGTGGGGGCGCTTTTAAGTTTTATGTCACCTAACTATAAAGACACCGTTGTAGCGCCGAAAGACCATCCCAACCTTACATCAGATTATATCACCTACGATTCTCCAAAGGGAGGCGGCCTTATAAAAGGATTACTTTCTTCACCTACAGACCTGAGTTCAAAAGTACCGGGGGTCATCGTTGTACACGAAAACAGAGGGCTCAACCCGTATATTGAAGATGTGGGTCGACGTGCTGCGCTGGATGGTTTTATTAGTCTTGCACCGGATGCCCTTACTCCCTTAGGAGGCTATCCTGGAAATGACGATGATGGTAGAACGCTACAAAGAAAACGTGACCGCAACGAAATGCTTGAAGACTTTATAGCGGCCTTCAACTATCTCAAAACACACCCAAATTGTAATGGTAAAGTGGGTGTCGTTGGGTTTTGTTTTGGGGGTTGGATTTCTAATATGATGGCTGTAAAATTGCCAGATCTTTCGGCAGCGGTTCCGTATTACGGCAGACAACCCTCAGCCGAAGATGCAGCTCAAATTAAAGCTCCTTTGTTAATTCATTATGCCGACTTAGACACACGCGTCAATGCTGGTTGGCCCGATTATGAAGCGGTCTTGAAAGCCAATAATATAGCGCATACCGCTCATTTTTATCCAAATGTAAATCACGGATTTCATAACAACACGACACCACGTTACGATGAATCCGCAGCCAATTTATCTTGGACGCGAACCATTGCTTTTTTCAAAGAGAAACTGGTTTAGAATAAACAGCCCTAACATACAATGAACAATCAACTCAATCAAGAACAACCAAACAACCCTTTACATGGTATAAAGCTGGCAGATATGCTCGAACAGCTCGTGGAACGCCATGGATGGGAAAAACTTGGATCCAAAATCAACATCAATTGTTTTAACAATGATCCATCTATTAAATCGAGTCTAAAGTTTTTAAGACGAACCCCATGGGCAAGAACACAAGTGGAGCAACTTTATCTTAAAATGATTCAAAAATAATTCCCTAACTTGTTACAATAGGAGGCAATCAACCTGAAAATCAACAAAGTGAGCACTCACATCCACAAAAAACATGAAGACAAAAGCCCATCGGTAACGAAGGCGGTGTCTCCGAAGCAATCTAGCGACATGACGGATTTCCAATTTGTGGACAATAGACCAGAAACTACGCAATTAATGGGGTTGCAAGACGCGGCAAATAATAGCGAAACAGTATTGCAATTAAAAAAATTACAAGCTGACACCCTCAATGTTGTGGGAGAGCATCACACGGAGAGCGATAATCGCCGTGTATTGGAAAAATCAATAGCTACTAAGGAAGTGGGTGGAGAATATTGGACCGAAAGTGAGTTTCGCATTAGAAGCCAGAAAAACAAAGAGGTTTACACTAAAGGAGACGACGACGACCCAAGGGCCTTTGGCGATCCCATAATTTTAAGGATGGTTGAGAGTTTACGATATGTTGAAGATGCCAAATCGGATTTCAAAAAATATTGGAAGGCTTGGATAAAAGGAAATGAAAAAGAAGACGAATTGGCTCACATAAAAAGCGAGTTACAAAAGATATTAGTGGTTTGCAAAACACATTTAAATGAAGCTAACAGACTATTGGGTCAAGCTAAAAAAAATGAAGAAAGTATAGGATATAATGAAAGTCAGAATTTCCATATGGGGCAAATTGAAAAAAACATTGGTAAAACGAAGTCCTACTTTCTAGATATCGTGGAAGTATGGAAGGCAAAGGACCTAGGAAATCTCATTGCTACTAATTATTTAAAACTATTCAAAAAATTTAGTTACGATATAGATATACTTTGCATATCTGCCCCCTATATTGGTGGAAAAGACCTTGACGCCACAAGCAATATGCGATCGGATGCCATGGATGTCGGGGCAGAAAAAGGGAAAGATCAAGTGGGAGTCTGGAAGATTGGTTATAATCATGTAGCGGACATTAAAGCGAAAATGGTAGAAGATGAAGTAAAAAATTACGAACTCATAAATCGGGAGGAATTTAATGATGAATATAAAGAGCTCCCCATCTTAGTTGATGGCAAAATGACACCGCAAAAGTAATTAATCAAACATCTTCTTGAGAAAAATATTCTTCATAACACTTACCCTGCTTTCACTGCAAAGCATAGCACAAGAAAAAGCTATAATGTTTACTTCGGAATTGGCTCCGTTTACCATTCAGTGTGAATATATTGGACGGTCCATGCTGGATAAAAATGAGGCTACCGATCTTTCCAAATGGTATGAGGGTTCCAATTTGGAAAAATTGACCGCTAGTATTAGAGAAATTGAACGTGACATCAACCAATCCAATTTGGAGATTACCTATCGATTGTCACTGATACGCAAGAATTCACCTATTTATCTGTTCCATTTTCATGCGAAAGATGCAGCGATTGAATTCGGACAAGTATTTATTTACTTCGAAGACGATGGTAACACAATGGTCGATGACTATAAATTGCTCACAAAAATTCAGTTTGAAAAAATTGATTCAGAAATAAAAAACAATCCTAAATTTAAAAACATTCCTCCCCCGCCTCCGCCACCACCGCTATTAAAAAAGAAAAACGATTGACAAGCTTCAACGTTTGAACAGAATAACTTCTCTTCAATTGAAGGTTAAAAACACAGGGCTTTCCAGATTCACTTCTTCAGAAGAAACCTATAAATTAAAAATAATGTTAATTCATATTCATTTAATTGATATATCAACTATATTTGTATCAAATTTATTAAAACATGGATATTGATCTTCCTTCGGAAACTGTTTTTCATACGATTGAAAGTACCATTAAAGAATACCGAAAATTCTCTCAGAAGAACATTTCGTCAGTCATAGAAGACATGACCATCGATCAAGGCATGGTTTTATTGTTTCTAAATAAATACCCCGAACTCACGCAAAAGGAAATTGCCGTGTTGGTATTTCGAGATAACGCCTCCATGACACGAATGATCAACACCATGGTTCAGAAAAAATACCTCTCTAGGTCCATGAACAATCAAGATCGAAGACGCTATAAACTAGAAATCACCAAAAAGGGAAAGGAAGTACTTAACCTCCTCCCCTCCATCATTCAAAACAATCGAACAGCATCACTAGCTGGCATCACAAAAAACGAACTCAGTCAATTAGGAACTATCCTAAACAAAATCAAATCGAACATTATTAAAAATTAATTACCATGAAAAATTTCATCACTTGGGCACTTGCAGCGTTAACCATTTTCCTAATTCAATCTACGAATGCTGTTGCACAAGAAGTAGACCGAGGACTTACCTCTCAGCAAGCAAAGAATGTTATCGACTCGATTGGTGACCGCTTAAACAGAAATTATGTATTCCCCGAAGTGGCCAAAGCCATGAGCGATAAACTCAAAGAAAATGAGAAGAAAGGAGTCTATAAAAAGGTTACAGATCCTATACAATTTGCAGACATATTAACGGAAGACCTTAGAGAAATCAGCAAAGATCTACACCTTCGAGTGACCTACAATCCTGAAGAAATTGCCGAACGTGACCAATCGGTGACGCCAGAAGACAGCACCCGATATATGAATAATTACATACGTCGTTTGCAGCGAGACAACTTTGGTTTTAAGCAGGTTGAAATTCTGGACGGCAACATAGGTTATTTGGACCTACGCAGCTTCTCAGATACTCAATTTGCCAGTGAAACTGCAACGGCGGCAATGAACTTTTTAAGCAATGCAGATGCGATTATCATAGATTTAAGAGCTAACGGAGGTGGAAGTCCTCAAATGATTCAATTAATTTCCAGTTACCTCTTCGAAGGCAGAGTGCACCTTAATAATTTTTACATGCGCCCCACCGACGATACCTTGCAAACTTGGACCTTACCTTACGTTCCAGGCAAACGAAACACTACAGCCGACGTCTATGTATTGACAAGTGGTAGTACTTTTTCTGCTGCGGAAGAATTTAGTTATAACCTAAAAAACCTAGAAAGAGCTACATTAATAGGTGAGACCACAGGTGGCGGAGCCCATCCCGGCGGTAACCAACGCGTTAACGACCGATTCATGATTTGGCTCCCTACAGGAAGAGCAATTAGCCCTATCACTAATACCAATTGGGAAGGAGTCGGCGTAATTCCGCACATCAAAGTTCCGGCGGCAGATGCTCTAGACACAGCCAAACTAAAAGCATTGGAAACCCTAAAGGGTAAAACCGACGATGAGGAAATGGCCTTTTTCTACGATTGGTCTATCAAAGGAATCCAAGCAGCAAAGAATCCTGTTAAAGTAGAGCCAGCAACCCTAAAAAAGTATGCCGGAAAATATGGACCTCGCGAAGTACGTTTCGAAAATAATCAGTTGATTTACCAGCGTGGTAAAGGTAGAATATATGGTCTAGTGCCTTTGAGCAATGAC